>Ga0180431_10001434_pt1 | contig 33413 bp, 34 predicted proteins | sample SS_ome_11_FD_132459 | JGI IMG/M metagenome (GOLD analysis project Ga0180431, IMG submission 132459) | Hypersaline lake sediment archaeal communities from the Salton Sea, California, USA - SS_1_MS_1 metaG | ecosystem: Environmental > Aquatic > Non-marine Saline and Alkaline > Hypersaline >... | reverse complement strand
GACCTGGTTGCGGGCCTGGATGCCCATCAAGCCTTGGGAGATTGGGCCAAGATTACCGCCGCCCTGCCACGAGGCGAGGGCACCCTGTACGGCCATCTCTTGCTGCATCGCAGTATTCTGCGCGGCGATCGCTCGGCCTCCGGTCATACCCCACAGCCGGTTGATCTGCATCATCTTCCAGCCGCTTGTCAGGTCGTGGTAGAGACCTCCGGCCGCGTCCATCACCCTGGAACCAAAGCCCCGGCCACCTATGGCCTGGTAGCTCTCCTGGGTTTGCGCCTGGGCCATAGCTTGCTGTGCTGCCTGGATGTTACGGACGGACCCCATACCGGCGCGCTCTAGCTGGTCCCTGGCCTGTTGGCCTTGCCAGCCCATAGAGGCAAGTTGCTCGTCGCCCTTGAGGACCGCAGCCACATCCTTGAGTGCGACCTTTAGACCGGCCTCTTGCTCCTTGGTGAGCTTCTCGTAGCCCTCTGTGGCCTTGATTACCGCATCTTCGTGCTCCTTGAGTCTGCTGGTAGCGTCAAGCAAGCCCTTGGTGAACTCGTCAAGTCCCTCTATGGGGTTCTGCTGCATAGCCTGTCGGCGTAGCCTGGCCGTAGCCGTGCCCGCAAACTGGTGGGTCACGCCCTGGCCGAACTGAGGGCCGGTCAGCCCGGCAAGCATCTCGTCGCTGCCCTGCGCCACATCGCTGAGTTGTTTGGCGATCTGGAGGTTCGTCCCGGTAAGCTGCCCACCACCCCCGCGCATGTACTTCTGGAACTTTTGCAGGGCACCAAGCGTCTCGAACTCTCCGGCCTCTGCGAGTCGTGTCGCAGCCTCGCCGGTAAGGGCCTGCATATTGCCCATCGCGACCTCAAGCCCCATCCTCTGAGCGAGGGGAGTCTTGAGCACCGTCCGGTCACGGTCCCAACCCATCTGAGTACGAACCATCTGACCAAAGAACTCACCGGCCTGTTGCGTCGTCATATTGGACAGGTCAAAACCCTGACCGCCACCCCGCTGTGGACGCTGGGGAGACGCCAAGAAGCTGATCGGGCTATCACCTGGAGGTTCGCCACCCTGGCCACCGCCGGGGCCTGCCGGCGCTCCACCCATTGACGCCCGGCTCCCGATCTGTGAGAGCTGCACGTCAAACTGTGACACTTGGTTGCCATATGTGGGCAATTGCCCGAATGAACCGGCGATACCTTGGGCCACATACTCAGCCGCGCCACGCTCGCGCCACTCTGCACCATACTGCGCTTCCAGCTTGCCCTGGTCCAGGGCACCCGCGGCTACCGCAGCGTCAACTTGTGCAAGGGCCTGCGCCCGAATCTCCGGGCTTGATTCAAAGAGCGTATGACCGCCCTCGTGTGCAAGCCGTCGCTGAGTCAGCAGCTCGGCACTCGCGCCCGATCGCTGCACTTCCTCTTGAGTGGGCGCGCGTACCGTGATGTTGCCGCCCACGGTAAAGCCGCCCGATTCTGCCGGTCCACCTACCTCTGCTACTGCCCGCGCATAGGCTTCCTGTCCTAATACCCTGGCGCCACGCGCTCCAAGTGCCTCCAGGTTGATACCGTACTGCTGGCCTATGCGCTGCACAGGCGACTGTAGCGGCTGTGCTCCCTGCGGCGCTCTGGCCTGGTTGACCTCGCTTGCTCGGAGACCTATCTCCTGGCGCATCCTGGCCTTGTCTAGCAATTCCTCGCCGTACTCGATGGACCGCTTGAACCCCATCCCCGACATAGCAAGGGCCTCGTCTTGACTGATATAGGGGGTTAGTGTCTCAAGTTCTGCCCTCCTTGCGCTCAGGTCTTCTGTGAGACCTCGGGCGACCTCTCGACGCTCCGCTTGCGTCTCAGCAAGGGGCACGTCTTGGGTGTGTAGCTCACCGGCCTGGTATCGCCGGGCCATCGTCTGCGCGTACTCATCGGGGTCCGCGCCTTCGGGCATCCTGGGCACGTGTACGTACTCTGCCCCGGTAACGTTGTAGCCTTGCTCGCCCAAAGCGGCGGCATAGACCTGCAACTGTCGCGGATCATAACCCTCCGCGCTACGGTACGTCTTAACGTCAAGGAGACGGTAGCCTTCGTCGCCCTCTTGTAGCAGGATGTCGGGCTTGCCAGAGAAAGCAACATCTTCTTCGCTGCCAAAGAGGGACTTGAGCGTACCACGGAACTGTAGCTGTTCCTCAGACCGTACCCGCTCGTCGCCCACCTGGGCGCGTAGAGCTTGCTCAAAGTCCTCGTGCATCTGCGTGCCAATGCCGCCCCATCCACTCTCTACCCTGTGTTCGCGCTGTAGGAGGTTGGCAAATAGCTGCCCCTCGCTTGCAGGGAGGGAGGACGCCCGCAGGTTCATCCGGGTGGTTGGCGCTGTAGGCTCGCGTAGTTCCTGGCCTGCAATGTCAGGCATCAACCGGGCCAACTCTTGGGCCTTGGCTTCAGGTGTGCGCTCGCGTGCGTAGACCTGGCCACCAACTAGCTGCTGCTGTCCGTGCCTCTGCCTGGCCTGGTCGATCCAGTGCGTCATGCTTTCGCCGGTGAATGACTGGAAAGACCGCTCTAGTTCCTCTACCTGGGCGCGCTGGCGCTCATAGAACTCTGGTGCTGTACGCCGGTTCTGCTCTGCCGTCCTAATCTGGTTGGACGTGCGTAGGAGCATTTGCGTTCTGTCTGCCGCGACCATTGGGGCCTGGCTCTCCCATACCGCCCGGTTGGAGGTAAGCCCCGCAGCCTCCATAATGGCCTCTCGGTGGGCCATACCTTCAGGCGTTACAAGCTGCTGTGCTGCTGTCTTGCCCTCTTGGCCTGACGCCCACTTCCTGGCCTCGGTCACTGCTCTGGCGACGTTCTGCATCTGCGTCTCGTCGCCCTCGGTCAATAAAGCGCCAACTTGCTCCGGGGTAAACTCTGCCCCATACATAGCGGTCTGCCCGATGCCAACACGGAGCATTGACAGGGCGCTTTCGATGCTCGTCGCCCCGCCCTTGATCCACTGAGGGCCGAACCGCTCGGCCATCTCTCGCGTGCCCTCTTGCGTCCACTGGCCTTGTGGTCTACGGGTGTAGGGGCTCGTCACGTTGGCGAGGAACCCGCCGCCGTAGAGGAAGGACTGAGTGCCCGACCGCTCCATCCACCGGGCCATACCAAAGGACAGTTCAGGGTCTCGCTCCACGCCTCTGTAGCCAAGGGGTGATTCGGGCGTGTACATGCCCTGGTCAATCGCCACCTGGTAGCCACCGGCCGCAGCACTAAAGGCCATCTGCGTGACCGGGGAGTCGGAACCGTGGAGATCCCGGGCGAACTCTGCCACGTTGCGACGTAGCGGGTACGCACGGGCCATAAACTCCTTGGAGAGTGCCGACGTAGCGCCCTTCTGCGCGAGCTGCTCCGGGGTCTTGATGTTCATTAGCTGCTGTAGGTAGTGTTGGGCAACATCCTCTTGGGCCATTCCGCGCACCCCGGCCTGTTGCTTGCCTACAGCCTTGGCGATCTCGTTGCTGAAGATCTGTGACCGGCGCACGATCTCGCCCTGTCTAGTCTCGTCCGCCCACGCATCGACGCCTTCGATCTGTGCCACTTCCTGGCGTGCTCTAGCCACGGCTTCCGGGTCTGTCTGCTCAAGCATCTGCACAAGTGACTGTGTAGCTTGCTGCCCGGTGAGCTGCTCGCCCATGCCCTGGTTATTGACAACGATCCTCCCTTCCTCATCCCTGAGTAGGCCACCGTTGGCCCGCTCGAATGCAGTCGTCCACCAAAAGAACTGGTCGGCGTCGTTGTCGCCGCGCATCATCGCGGCCACAGCCGGGTTGATCCCGATCTCTTCTTCACCGACGCCGCCCACCGTTAGGCGCTGAAACGCCTGATTCTGGTTGTACACGTCTGAGTGAGGGTAGCGAGTAGTCAGGCCAAGTACCTGCTGCTCGTTGACAGTCTGGAGTAGTTCGGCGCTCTCGGCCTCGGACACGTCCCGGCCATACACCGAACGTGCGAATCGTCCCCATTGGGACGTTCCTATTCTCATCTCGCCTACGGGTATGTTCTCGTAGGCCGTACCTGGCCCGGCGACACCGGGCATCTCGCGAGTTTGCAGGCGCTTGACAAAGCCCTTGCCACTCACGGTCTCCGCAGCCGTCTCCAAGTAGGCCGGGTCATTGGCTAGAACGCCTCTCTCCCAGGTGTTGACCATCCGGGAGACTTCTGCGCCAGAGGGGTCTGTAGCCGACATACCCAAGATGTCCCTGGCAGAGGGCATCACCATACCACGTTCGCCCGGCATAACGATTTGCTGATTGCCAATACCAGCCTCTACCATAGCCCTAGCGAGTGCTCCACGGTCTCCACCTGACGCGACCTGTAGAGACATGATCTTGTCTTGGATGTCCTCATAGCGTAGGGCCTGTTCAGAGGGGTCGATCTGGCCGTAGGACGCCCACAAAGCCCTAGCAATTCCCACGTGGGAATCCGCCCGCCTACCCACACGTTCGACACGTTGGGCAAGCTCTGGCCTTGCGCTCTTGAGGTGGGCCATCTGTTCAGGCGAGACGCGGCTGTGTGCTGCCGGGTACTCTGTCCTGGCCCAATGCATCATAGGACCGGCATAGGCTTGGGTCGTGTACTGAAAGCCCAAGTTACCCGATTCAAGCCATCGGACGTTAGAGACACCTTCGACCGCACCAGAGAGATAGGCACCGGCCTTGTCGGGAGTGACCTCCCGGTTAAAGGTGACTTCGCGGGTATGCTCGGCCAACCCCTCGGCCAACCGTCGCGCTAGAGGCATATTGAGCTTGTCGCCCTCGAACAGGGATTCACCTGGCTGTAAAATGCCTAGCGCGCTGCCGGCAGATGCCATAAAGGTGTACGGGTCTTTGGGCGCATCCTCGTAGACCACGCCCAGGCGCTCTACTTCTTCGGCGCTCATGCCGCTGGCAATCAACTGCGAGAAGTCTGCTTGTCGGGCAAAGGACTTGGGGCCCATACCCTTGAGCGAGACAGAACCGCTCGCGCCACGTCGCTGTATGGTGTCCATCACCAGGGCCGGTTCGACCTTGCCGCCAACGACGACACCGCCGCCACCTTCCTCGTCACCGATGCGGTACATTTTGCGCTGTTCTTCGGTCAAGCCCTGGAACCAAGGGGTATCAGCAAAAGACTTGTCCAGGGAGATGTACCCACCGGCAAGCTGGGCCTCTGACCAGTGACGATCTTGGATCGAGACAAGGGCCTCGCCCTCCCTGCCTTCCAGCACGTCCAGTGCGCTGCCGCCTGACGCTGTAGCCCCTTGCCTGATCCTGGCCACGTTCTCTAGCTGCTCAGTGCCCCATCCGGTCAAGGGCCTCACTACAGGGGCGCGCTTCTCAAGCCGTTGGCCTGGTCGTACCATAGCCTGGCCCTCGGCACTAGAGAAAGAACCTGATAGAGGGACTAAGGTCTCTGCGCGTTGGGCACGCATAGAGAGACCTTGCCCGGTAGTCATCTCGCCCCACTCGAACCCCTTGAGCGTAGCCGTCTCGTATGGCTGGACGCCGCTGGCCTTGGCCTTGCCACCGGCCTGCGCCACGCCACCGATTGCGCTCAGTCGCCGTTCCTCCACTGAGACCATAGGAACCATACCGGCGCGCTCAGTACCACGGGCAATCATTCCAGGGTAGACCTTGGGCATAGATTGCGCTGGCACTCCCTTGAGGTAGTGAGTAGACGCGATGTCACGGAGGGCAGACTGAGGAAGCGATCGCTCATAGTCCAGGGGCAAGAAGCGAGTACCCAACCCCTCGCCTTCCTTGAGCTGGTTGGTACCCAAGCGGTAAGAAACCGTGTTTGCGAACTTGGCCGCAGGATCGGGCGCTGTCGCCGCATTCCCCTGTGCCTCGCGCAAAATGCCGCCTAGCACGTCCCAAGAGGATTCTCGCTTGATCCGTCCTGTGGGACCGCGTGGGCCTTGCTCGAACTCGCCACGGTTATGGATGTATGAAAAGCCACCAGGCAGGCGTACCATTGGGTTACCGCCCGGCCCGGCCTGTATGTCCAGATGTGCGCCAGATTCCTCAAAGAACAGCCGACGCTGGCCGCTCTCGAACGTCCGCGCAACTCGCCCGCCAAGAGGCTCTAGTATCTGTCGCAGATGGGCGTCAAAGTCGTCTTGGGTTGTGTCGAGAGGATCGCCTACCGTTAGGCTCATAGATGTCCCCCGGCCATTTGCCTGGCCTTATCGACCAAACTCGCATAGTGGTCACGTTCCTCCTGTGGAGGCCGCTTTTTGTCCTCGTGCATAGCTCTCGCGTGTGACACTGCGCGCAGGTCGGCCATTAGAGTAGCAGGTTGCTCCAACAGCCCACCGCTTACCGGGAGCGCCTGCCAAGCCTCCAACTCTCTGAGAAGGATAAGCTCGGCAGGTGCCTCCGGTTTTGGAGCATTCGGGTCTATGCTCTCCATCCTGTCAGCCAAGAAGGCGAGAGTGGCATTGTAGATGTCTATTCGCTCTCGGTCTCCTCGGCTACTGGAGGGTTTTCGCCATCTGACCCCGCACGCCAGTCCCAATCAGGGTTCACGTCAAGGCAGTGGCCCCAAAGGGTGGCAGACAGACGCGAGTCAGTGATGAGCGCCCAGGCCGCGTGGAACTGGTCAGGCGTCATGTCCAGCTTCTTGCCCCTGAACCGGAACAGCGGTGAACCGTTCGGGCGCAAGATACCCTCACACGAGGCGATGGTCAAGCGAACCTCGATCTCTTGACGCACCGAGAAGGGCACGGTGTTGGTTACCCGTACCGAGTCCTCATCAAGCACACGCTCTTGAGAGGCAAACAGGAGCGTATCACGGACCTGGTTGTCTACTGCGTTGGCCTGGCGAAACGTGACCTTGGCCTCGCCGGTCGGGTCAAGCTTAGTGAGCACAAACTCTTGTTTTACAGGATGCTTTAGCTCGATCGCCACGTAGGGCTCCTTTCTATGTAGGCCACGTGTACGAGGCGACTTCGTTCACCAGTTGGAACTGGAACGCATCGCCCGACGTGGGCCGGGCCACGAATCCGGTGATCGGGAGCTGCACGATGTTGACGCCAGCGGCCTCCGGGGGACTGGTTGCCGCATAATAGACCTTGGGCGCGTAGATCGTGAGGCTGTAGGGGTTTGAGTACCCCGAGATGTTCGCCGGTGACACAGCCTTGATGTTCATAGCGCCGGTAAAGATCTCGCTCGTCCAGGCGATGGATGCGCCGGTCCCACCGTTCGCCGCAAGCTGGAGGTACAAGTCCTCGTCTTCCCACTTGTACACCGCTTCGACGTTCATCGTTCGATAGAGACCGGTCACGTCGTCCGGGTGGTACGAACCGATGATGAACTCTTGCTGTGGCTGGCTCACCTGGTTGTTGAGCGTCACGCGGGCTCGCGTGATCGGGAGCGTACCGGCCTGAAAGTCAGGGATCTTGAACCAAGAACCCGAACTGGAGATGATCGCGATGCTCGTCGCATCCTCGGCGGTGTTGTAGGACCATCCGGACACGTCGTCAGAGAATGACGGCTCGCGGCCAAACAGCCCCAGGCGGGCAGTCAGGCGGCTCGCGCCGGCCAGGTCAAACAGGACGTTGGCGACCTTGCAGTCGAGTGCGGCAAGGCCAGAGTTAACGGCGCTTTCCTCTGAAGGGATCTCGCGCCGCAGCGATAGCCACTTGAGGGCCATATAGTCGCTGGTGTCCATTCGGAAGTAGTGGGTCTGTAGCCCGGCTTCCGGGGAGTCCGAAACGGTCGAGACGTTGCCGCAGGCCGCGAACAGCAGCCAGCCGATGTCCTCTTCGAGACGCGGGATCATATCGACGGTGGCCGCGTAGTAGCTGCCCAAGCGGTGGGCGCCATCAGCGATAGGGACACCACCAAGCTCAGGCGGCATAGGCTCGGTAATGTCTACCGGGCCACCACGTACCGCCAACGTGCGCATCTCGTAAAAGGTAGAGGCAGCGGCACCCTTGGCCGTTTGTCCACCAAAGGCCCACTTGCCTTCAAGGGTTGAAACACTCATTAGAGTCCTCCTTTGAACAGTTCAAAGTATGCATCCCACCAAAATTCGGCGTTGTGGGCCATATTCCTGTGGGTTCTGACCCACTCTCGCCCGGCCTCTCCCATAGCCTTGCGCAAGTTGGGGCAGTCTAGCAAGATTGTGATACACTTGTACCAGTCCTGCTCGTCACGTGCCAGAAACATCGCGTCTTCGTTTGCGATGCGCCGGTATGGCTCTGCGTCAGATGTTACCACAGCAGCACGCGATGACCAGTATTCCATAGCTTTGATTCCCGATTTTGACCAGTTGAACTTGTCTGAATCCACGAGGGGAGCAAGGCCGATGTCGATCTGGTTGACCATAGCCGGGTACCACTGATAGTCAACGGGCGCTAGGAACTTCATATTGGGTAGCTCTTGCAGGTACTTAGGGCAAGAACCGCCCACGACGAGGGTAACGTCCGGACGCTCGTTCAGGATGCGGTCTAAGGCCGGGTATGCAAGTTTCCAGTCCTCGTGATGCGTAGGCGTACCCACCAGGCCGATGGAGGGCGACGGTATAACACGCCGCCAGACCACCGAATCCCAAAAGTCCAGGTTGATGCAGTTCTGCAAGAGATAGACTGGCGGGTGTCCCTCGCCCATGTGCTTGATCATTTGCTTGCGCAAGGAGGGCGTCGAGACGGTCAGGGCATCCGCAGCCGCGGCTACACTCACGGCATCTGCGTCAAGGACGTGCCTGAACTCGTTGGTATAGTCGTCGTCGGTCTCCCAAACTACCTTCTTGCCGGCAGCCTGGAGGCGTAGGATCAACTCGATCAGCTTGCCGTCTATGTCGCCAGCTCGCTGGAACACATAGACATCGTAGCTGGTGATCTCCTTTCTGCCCAATTGTGCGCTCGCTCGTGCATAGCTGTACGGCATCCAATCAGCCGCATAGCCCAACTCGCGCAGGCGGGCGTATGGCCCGGTGACACGGACGAACGTGACGCCGGTTATGGTCTCACGCTCTGGCAAGAACGCCAGAACCCGCATATTCTTCCGAGTGACTACTCTAGACTGGACCACACTTGCACCCATATCTTTCCACGCCCGATCCAAGATGTCGGCGGGCCTCCACCCAAGGACATCTCAGACTTGGCAATACAATGGCGAGTCATCCAAATGCTCTCGCCATATTGGTCGGTGATTCCGAGTAGACGAGTCGAGTTTCGCAAGGCGTGCATCGCTATCCCGTGTACGTCGTTCATCACGGTGATTGCGTCATCGCGCTCTAGCCCCTCCCTGGTCAGGAAGATGTTGAGCTTGACGGTAAAGCGCCTTACCCAGGTCTCCCCGCCGCCGATCTCGTGCGTAGCGGACGGTGTGCCTGCTGGCGCCCACCCAGGCAGAGAGACGCACTGCATGTGTACCCATTCCTCCGGGTTATCCGGGTCGTTCTCGTGGACCTCTATCGGGTTTTCCTCGCCCTCCGGGTCGGCCATTAGCCTACCAAGGACGATCTCGCCCGATGTGCTCGGAGATGTGGCCGTAGCAAATGCGTCGGTCAGGTCTGCGACAATCGCGTCTTGTATCAGGGATACGATGAAGGCCATGTCACTCTCTCATTGATCTGGTCGTCAACCCTGGCCCACACCTGTTCGCGGTATCGCTTTAGCAGGTACTCGGCCACCTGCAAGAACGGGTTGTGAGTAGGGTTGCCAGCATCCTGCCGCCGACTGGCATACTGGCGTAGCTGTGGGTCCGCGATGGTCTGCTTTTCCACACACTGAGCAGACGCATAGTAGACGCACGCCTGGATTGCCCATCGTGGGACGTGGCAAGGCTTGGCCAGGTCGTCTACATCCATCTCGGGCCAATAGGCACGGTAGTACACCGTGGCCGCATAATCGAGGACATCTGTAAACTCTAGCGTCGTGTGCGTCCAGTACCAGTACAGCCCTGCGTACAAATTGACATCCGTTACCTCTGTAGCGTCCAGAGGAAGCACGGTGTAATGGTTCTCACCGTCTCCGGTGTCAACCGTTACCCGGTCTATTCGGTACAGGTCTGCCGGCAGTCTTTTGCGCTGTAACTCCGCAGCCACCGTAAAGGTTTTGGGCCGGGCCACGACCTTGACCAGATCGTCTTGTGCGTCATTCCAGGCGTCTACGATTTCCTGGTCAGAGACTCGTGGCGTTCGGCCCGCAACCTCTACATCGCTGAGGAAGCGGCGCATTCGTGCAAGCACCAGCTCCCAAGTCAGCATAAGCAAACTCCTAAACGTTCAGCGGCGTCTTGATGTTGCACCTAGCCTATTGAGGCAAGATGCCTTCAGCGGACGACGCGGCAGAGTACACCACATAGGCGTATTCGGGCTTGAAGGACTGGGCCTTTGCCGTCATATCCCAGGTGACGCGCAACTGCGCGAGTCTGTCGTCCACGATCGGGGGCGTGTACATCGCCGGCGCCTGGGTGACTGCCCAAACGACTGCGCGAGGGCCACCGATAAAGATCGTCGCGTTGATGTGCAGCGCCTTGGTGACATAGTGCCCCTGCTCGTACTCGCACTTGAGCACCGGCTTGTCCAGCGCGATGTTGTTGCCGTTGATCGAGACGATGCGACGGTTGGTCAGAGTGCCCTCGCGGTAGTCCACGCCATTGGTCACACCAAAGACCGAGGTGCGCGTCTTGTGCAAGGTGATAACGTCGCCTACCGTGAAGCCGGTGGAGTCAGCCACAGAGATGTACCGCTGGCCCGCGTCACTGTTTGCCGTCGAGGTTCGCAGGGATGCCTGGCCCACCGTATAGTGGTTGTGCACGGTCAAGGCCGCGCCGGCACCAACCGGAACATCCGCCGTCAGGGTCGTCTGTGCCGTGACCGTCCCGCAGTTCCACAAGACATTGAGAGGCGTCTTGATATAGCGGGTGTTGAGGTACTGGCCCATCTCGTAGTTCATCAGCATTTCCTTCTGAAGCGTCACGAGATTCTGACGGAAGTTGTCACTGCCGGCCGCACGCGGCTTTACCAGGTCGTACCACACGTTGTGCGAGGTGACCGCAAAGATGACGTTGCCGCCCAAGCCGGTCGGGTCGTTGGCACCGGGCACGTTCTTGTCATCCAGGATCAACCACACCTTGGCCGCAACGTCTGGATCATAGGTGTCCGAGGACGTGATGACGCCAAAGTTTGGGAAGTTGGAAGCAGTCATCGTATTCGACGTGTGACCACTGATCAGCCAGAACGGGCCAGACAGGAACGCATCGCGCGCCAACTCGTCAATCTGTTGGGTCATCGAGAGCCCCAGCGCGCCACGGGCGATCTGACGGATGTCGCCGCCGTTCTGACGCCAGTAGGCCACGCGGGGGTCGTGCTTGTGGAGAGCAACCTTGCTACCGTAGCTCGCGCAGTCAATCGTGATCTGACGCGAGTCAAAGTATTGGGTCGTCAGCCAGAGCGCACGGTCATCAATCGTGGACTTGTCATAGTCCAGGTCATAGATTTCCGTGAAGTGCATCTGTGCCGCCGAATTCTGCAACATGCTCACCGCAAAGGTGGTAAAAGCGCCGTACACGTTGTGACGCCTGAACTGGTCTGCCAGCTCAGGCACGTAGTACGGAATGGTCTTCTTGTCGATACCTGACCAAGGCTCCTGGCCGTAATAGGTATCGAATCCGGTCAATGCTCCAGCCATCTAAAGTCCTCCTGGGATTTACACCCAGGCTAGTTTGATCCGCCTGCTTGCGTCCAGGGGTCACCCTGCGAGGCGTTGGGAGCTTGTGAGCCACCAAACGCGCCGGGCATTCCCGCACCCACATCCGCATTCTGCACCGCCGTCTGCTGGCCCAAAGCGGCGGGCGTGATGCCCTGTGCCTGTGCCATCGTTCGGTAGTGATTGGGGAACGGGTCTCGGAACTCCCCTGTACCCAGGCTGGCGTGTGTCATACCTGGGTGATTCCTGTAGATTTCCATCCATTGGTCATACGCGGCGCGATCGCGTGACCGTAGACCTTCGTCCATCACGTGTTCCATCACTTGCTCGTATGACGGTGGCTGGCCAGGACCGGCAGCGCCTATACCAGGACCGGCACCAGGGGTAACGCCTGCGAGATTCTGGCGTACCTGCTGGACGGTTTGCTGAGCTACACGCTGCCCAAGCTGCTGACGTACCGCGTCAAGAAGCTGTCTTTGCTGGTCGGGGGTCTCCAATCGCTGTAGCGCGCTCGCGATTGGAGCTAAATCCGGATACTCTTGCTGTACCAGAGTCGCATACGCGGCTTCGCGCATCGCTTCCGCAGCCTGCGCTTGCGTCTGGATAAGCTGGGCCTGAGACTGTTGCGCGACCTGCTGCCACTGGTTGGCTTGCGTGGTCAACTCTTGGGCCGCGGCCTGAGTCTGTTCCAACTGCTCTTGCTGTGCTCGCAGTTGCTCGGATTGGGCCGTAAAGGTCTGCATCAAGCCCCTATAGCGGGCCTCCCAAGAATCCGGCTGTTGCTGAGTGGCGTCTGTGCCCGTCTCGCCGCCAGGGGTCGGGTTCGTCTGCGCCTGTTGCACGCCGGCCTGCTGAGTGGTGTCCCCAGGGGCCTGCCCGCCTGCACCCGCAGCCGTGCCTGGACCTTGCTGATTTTGAGTGGTTTCTTCTGCCATTATTGTGCGTTCTCCTTACTCGCCTAGCTTGTAGGCATTGCCGATGGGCCTGCACCCGATGTCTGTTGAGCACCGCCGCCAGGCCCACCAAAACCGGCAGCCGCTACACTTGCCTCGATCTCCGCTTGCCGCTCAATGTCACTCCATATCCGGGCCTCCTCTTGCTCGGTCCAAGACGCTTCACGTTCCTCAAGAATCTCTAGGGCGCGCTGCTTGGAGATGAGTCCAGCCGATGCCCGGACAACGGCCTCGTTGACCTCGGCCTCACGGTCTCGCGGTAGCATCGGGCTCCACATAGGAACTATGTCGTACTCGGCCATACCCTCCCGCAAGTTGTAACCACCCTTGGTCACTGCGACAATGATCGCCTTGCGATTGAGCGACCGTAGGCCGTCCGTCCAGTAGCCCCTCGTAGCGCGCACTGCACTCGACAAGGGCCACATACGAAACGCCAGGGTCAAAGCACTGCGCTGGCTCCCCTCATCCTGGCCATAGCTGACTGGAGGGGTGTACGCGGATTCTCGCGTCACTTCCTTCAATTCGTTCATCCAGTCCAGCGTACCAGCGGGGATCTCGCCTCCGCGCACTGCAAACACGTCTGGTTCATCGCCGCCAGGGTGACCCATGCCCAGGTTGTTCAACTGGGCACCACGTCTAAGGCGTTCAAGCCCCTTGGTGCCCATAGGTCTGCCCCTGACAAAGAGGTGCTGGTGAGTCGCGTCAAGCACAGCATCCCCGATGTCGGCGGCTCGCTCATTGTAGGTATTCTGTAGCCCGGTGACGTTTTTGCCCAGGCTCATACCGTAAAAGCTGCCCCCTCGGTCCCTCGGAATGTACTCGACCGGAATGACGCCCAGGCCGGATAGGGGGTCTTTGTATGGATTGTCCCCGGCCATCGGGATATGACGCTCGGCGTCCCAATAGGCCAGGTCGTCGTCTACGCGCACCTCGTACATCTCTGGCGTCCAGTGCTCTTGGACCGTGTGGACGCTCTCGCCAGAGTCAACCTCCACGTGATAGCGCCTGGTGGCTTGCATGCCGTCTACCTGGTAGACGATGTAGGCTTCCAGTAGCCGATGATAGTCGTCCGGATCCCAGACCGGGAAGAAGGCGTCCGCAGCAACAGACCGGATGTACACCCGCTTGTGAATTGGATGCCACACCACCCGGAACACTGACCCGCCAAGCACCATACACAGAAGGCCACTCTCGAGTAAATGTGAGTTGCCGGAACTGTGCCGCCAGATACGGGCGAGTGCTCTCTCGACAAGTTCAGAGTCGGCTCGCTCATCGCGCACCCTGAATCGCAACACGTCAAGGTCAAACTCGCCAAAGAGTGCCGCCCGGTGATTCATACAGGCGACCTCGAACATATTGATGCCCAAGGGGTACTTGAGATCGTCGCTCCGGTTGCTCAGCGTCTCGTCAAAGATGGAGCGGTCAAAGTATTGCCACATATCGCTGTAGAGTTGACTTTGCTGGCTCCATAGCGTATGATGGTAGCTGTCAGGTGCCATCGAGGCTATCAGGTCGGCGTAGACCTCTGTGTCCCACGATGACCAAATGCTTGCTGCCATACCCTACCTCCGTGGACGGCTATCAATTCGAGGGCGCGCGATGACTTGATCGTCGCCAGCGTCCTCCCAACCGTCTGCCAGGTGTTCGGCGCTCTGTGCCTCTGCCGCCGCTTGGTCGAACAGGTTCCAGATGCGCCACCTCCTCAGCCAGGCCGCAGCGACCATCAAGGCCGATACGATGTCTTGTGCCAGCTTGTTGTCAGGGAGTGTGTAGCCCACTAGCTGATTCCTCATTCCTCTGATGAATGGCGTCTGGAAAAGGCCGCGCTGGTAAATCTGTATCGCGGCCTGGAGCGCCTCATTCTTTTTGTTGCCGCTCATGTCCATCTGCTCTACAAGCATCTGCTCGCCGCCTAAGCCCAGCGTAAAGGCGTACTCGCCAAGGGACTTTTGCGGCCCGGTGGTCTCTAGAGCGGCGTTGAGAGAGCAGTTGTAATACTGCCACCAGGTTTTGTACTGCTGTTCAAAGTTGTGGTACTTGCCCTGCCCGCTCACCCAGGCAAAGGCGGCCATCTTGGCTACACTGCCCTCTTGGAAGGGGAAGCCGGTGATGTCGAACACCATTATCACGCCAGCGTTGCGCCTCGGGACGTTGCCGGTCCCTGGATCGCCCACAATCAGGTACTCGTGGCCCGGTATATAGGGCAATGAGTAGCGGAGCACACCAAGGCGGCTCGTTTCCTCGTACAGCGCCCCAGGCGTTTCGGCCAGCATCGCTTGATAGGCAAGTTCGTTCAGGTCTCGGCTCTCGCACGATCGTACCACGTGGAGGGGGAAGTATTCACCCCGGCCCATTGGCCTAGCGCCGTCCATTTCGATGGTCCTCAGTTCTTCCGGTATGTCCTCCATCATCAACTCGATGTCTCTGGTTGTAAGGTGCGGATTCTGGTCTGTCCGGACGGTAAAGCTCAAGTACCGTTTCATATTCTCCGCAGCCCGGTCAAAACGGTCCCACAGATCCGGATTGTCTGTCGCCGTCGTCGCTACACTTAGCCTACCAAGGCGCGCACGCCCGTAGGGAGTCTTGCCACGGAGACGAGTACGCATAATCGCGCAGGTCGTGGTCAGCGTGTCGATAAAACCAAACTCGTCGCCGTTCATCCAGTCGCCTTCCCAACCTCTCAGACGGCTGATGTCGTCCTGTGCGGTCATAAACCGCATCGTTGACCCGTTGTACAGCTCGATGATAGGGTACGGCTTGCGGGCGATCCGGGTGATGAACTTGTCGGCGTATGTCCCGGCCTCGGCCCACTGCAAGATAGCGTCGTACATCAAGGTAGACTGCCAGGACGTGGGTGCCACGTTCATAAAGTGGAAGTGCTCAAGCATCGCCGTCCACGTCGCCGCAGAAATGCCCACGCCCAAGGTCTTACCTGACCCCACCCCGCCGATGACCGAGACGTTCGGCTGTGCAGCATGGTGCAAGTAGAGCTGCCACCGCTGGAACTCGAACCCGTTCAGGTAGTAGCTTGTAAAGACGCTGCCGTTGTCTACGGCCAGGTCAAAGACCTCTAGGTCAGTCGCCGTCAATGCCAAGTAGAGTCTCCAAACGGTCTATGATCGGTTCCCAGGCCAAGTGTTCTTGAGCATAGGCCGTCACACTCGCTCGTAGCCGCGCTCGCAGGTCGGCGTCCTCGGCCGCCTGAAACGCCAGGGCCAACAGGGCCTTGTAATCGTAGCCGCAGCGTAGGCAGTTCTCGCCGTGTACCAAGTCCTCGTCACCCTTGCGGAGGGCGCGCACCGTGAACGTTCCGCAGGCCATAGCCTCCAGGGGAGCAAGCGACCGGCCCTCATACTTGGACGCCTTGAGCATAAACTCAGCGCCAGAGTACAGGGCGCGATAGTCGGCCACGGTCGGGTTGAGGACGAACTGATCAAAAACGTCCGTCGCGGGCCTCACTGCCGCTACACCTTTGATCACGTAGCCGTATCGGTCCCTGAGCTGCCTGGCAATCGCCCACCCGTAGCCCTTGGTGTCCTTGGCCTCGTTCCGGCCGTCGCCCTCCACCAGGATGTAAGGTGCTTGTGGCTCCTGGTCTACCGGGTAGAACTCGCCAAAGTTGACGCCGTTGGTGATCTGATGGATGACCTGGAAGGGCCATTGTCTCAAGAACCTCTCTAGCCACTCCCCGATGGTAATGACCTCGAAACCCTTGTTTGCTGCAAGTTTGTAGGTCCGTAGGGCGTCGTTCCACCGCTGAGACTTGGCCAGGAAAAAGTAGTTCTCGGCCATCTGGACAAAGTACACCATCTTGGTGCCGGGTGACTGGAAGATCAGCGCACGGTCAACGGTCGTCGGGTTGGTGCAGATAACAATGTCCCACTCGGCGCTACGTGCCGCGTGAATGCGGGAGCACTTGGCGTCACCCAGGTCAAACCAGTCCGGGTCCATACAGTTGTCATTGTTGAGCAAGCGCACGTAATGCCCTCGCGCAGCCAGGCCCTTGGCATACTCCCCAACAACACGGGCCCCACCAGACCGGCCCCACCCTGGAAACAAGAACAGGATTTTAGCCATCGCTGTATACTCCGTTATGCGGTAGCCCGCTCTCCTTTAGCTCGGCCAGGAGGCGCGCTATCACACCATCGCCGCCGTTCACGTCGTGAATGAGCATCACGCAGGGCACCTTTGCCTCAACCACCGGATCAGCGTCCGCCGGGCAAGCCGCCCAATTCGCCCACCGCATCAGGGGCACGTCCCAGGCGTCGTCACCCACAGCCAGGCACTTGAGCGGGTCCAGGCCAAGTTCCTCGACCGTCTTGACCTTATCGCGGGTATGAAGGAACTCAGCGCCACGCTTCTCAACCCAAATGGGTGTACCGGGCCATTCGTCCGCGCTCATCACGTAGACCTCTACGCCCATTTGCACGAACTCGCGGATAGCCCGGATGTCCCTGGTATGGAACGCCTTGAACATCTTGCTGCCATCACAGCCGATGTACTGCTTACCATCGGTCAAGACGCCATCGGTGTCAATTAGCAGGTACTTGATCCTACTCGCCATCAGTCCTCGTCTCTAGGGCCATCGCCCCCATCGGTGGCGTTCGTCAGTGGCCACCCTAGTTTTCGACCAAACGCAATCCACCAACGTTCGCGCTCGCGCCAGCGCCCCTCGGCCTGCTCCAAGATGACCATCTGAGGGGCTTTTCGATGCTCTACCAGAAGCTCGCGTATCCATCGCTTCTTGGGCGTACCAGTGCCCTCCAGAGCATCCTCAATGTGCTGCCGTAGCCGCCTGTTGGGATAGTCGCTCTTTCCAATGTAGCCAATCAGCCCGGTTCTAGGATCGACCAGGGCATAGACGTAGCTAGACATACAGAGTACGCTTGTCCCTTCTCACCAAATGAGGATGGCAGGGCCATAGCGTACACATCCAGTCGCCACCGTAGACCGAGATCAAGGCTTCCTCTGTCGCCTTGTCCGACTTTGCACGAATCTGCCGGCGCGCTCGGGTGATCGGGTGTTCCGCTTTGTCCTTGACACGCAGGTACTCGTGCTTGAGAGCGGCGGTCGTGCAGACCTGCAAGTTGTACCCCGCCTGGCGCGCACGGTATGACCATTCCAGGTCCATACCCCAATAGCCTAGCTTGTCCCACAGTGGGCCAGCGTCTTGCCAGGCCGCTGTACGCACGAGGGGAGCGGTCCATTCGACAAAAGGAATGTCCTGGCCGTTCTCGTTGCCCTTGTCGCCACGTAGGTGCGTATGGTCAGAGTTGAAGACCGGATGGATAGCCGCGGTCTTGTCCGTGGCGACCTCCAGCATTTTGCCTAACGCCCCTTTGCCAAACTCCACATTGGTAAGGTGCCACACCCAAGGGTAAAAGTTCCCCAAGACCTCCATACCCCTGTTGAACACGGGCGTCATCGGCCCTGTTCCGTTCAGGCGAGGGATAACCAACACAGCAGCCACCCCCGCATCAAGCGCACACTGTACCGTCCTCTTGGTCCAGTCAGGTTCTTGGTAGCCAAGCACTAATGCCGCTACCTCAGTGTTACACATAGCCCAGGGCCTCCAATCTCCGAGTCACTTCCGCAGCCTCGTCCACGGTAAGCGCATCGGCCTCAATCCCCTTCAAGTCGCGCTGCACCTCGTGGAGCACAGGCAACAAGGCGCCCACCTCCCTTGATGGGCTTTGCGCCAAGGGGTCAGTCAGTAGATCGAACTGCATCGGCTGGCGGGTGGCACTGGCGATCACCAGGGTGTCATTCTGGCGGATACTGGCAACTCGCGGGCGCGATTCCCGGTAACCCGAACTGTAGCATTCCTCCCCAGGTATGGCCCGGACCCTCTTGCCCAGCGTAGCCACTGCCACAACCAACTGAGGGAAGCCCGCCATCGAGAAGGGCGCTTTGTAGGTGTACTTGCGCGCCTTGTCCCTCACAATCAAGGGGACGTGCAGCAAGGGAGGGAACATCCTGCCGGCAGGGTGACCAAAGAAACCGTGCTCCATCATTCCGTCGCCGTGGTCGGCTGTCAAGATGGTCACGTCCGGCTTGATCCTCTGCTCCAGGTCCAGCACCAGGTCGATAAGCTTCTGAACGCCGCCCATGTACAACTGGGTGAGAATCGGGAGGCCGGTCTTGTCATTCTCTTTGTAAAAGTGCTTGTGCTCGTGACCGATCCCACCATAGGGCCAGTGGGTGACCATCGAGTGATAGATCACCAGCCAGGGCGAGGGAGGCAGGTTGTCTATGATGTCTTGCGCGCCTGCTCCGTCAGCCTGGTGGAGCTCGCCAGCCCACCGGCTAAACGGGTTCTCTGTCACCACGTAAGGGTTATGGTCAGGGCAGCGATCTGGCAACATCGTGCCGGCCGGTGTAGCGTGCCTGGTAACGTGCCCGTGCTCGTGAGGCAATAGCCCGGTGTAGAGACTGGCAAAGGCCGGGATTGTGGCACTGCCGCAGGCCCAGGCGTTGGCGTACACAGCCCCCTTCTTGAACGAATCGGGGACCGCATCGGCGCGTAGACAGTCCGCGACGACGACGAGAGTGTTCTTTAGCGCCTTCGACATTGGACGATCCTCCGAGTGCTGGCCTTGACCGGCGCGTGGAAGTCGAACAGCCTGAACCCTTCCTTTTCCAGGGCCATGACAATCGCCTTCTCGGTCATGTACCAGCAGTGGTACTTGTCGGCCAGGCAGATCGGCCACTGCTCCATAGCCTCTACGTCTACCTGTTCCTCGTGCCGATCGTTGTAGGTCTCCAACGTCGCCCATTCCATCAAGAACGCTACGCGCGCCCGCTTTGCGACCTTCTTGAGCGAGGCCACAGGATTCTCAAAGTGGTGGTTGACGTTGAACAAGGTGGCATAGTCAAACCGCAATGCCGGCAGGTCGTCAAACTCGCTGTTGCCGGTGACGACGGTGATCCGGTCGTCTGTACCCCGGATCTCGCAGATCGTGCGGGCAATCTCGGCGTACTTGGGCCGGGCCTCCATACTGTAGACCCTCCGGGCGCCCCGGTCGACCAGGATGTTCGGCACACACCCATAGTGACCACCCACCACCAGGATATTCTTGCCCTCAATCGGGAGACCTGTAAACGCAGCGTCTACAGTGCCATCCCGACGAGGACCAGGAACCTCTAGCCCAAAGGGCAAGTCAATGCCCTGGTAGAGGTTGAACTCTGTTCGGTGTAACCAGGCTTCAATCTTGGACTTGGGCCAAGAACTCATCAAGTTCCCTCTCAAATTCTGCCATGTCCTGCAACAGCCCAACCTCGATAAAGGCCGGCGTCGTCACAAATGGCCTATAGTGCGAGTAGACCAAAGTCTCGATCTGGCCCGGCTCGAACTCGGTTTGTCCAAAGAGCGCAAGCCAGCAACATAGCCGATGCTGAGCGTCTGCCATAAACCACTGGCGTGCATACTCGGAAGGCTCCCGGCCATCTATGCCAGGAAGCAAGCTCAGACCGTAGATGACCTGTATGTGCCCTTCCTCTAGCCAGCCGTTGGCCTCCAGACTCTCCATAGCGTTGAAAAACTTGCGCGTGTCGGCGTGAAACGCTTCGTAGTGCGGCCCTGGATAGTTGCGCTGCTGCCCATAGGTCCAGAGCTGCCACATATACGTGAGCATGTCGGTCTCGACGCCCCAGGTGGTGTCAGCACGCACCATTCGCAGGAACTCCATTTCGTTCCGCTCCCAAAGCGCCCGGTTCTCTCTACAGTAGAGCGCATACTTGGCACGCGAGAGAAGATCGTACCGATCCGGGTAAATCAGATCGCGTATGCGTATGGGGTTGGATGATGGATGCACGATCTCGTTGCGGAAGTCGTGCTGAGGCCCGCCATGACCAGGTAGATGGACTGTGGGTGTGTAAGGAGGATTCATTGGACCTCTTTCTCGAACCCCTTGGCCGGGTTACCGTGGGCCGTGATCACCCCACCCTCTGACTTGACCACGTACCAACACCAAGGGAGTCGCGTGACGCCATGCTTGCGGATGCCCGGTAACGTAAAGTAGTTTGCGAACGAGTGTACCCGGTAAGGCCGCTTGTGCGTCGGGTCTGCCCACGCAAGGTCAGGATTGGCAGCGTCAGGTACCTGGATGTAGACCGTGCCGGCAGGATGCAGAACTCTCCACGCCTCGTCAAGGAACCCGCAAAGCCCTATGTCCAAGTGCTCGATTACGTGCTTGCAGATGATTTCCTCAACAGAGTTTGTCACCCACGGCCAGGGCGTTTGGTTCAAGTCATAGACCCGATCCACGACGCCAGGGTTCGGCTTGATGTCCACATTGATGAATCCGTCCAGGTGCTTACGGCCACACCCCAGGTGCAGCCTCAACAAGCTCTCCCGCATCTCTATCCGTCCAATCCCGCGGCTACCTTGACCGCGATTGTTCCGCTGCCCGCATTGTAGATATACAGCTTGTAGGTAGCAGAGAGCGTCAGGTTCTCCCAGGCCATATGAATGCCGTTGACCGTGCGCCAGGCCGTGCCATTGGCCGGGTCGGCCCCATCAGCGTCCAGAACAGAGAACTTGACATCGGCGTGCTGAGTCAGGTCGGCGTTCAGCTTCGCCTCGATGAACAAGAAAGTCAGGTTGGTACCCTCCACCGTGTTGTCAAAGGTGAGGGTCTGCAAGTCGCCAGCAGCCAGCACCAAGTCACGCACCCGCAGGTGATCGACGCCAAATGACTTGGAAAGCGTCACCGTGTTGCTGGAACTGCCTAGCTGGATCGTGCCCGATAGGGCGAGGGTTTGGGCCATATCAGCCTCCTACGATCGTACCCCGGTCAGGGTACTTGATCTGGTCGAACCAGGATAAGTCGATGTACCACTTGCCACGCCACTCATCCCACCCCGGAAGGCCACCCGGCCCACATAACTTGGTAACCAAACGGCCAGACAGGATGACCGATTTTCCCAGGAGGCCCGACACTTCTCTTGCGGTAGTCACCCTTGTCCCGTTGAACAGCCCACGGGATACCCACCTCTGCGCCACGAGGGCGGCAGACCAGGGAGCGGGTAGCGAGTCGCTCCCGCATTGCCGCAAGACACTCTCGAACGTAAGCGGCCTGTAGTTCATCGTCCACCTGTAACCAGAGGATGAAGTGATCCTGACCAAAGGCAGGGTCGGGCACTGGTAGAGCGTCTGTAAGGCGGACTGCATTCCCCGGACTGTCAGGCCGAGCTTGTCGCTTAGCTCTGTTGTCGATAAAGCCCTTTGGCGGCTCCAGTGGGCCAGCAGTAGGTACCATACAAGTCTACCTGTCCTAGCCGTGGTATCGGCGTCGTGGGTAACGGCGGTCAAGTGCGCTCCTTGAGCAGTAGCTCAACCCTCATTGTACCACAACCCCGTGCATATCCCAAGGAATCGCCAACTTTTCCCAAGTCGATTTTGGGAAAACACCGCCGATGTTAGAGAGGGTGATAAATGATATATATCTGTGTTCAAAATGAACACGGGGGTATCCGGGGAGGGGGTAGGCTCAGGGCCTACTCCCATCACCGACAAAGCCGCGAGCGCGCAGCCGCGCTACAAATGCGCTACCAGGCCAAAGAGAGAGTTGGTCCGACCATCGACGCATTGCGCCCGGACACGCTCGCGCACAATACAACTGAATCGTCGCGCACGAAACAGCGACAACCGAGGGCAACCGCCAAAAGCGGTACACCAAATCAATGCTAGATCATCTAGCGTCACGCTTCTAGTCTAAGATACTAGGGGTAGCCCAAGGAGGGCATTACGATGAATACCCTCAACATCGCGGGCGTTCAGCACATCATCCACGATGCACCCACAGTCACGCCAGTGACGCACAGCGTGGCGACTTTGGCACGCTATGTCTATGTCTCCCTCGACAACCACATCACAGTGGATGGCCTGCGGTACTACGCAAGCACGCCCACACACGCCCACGCACGTAGCACGCCCACACCGACCAGCACCCCCTTGCTGAACCGCATTCGCCTGCACGAGCGCCTTGATGCCTATGCAGAGGCAGCCTAATGGATAAAGGGCTACGGCGTAGGCTTGACAAGGGCAAGGCGATAGCAGCCACACTAGGAGCAGTCGAGTTGTATGGTGTGGCCTATCGTGTACGTTCCTCAATGGGTGGCTGGTACTATGTACGAGTCACCCTAGAGAAAGGCAAGTTGGTACACTCACAGTGTAACTGTCCAGATCACGGACAACACACATACAACGGTGTGCCCATCTGTAAGCACGTTTTTGCAGTAGCCTTCCTCCTAGCTCGCAAGGTCAAGACCATTGACCCACGACTTAACGACCATATAAGGAGTTTGAGTAATGGTCAATCACGTTCTGTCAATGTTGGGCGTAATCGTCCTATGTTCTACGCTGCACCTCCTTGGTGACAGCGTGCTGCTCATACTGTGGAAACTTGGCCTGCACAAAGGCAAAAACAGAAGCAAGATCGACGCTACTCTGTTGTTTCACTGCCTGTATGCAGACAGCCTTGTGGCGCTGTATGTGGCATTTGCTTACTCGCCGTATGCTGCGCTCTTGGTAATCGCTCAGCACTATGTCATAGACATTGTGTTGAATGTTCGCAAGACCAAGGCCCTAGCACTACTCGACCAAGGGCTTCACATTCTATCCATTCTCACAATCATAGGCGCATTCGCCTAGAAAGGTACAACAACCATGATAGTCTCACACATGCAGTACAATGTAGTCAGTGTAGTACCCTTTTCCGAGACTCTGCCCACCGGGCAAACTCTCGTTGACTTCAATGTAGAGGGCATTGAAGATAGCACACTAATTCATTATATGACCAAGCGCTGCCTGTGGAACATGACAGCGCACGCCTCGGACGTTGTTGTTCTCCGCGTCTGCAAGCTGAATGGCAATCCCCTGCCCTCCAACTTGTTCCGTCAAGCTCTGTCCTATGGCCTCTCGCACATCGAGAAGGTCAAAGGGGCGCAAGCTCTGGTGCAGACCCAAAGCAGCATCAAGAGCGGCACTGCGTACTGTCTGCCCTATGGAGTGTTCTCCGAGTTCGTTGATTCCCTCGGCCTGGATTGGGCCACGGATGGCGGCAAGTTCGCATCATACGCCGGTCTGTGGTTCTCGGACGTGGCCGGGGACGCTGTGGAGGTCGAGAACAAGATCGAGAAGGCCACCCACGGCGAGGACGGCAATGGTATGACGAGCGTGCTCCCCTCCGGCCAAGTTCGCATTGGCAAGCTCAACACCAAGAGCATGCCCGCAGCCGCAGGCAAGGGTGTGGTTGTGAACGTCAAGGCGCTCAGACAAGACGAGCGCAAGGCGGTCATCAACGACACGATGATCAAGCTGGCACCGCAAGGCGAGGGCGACCTGTTGATGGCGCCCACAGCCCTGCACACCCGTATGCGCAAGATTCCGGCTACCTGGATGCTGGTGCATATGCTCAAGGACGTGCCAGAGGTACACGAGGTGCTGGAGGCCAGGGTACGCCAGGCCACACGCGCCAAACTCGACCAGTTGACCGGGCCACGGATCAACCTGCTACGTCGACAGGGCCAGCTACGCCTGGACGATGATGGCAACCTGATCGAGCCTGAGCGTAACGTGTTCTCCGCTCTGCGCTCCAATATGCCCCACTGTGTCGAGATCGAGGAACGCTTGGGGCGTCTGTGGGTCCGTGACCTGACCCGGCACATCGCGCCCAGCGGTGGCTTGACCGCCAAGGGCTTTGTGGCAACACAGCACGACGAGCTTGGTGTGCGGCCCTGCGAAAAGGACGATGGCGCGTCTATGCTCTATCGAGTGCCCATCGTGTCTGTCGATAACATCTCCTGGGTCAACCGCAAGTTGCGGAATGGCCTGGTGCATCCGTCCATTATGGACAGAGCACAGGGAGACAGCGACGGCGACCTGATCTTGTCGATAGACGATGACGAGATCGTCCAGATGTTCAAAGACTACCTGCAAGACTTCCACGCAGGTGTCAAGCCGGACAAGTGCAAGAGCGCACGGCCCATCACTCGCGACGGCACCGTCGAGGACGCCATTCGCGGCTACGAGGATGGCGCGCTGGTAGGACCGCTCACTATGCTCATGCACGAGTATCTGTGTATGGAGGGTGACGCAGAACGGGCAGCAGAGGCCGGTATGATGGCACAGGCAGCGCCTATGACCATCAAGTGGGACATCACCGTGCATGGCCAGAGCTTCCAAGACCGGGCCAAGGCGCTGATCATGGCCCGCCAGATCGAGAAGAAGGAAGCGGGCATCACCGGCCCTCAGTGGCGCGAGATGCAGCGCAAGGCCAATGACGTGGACAGCCCTCGCGAACTGCGTCATCTGTCCATCGAGAACCCGCAGACGCTCATTGACCGTTGCTGGAATTGGATGGTCGATGAAGTCGCCAAGTGGGACGACGCCACCAGGCCCGATCCTCTGAGCCTGCCGGCAGTCGCACGCCTGGCCTACACCGCTCACCCTGACCTGCTCATCACCAATGAGGCCAGCCAGGAAGCTAACGAGATCAAGCAGACCTGGGGTGAGTATTGGAGTGAATGGTTCAAGGCCGAGCAGCCAGAACGCGACCACTCGCCCATCTATCGCCAGATCGAGGAAATGGGCAAGGAAGCGTCAATCGCTGCCCTCGTCAAGCTGCTGGAATGGGTTCCCCGCAACAGCACCGGCGCCGCCGTCAAGTTCTGTGCAGTCGGCAAGCGTTGGGAGCAAGTGCTTGGCTACCACACCGAGGTAGTCGAGTGGATAACGTCGCGCTAACGCGCACGGTGGCCCCTGCCGTTCAGGGGCACAAGGCCGCGTGCTCTACTGCCACGTAGTGCGGCTGGAAACTCCCCGCCAGTAGGGGTAAGCTGACAGAGCATTGGATAGGTGGTCTCACCTACCCTTAGACCGCGTTATGCGGCGTAGGGTTGTGAACTACTTGACCTACTCCAAAAGGCATCCCGGTGTTATTAGTCGGGGGCTATGCCCTAAGAGAAAAGCCGCCCCAGCGCGTCTATGGATGTGTAAGGGGCACATACACCAATTCAAGGAGGCCATTATATGGCTACCGATCGTGTTGAGATCAAAGCTGGTGATGTGGTCGAGGGTCCGTACCGTCGTCCTAACTGGGATGGCGAGACGGTTATCCGGGCCAAGGTGTTGGCGACGCTGGTGATTCGTGGCAGCGCCCGCTTGCTGGTTACGCGGGACGAGCACGACATCTCTGACAGCGCCTTGCAGGTGCTCTATGCGGGCAGCTTCCACCCGGCCAAGGTGACGGTGACCGAGGGCGAGCCCATCGAGGCATTCAACGCCGAGGGCCTGTACCTGACCAACCGCAGCGACCGCTACTCGTTCCTCTCCCGTATCCCGGTCGAGGATCGCGAGATGGCAACGGCCGTGTACGGTTCCTACCCTGTGGAGGACGTGGTGAGCGACAACGTCGTTATCGTCACGTACCAGGCAGAGTAAGCGCCACCGACCGCACAACTGAATAGGGGTGTTGGCGAGCACCCCACCCTAACCGTACTCCCTGTGTGCCAAGTGCAGGGCAGTTTCCCACGTGGGAATTGAGCCGAGAGGCGGGGAATCACGCCAATTGATGGAGACGTGCGCCAAAATACGCGCAGCCAGACCCATCCGGCCCTATCCCCTCCTATGGCCTGGTAATAGGTCCATAGGCGCACTTGAGCAGTCAATGCCGAACAAGGCGGGGGCGAGGAAAAGCCCTCCACGTCAACGGACGGACGTGCTCTACTCGAGTGTGGCTATGGGCCTAGTACCCCATAAGGCGGCAAGCCGGGCAATGCTTCCCGGCAACAACGTCCACCACCCAATCAAGGGGTAAGCTCAGCAACGGAGACGTTTTTTTCCACCAGTGAGTGCGTGAGAGTGAGCAGCCAACATACCTGTATCCTACTCTGAGACTGAGACGGATCACTCTCCCCTCCCGTGTGGGCATCTCGCATTGGAGACCGTTGGTCACTCGCGGAGCAGAGATGGCCATCTGCCTATGGATGAAACATAGGACGTGAGCAGCACACGCACCAACTGCCCTGCGTAGGGGATCAGCGCCTACCTTGTACTATGCTGGCATCCGGGCCATAGGTTGAGGGACGCTCAGGCCCTAGATGTTGCGCGCATCAAGTTCCCCGTGGTAGAACGTGAGGCAAGCTTGCCTCCGTGTACCTGGCACCCTCTACCATCGAGCCAATCCAGGGCAAAGCGGCAATAGGTAAATGGCCGTACTGTGGGGTGAGTCACCTAGTCCTCACTGAACCTGGTGGTATGAGGCCGATGATCGCCACCTTGTAATTCATCGGACGAAGCGGAGTGTGATAGATGGACCCCTGACCCCTCTACGAGGGCAACCGCTGAAGTCTCCACACGTGAAGGCAGGCGACCGTACAGCGGGGTGACGAGCCAAGTCCCCGCACCTTTGGATGATAGAGGAATTTGACTGTAGGGGAAAACTATGCTATACTCCCCCTCCACAAGCGGGAACGTACCCGCCACAATACGACAGGCAAAAGGAGACATCAGATGTACCTGGAAGTCACAGCGATCGGAAACTTGGGCAGCGACCCAGAGATGCGCTACACCGAGAGCGGCGTAGCTGTCACCAACTTCTCTCTCGCCACAACCAAGCGGATTCGGAAAAACGACAAGCCGTGCCCCGTTGGTTGGAAAGAGTCGTACAACGGCAAACACTGGGAACTGACGACCTGGATTCGCGTCACAGCCTGGCGCGGCCTGGCCGAGACCTGCAATCAGTACCTTGAAAAGGGCCGTACCGTGTTCGTCAAGGGCGAGCTGAACGGCACCGCCGAGAATGGCACGCAGAACCCGCGTGTCTGGACCGGCAACGATGGCGTGGCGCGTGCATCCTTTGAGATCACGGCGTCGACTGTCAAGTTCGTGGGCGGCAACAAGAGCAGCGGCGAGAACACGAACGCGCCGGCAGTCTCCGAACCCCCGCCCGGCTTTGTTGAAGAGAACGACATCCCGTTCTAGTGAGAGACTAACCCTCTACGTGAACCCGCTAGAACGTGAACCCCCTGGGCCTAGTGCCTGGGGGGTTCTGCCGTAAATTGGGGGTTGACAAACTCCTGGCACCTGTGGTACAATAGGTGCTAGGTCACGACGGTTGGTAAGTGGCCGGGGAAGGATCGCAACCGTTACTCGCCCCGGCCCACCCGGAATCCACCACCATATCATACGCAAGGAGAATGTTAGATGAAACACGCAGGATCGAGTAAACCGGGCAAGAATGCAGCCAAGTGCAAGCGGTACCGGAACGAGGACAGACGCGCCAAGTCCAAGGTCAAGAAAATCGCCAAGTCCAACGGCCCTCGCGCCGCAGCGTATTGGATGAGAGAGCACAATCATGGCATCCAGAGCATCATACTCCCCCGCACGCGGTCACGAGCGAAACGCGCAGGAGCCTGCTATGCTCCGTGACGAGTTCAACGGCCATAGACACAGCGCCGCTCTACCTATGAGCGACGATATGATTGTTGTTAACCTGGCCACCTGTCGCGAGCGCGAGCAGGACGCAGCTATCGAAACGGAGATTGAGCGGTTCGAGCGCCTGCGTGCCCTGTTAGGCGCTCCACCGAACGATCTACCGGAAGAACTGGCCGAGATAGTCGAGTTCGTTGAATGCACGACCCACTATGGTTACGTGTATGATGACGAGACCGGCGAGTTCGTTTTCAACTATTAGAGGCACACAAGGAGTGAACGATGCCCGCCGAACCCACCACCCGCCACTTTATCACAGTTAGCAGATTCGGCCACGGTCCCCGAGGCGTCTTTTGTGAGCACACGGGCAAAAGCTGCATCCAAGACGAGCCATTCACCAAAGACGAGATGGACGATGCTATGGGCGTGTTCTCCCTAATTTTTGCCCCTCAGTCTACCGAACTGACCGAGACCCAGCTCCACGAGTACACCACCTTTGTCCCCTTTCCCGAATATTCGAATGTATGGGGCATGGTGGTCAAGCCCACCGAACTGAAACAGCATCAACGAGACCTTGGCCCAATCGACTAACCCCACCCACACAGATTCCCACGTGGGAATTGCCTAGCACAAGGAGATGAAAACGTGAATGAATGGACATCGGGCATAGCACCTTGCCCGAATTGCGGAGAGACCCTTCGCTGTAACTTGGGCGTTTATGACGTTCCAGCGGCAAGTGATTGGGTCCAAGTGCACTGTGGCGGCTGTGGACTGGGCGGGCCTGTGTCCAAATCACACGACGCCGCTATCGAAAAGTGGCGCTTGATGCCACGATACGAGATGATCTACCCCCGCCAGCTCCCTTTTCTGAACAACAACGACATCATCGTAGAGGTTGGCCCCTCCCCGCGTAACTGTTGGGCTCTGTCCAAGCACGGCAACAACTACATCTTTACACCGTCCAACCGCTATGGCGAGGTCATTCGTCATCCCCAACACAGTGCCTACAGCTTTGAATGGGACCACGAAAAGGAAGACGAGCTGCCCTATGATGCTCTGCTCTGGTGTCGTCACAAGTTTGTTGGCGGCATGACCGTGGGCTTTGATGAACTGGCCTATCCCTGCTCCCATTGCTGGAAGTGGAACTACTCTTGTTCTCACCAGCTTGTCTGTGATCGTGTGACCTGCGACCTGGCCCTGAGTGCCCGCCAAGAGCCCTTTGACATCGAGCGATTCGAGAGAGACCGGGCTAGGAGGGCGCGATGAACAACCAGCAAGTAGCCGAGGCCACGATCAAGCACCCACTATCCACCCGCTTGCTCACCATCACGGTTGAGCTGCACAATATGGCCCGTGTGGGAGAAGACCTGACCAAGGTTGTCGTCCATCGCGAGGCCGTGGACCAGTCAGAGAGCTGGTTTACCACATTCGAGAACGTACCCCTCGACATTCTGGACAGGCTGTTTGACTTGTGGCTGAACGGTTGCCCGCGAGTGCAGTATGTCCAGGTTCTCAAGGACCACGTGGACGAGCTATGGCCACGGCGCGTCGTACTGGCAGGCGGCACGGTTCAAGCGTTCGCCCTCCGAGGCAATACGCGGTACAAAGAGTACATTCGCAGTCTGCAAGAGAGGGGGCGCAAGTGAACCAGGCCATGAACGATATGATTCGGTTCCGTGCCCTGATGGCACAAGTTGGCTGGCACTGGCCGAGCGTGCAAGACTGCCAGCGATTCATCAACCAGGAACAGGGCGAGCTGGACAGCGCCCTTATGAAGGCCGGCTATCAGGCCGGCACCTACCGCCGACACACCACACCCGAGGACGACGCCGAGGCACGCAAGCAGGTCGTCATCGAAATGGGGCAGTTGATCATCATGATCCTGACCCAATGCCACCTACTGCACATCGACCCGAATTACGCGATGGGCAAGGCTATGCAAGACTTTTGGGCGCGGTTCGCTGAGGGCAATGTCCCTTGCTACTCGGAAATGACCGCGGCCTTTATTATTGACCCCTATGTCAAACCCTACGAGCTAGAGGATGGGACCGAGATAGGTGGAGCTCCTGAGTACCGGGAAGGATGTGATCCTGAATGAGCGACAAACTGACCGAGCAAGTCATCAAGTGCGCCGAGCTTTGGCGCGTCAAGTGTGATCGTGCCCTCCTAGCCCTGGCAGCAATCCGGGCCAAGAACGAGGACGCGCAATCACCGCCGTTCTTTGGAGATGACGGTCCCCTCAATATCTCCTTTGGCACGTTCGGCAACCTGCACCTGCACGTCAAGGATGCCGAGCATATGTACCGCCTCTTGCCCCACTTTGGGCACATCAAGCCGATAGCCCAATGGGCAAGTAGCCCGACCAACTCGGTCATTCACGCGGTTGACTGGACCGACTTTGACGTCCCGATCTGGATTCACGTCCCCGCAGTGATTGCCAGTCCCTATGACTGGTGCGCAGCCTGCCCCAACAAGGATGATGAGACTGGGGATAGCTGTGTTGGTTGTAACGCACCCACTTTTGTCGAACCTGAGCTAAACGATTGGGAGTTCCACAAGGCAGACCAGATAATTGGTATGCCAACGCTCCGCATTCGAGTAGCAAGCCCCGACCACGCCAAGGATGTGGTAGAAGCCAACTGGAACGACTGCAAGCACATCTCTGTCCGCGAAGGCAAGGGTTTTTACCTGCTCTGCCTCCACGACTTTGACACCTACTACGAACGGTGTGGCAACTGTGATGGCCCCATCGACAGCGATGGCTACCCCGACGAGGGCTTTTGCTCCAAGTGCCCACCGGACGTTATCGCACATCCGTGCAGTGGCATCAATGTCACCCAAGCGCACGAAATCGACCGGGTTGAACGCGCTTACCTGAAAGAGATGTCGTCGAACGAATGGTACCTGGTGCTGGTGCTCTACAGCGGCACGACCAAACTCGTTGGCCGCTGGGACTCGCACCGCAGCCTATTCACGTCCGACGAGATTCTTGACATCGACTGGCGTGACGCGGTTGAATACTACCGTGAACACCTGACCATCCCAAGCAATACCAAGATTGGAGACAAGCGATGAGCATCCAATGGGGCGAACTTTGGAGAACAAACGAGAATGCCCTGATTGAGCACTCGCAGTATGGTGCGCTCATCATCCGGTTCCCTCGCCACCACGTTGTGAACTTTTACTACGCTGCGGACAAGGACGAGCTGGACGTAGCTCAGCCGATTATCACGATGTTCCGCACAAGCCTCCAGGCCCAAGAGGACTACAGCGCCAAGTGGGCACCGTTCCTACACGAGTGCAGCTACACCAATTGGAACGGCGACACCATCAGCTTTGATGATATGGTGGCTATGTTCTGTTCCAGGCCAAGCAGCCAACAAGAACGACTGAACTGGGTGGCCCTGGAGATGCTGCACCTGGAAGCGCCCGCAATCATCGACAGCATGGAAGAAGCCGCGTGTCTGTACGAGGACGCAAGCGATTGGAAAGAAAACGTTGTCCGTCGTATGCTCCAACAGACCGACGTGGTTGATCCGGACGCCGAGGGCCTGGCCGAGTACGTGGACGAGCAACTGACCTTTGGTGCCAGTGTCCACACACATATCAAGCTGGCCGGTGGAGCTTTCTGCATCGTCTCCAGCTACAACGGGCATCTTGGCAAAGGCGCCCGCATCGACTACGCCGACCACGCCGGGAGCAACCCGCACGTGAGCCGGATGGTCTGTGTTGAACGCGCCAAAGACCCGACCGCAGATGACAAACGCACCATCACGGTCACCTATGTAGACGAGTTTGGTGAACCTCTGCCCGATGGCCCTCCGTGGTCAAAGCCAATCGTCTATCTGGTAGGATGAGAACAATGACCCTCATTGTAGCATTCAGACCTGGCGACGACGACGTTGACCGCAAGGCTGAATGCTACAACGTCGCCGCCGATACCGTCAAACCCGAGCTAGTGCGCCAGTTTATGACCGGCGCACAGTTCGCTATTGTCTACCACCAAGGCATCTTGTGGGGCGTCAAACCCACCAGCCAGACAACCTACACCAAGGCGCGGCTACCCGACGACCACGAGTTACGCCTCTACACTGCATTCGCAAGGAGTGAACCCGATGCCAGTATTGAACGTGACCCTGACCCTGAACCACATCCTCGAACAGGAGATCGAGGGGTTGAAACAGGCCCTACTCAGCTCCGACTGGACGGAGGCACTGGCGGCAATCTGGATCTCCGTGCCGCAGCCGCCAGAGATCGCCGTAGACGAGCAACCTGATGGCTACCCACTCATCCAACAAGCACGCTTGCGCTACAACAAAGGCCCCCGACTGGTGGCCGGGCAGGTACTCCGGTGAACAAGCTGGTAGTACGCTTTGAGTTCCAGATGCCAACGGCCCAGTGCTGTGCATATCTAGCCCAAGAGCTGCTCAAGAGACTCAAGCGCGAGGCTGGCCGCAGCAAGATGGAGCGCACCATCATTCCTCACGTTGACGACAGGTTTCGTCACTATCTCAAAACCTGCTCCGTCACAGTGGAAACCGATGACGCCGATCTGCAACAGCACGAGTTAGGCGGTCTGCCGGAGGATAAGCTGATATGAACACCTGGGCAGACCTACTCAACATCCTCCACGAGGGTGGCACCAAAGCCTACTTCTGGACCCGCGATTGGAAATGGGACAAGCACCAAGCCCATTCCGAATGGTACGACATAGAAGACGATCGAGCACGAGAGACCGCTCTCCTGGCGTGCTCCGAGGGCCTAGACGGTGGGCCACACAACACCTATTTCCCTGTTCACCCACTCCGGGAAATCCCGCCAGAGGCTACGCAAGCCGGAAGTGAACTGTTCCCCTGGCGCGTGCGTGGCCGCATCGAGGACGTGCAACACGGTAACTGTCTCTTTGCCGAGTTCGACGCAAAGGACTATGGGACCATCCAGGCCACCAAGCAGCACATCTGGAGCCTGATGTTCCATCCCTCTATCGTAGTAGCCTCAGGTGGAGGGTATCACTGCTACTGGCTACTTGACCGCCCGATGACCGACACAAGCGTGCTCAAGGAAGCTCAGTATGGTTGGGTACGCTGGAACGGTGGAGACCCTGGCGCGAAAGACCTGGCCCGGATTCTCCGCGTACCTGGTACGCTCAACCTCAAGTACGCACCCCCGCGCAAAGTCGAGATTGTACTATGGCAACCAAGTACCCGCTATGACTTTGACCGCTTGCTTGAACACATCCCCCCGCCGCCTCCACCCCCTCCCGTAAGAATACCCACCTACCAGGTTGATCAAAACCTGGGTATCTATCTCGCCAAGATCATACGCGAGGAATACGAGTACGTCGCCCTGGCCCCAAGAGG
>Ga0180431_10001431_pt1 | contig 33424 bp, 43 predicted proteins | sample SS_ome_11_FD_132459 | JGI IMG/M metagenome (GOLD analysis project Ga0180431, IMG submission 132459) | Hypersaline lake sediment archaeal communities from the Salton Sea, California, USA - SS_1_MS_1 metaG | ecosystem: Environmental > Aquatic > Non-marine Saline and Alkaline > Hypersaline >... | reverse complement strand
GTGAGGCCTAATGAAAATAACTGTATTGGCAGAAGACCAGGCAAGGGTTGATTCGCCCCTTGCTTCAGAGCACGGCCTGTCCCTGCTCATAGAATTTGAGGGAAAAAAGATTCTTTTTGACCTTGGGCAGACAGATGCTTTCCTTAGAAATGCAAAAAAACTGGAAGTTAACCTTGATGGAATTGATTTTGTTGTTCTCAGCCATGGGCACTATGACCATACTGGGGGCCTGAGGTTTTTTACAAGGAAAACAAGGCTTGTGGCACACCCAACATGTTTTGGCAAAAAATACGGGAAGCAAGGCTATATTGGCTGCCCTTTTACACTTGAAGAAATGAGGCAGAAGTTTGATATTGTACTGGCGAAAAAGCCCTTCAAAATCAGCGAAAATATAATTTTCCTTGGGGAAATACCAAGGAAAAACAGCTTTGAGGGAAGGCCGTGCGGCTATTTGGATGAAAAATGCATAAAAAAGGATTTTTTGCCTGATGACTCTGCCCTGGCAATAAAAACAGAAAAAGGGCTGGCCATTATATCCGGATGCTCTCATTCCGGCATATGCAATATAATAGAGTATGCAAAAAAGGCCACGGGCCAGGGGAAAGTGCATGCGGTAATCGGGGGCTTTCACCTTATTGGAAATGATGCGCCAATAGAAGAAACAATAGAATACTTGAAAAGCCAGCAAATTGCAAACCTTTTGCCTTGCCACTGCACTGGCCTGCCTGCGCTCAGCAGGCTTTACCAGGAATTCAAAATAAGAAAGCCTTGCACTGGTGATGTCCTGGAATTGTGAGGGGCGCTGAAATTGGCAGCCTTTGGCTGTACTTGTGAAGGGGTAAAAAATGAGGGGAAAAACAAAAGACACGATTTTGATGGTTATCTTGGGGATGGCTTTTTTTCTGAACATGGTTGCCATTAATTTATTTCCCCCAATTACCGGAGAATTGATAGTTATTGGGTATATCCTGCTTGGGTTTGGGGGGTTATTGTTTGTTCTGTCTGTAGTTACGCTCCGAAGGCAAGGCACTGGCAATGTAATTGACAATGGAATTTATGGCATTGTCAGGCATCCAATGTATTTGGGAGGAATGCTGATGTTCTTTTCACATGTTTTCTTTTGCCAAAATTGGATGGTCCTGATTAGCACCATTGCAGCTATTATTTGCTGCTATTTACTTATTCATTCAGCAGACCAGCGAAATATTGAGAAGTTTGGCGATGAATACAAATATTATATGCAAAAAGTGCCAAGAATGAACTTGCTACTAGGAACACTACAGATGGCGCAACGGAGGAAAAGATTTAAAGCTGGTCATAATATAAAAAGATAACAATGGTCCTTCACATGAAAAAACTGCTGGTTTTCGGATTTTTCCTAATGCTCTTGCTTGGATGCGCCAGCCAAAATGAAAACAATGGAACTGGAAAAGCCATTGTAGGCGTAACCATAGCCCCGCAGACTGAATTTGTAGAAAGAATAGGGGGGAACAAAGTTGAGGTTGTTCTAATGGTTCCTCCCGGAGCCTCCCCGCATACATATGAGCCAACCCCAAGGCAGTTGGAGAAGATAAGTTCTGCGGACATGTATGCAAAAGTTGGTTCAGGAATCGAGTTTGAAATCTCCTGGCTTGGCAATTTGATTGACCTGAACAAAGAAATGCTTGTTGTTGACTGTTCTGAAGGGATAGAACTGCTTGGAACAGACCCGCATATTTGGCTGTCCCCGAAGAATGCGAAAATAATGGCTGAGAATATTTACCAAGGGCTGGTGGAAGTGGATCCTGGGAATGTGGTTTATTATTCAAAAAATAAAGAGCAGTATTTGCAGGAGCTTGATGGTTTGGACCTTCTTATTGAAAACAGCATCAAAGGGAAAGAAAACAGGAAATTCATAGTTTACCATCCGGCATGGGGTTATTTTGCCGATGAATACGGGTTAGGGCAGATTTCCATTGAAGATGAAGGAAAGGGGCCAACCCCAAAAGGCATTGTATCAGTTATAAAGCAGGCTAAAGAAAACAACATATCTGTGGTTTTTGCATCCCCTGAGTACAGCATTTCAAGTGCAGAAACAATCTCCCAGGAAATTGAGGGGAACGTTCTGCTGATAAGCCCGTTGGAAAAGAATTACATAAGCAACTTGGAGCAGGTCGCAGAAACATTTAAACAGCATATGAAATAAACCTATTTTGATTGTGTTGGTTTTATGAAAAATTCAGTTGAAATGAAAAACGTGTGCTTCAGGTATGGCAACATCCATGTCCTTCAGAACGTAAATCTTTCAATAAAAAGGAATGAGCTCATAGGAATCATCGGGCCTAATGGCGGAGGGAAAACAACCCTCCTTAAACTGCTTCTCGGCCTTTTGGAGCCAACAAAAGGGAGAGTCAGGATTTTTGGAAAAAGCCCAAAGCAGGGGAGGAAAGAGGTTGGCTATGTGCCCCAACACTCTGATTTTGACAGGACATTTCCTATTTCTGTCCTGGAAGTTGTCCTGCTCGGGCGCTTGGGCGGAAAAAGGCTATTTTCAGTGTACTCTGAAGAGGACAGGAAGATAGCGGCTTATTCCCTTAAGAAGGTCGGGATGGAAAAGTATATTAAAAGGCAGATAAATGCCTTATCTGGCGGCCAGATACAGCGGGTTTTGATAGCAAGGGCGTTGGCAACAGAACCTAAACTATTAATCCTGGATGAACCGCTGTCCAGCGTTGACCAGGACTTTCAAAAATCTTTTTATGAATTATTGGCAGAATTAAAAAAGGAAATGACTATTTTGCTTGTTACCCATGATGTGAGCGTTGCTTCAATATATCTTGATTCTTTGGCTTGTTTGAACAAAAATCTTTATCAACACAGCTCGGTCAAGGAGGGAATCAAAAACCTGGATAAGATGTATGGCTGCCCGATTGAATTGATTGCACACGGACAAATACCCCACAGGGTTTTGAAGAGGCATAAGGATGATTGAACTATTGCAACTTGAATTTATGAGAAATGCTGTTATCGCAGCTTTTTTGATTAGTGTGGCTTTTGGAGTAGTTGGCTCTTATGTCGTTGTGAGAAGATGGACATTTATAAGCGGGGGCATAGCCCATGCCGCTTTTGGGGGCATTGGGCTTGGCTATTATCTTGGGGTGAACCCCTTAATTTCCGCAATCCCATTTAGCGCTTTCGTTGCCTTGATTGTGGGATTATTAAGAAAAAAAGCAAGCCTAAGCTATGATACGGCCATTGGGATGATCTGGGCCCTGGGAATGGCTATTGGCATTTTATTCATTTACCTGACTCCAGGCTATGCCCCAGACCTGTTCAGCTATCTTTTTGGGAACATTCTGACAATATCTGGCCCTGACCTTGCTTTGATGGCTGCCCTAAACCTGCTTATCCTGTCTTCAGTCTTTTTATTATTTGAACAGCTGAAATCAGTCTCTTTTGATGAGGAATTTTCTGAAGTTATCGGGCTAAAAACTGATTTAATTGACCTTGGATTGCTTTGCTTGATAGCTCTTAGCGTGGTCCTTTTGGTCAAGGTTGTTGGAATTGTCCTGGTAATCGCACTTTTGACTATTCCTGCATCCATTTCAAAGATGTATACTTATAACCTGAAAAAAATGATGGTTTATTCGTCCATCCTGGGCTTGCTTCTTGTCCTGTCCGGCCTTTACCTCTCTTATGAATTGAACATGCCTTCAGGCGCAACAATAATTTTATTGGCGGGACTGCTGTTTGCCCTTTCATATGCTTACAAGCATTTTTCCAGGCAGAAAATTCCAAAATGCTCGTGAACTGTATGGACCCAATACGGGGGAGAATATGAATCTTGAAGATATTGCTTCAGCCATAAAAAACTGCAAAAAGTGCGGCCTGAGCAAAACAAGGCTGAATACTGTCCCTGGAAGCGGAAGCCAAAAAGCGCAAATCATGCTGGTTGGCGAGGCCCCTGGCAGGGAGGAGGATAAAACCGGCGTGCCTTTTGTGGGCTCAGCAGGAAAGGTTCTGGACAGGCTCCTGGCTGGTGCAGGCCTGTCACGGAAAGACGTTTTTATAACCAATGTGCTGAAATGCAGGCCGCCGGCAAACCGTGACCCTGAAGAGAGCGAGGTTTTGGCCTGTTCACAATACCTGGATCTGCAGATTGAGCGGCTTAACCCAAAAATAATAGTGGGCCTTGGCAGGTTTGCATCTTCTTATTTGCTGGAAAAGTACGGCTTTGGGAAACAGGGCATAACAAATGCGCATGGCAAGGTGTTCCGCAAAAGTACGCTGAACGGGGAGATTGCGATTGTGCCAATGTTCCACCCTGCTGCTGCGCTGTATGACCAGGATAAGCTCCCCGTCATGCTGGAGGATTTCAAGTCCGTTTCACGCTTGCTAGGCTGAAACAGGAGATTTACTTGCCTATCTTAAAGTATTCTTTTCTTCCCAGCCTTTCCTTTGTGACCTTTTCTTCCCCCACCAGGACCTCAATGTATTTCAGCACTTCATTTTCATGGATTCCGAGAGCGGATGAGATGTCGCGTATTGTGCAGGGCCTTCTTTTCAGGAGGCCGGATATCAGCTCTTCCTTCTCGCCTTTGTAGGCCGCAATATCCCTTCTCTTGAAGCCGGCTATCACTTCTGCCCCCAATATGGAAGCTATAACCTGCAATCTTTCAGGTGAAAGCGGCTTGGCATAATCCTCTGAAGGGGGCCTGACCACTGTGTTTAGCTGCACTTTGTCTGGCTTTATCTTTTTGATGGCTTTTTTCAGCTCAGCAAGGTCTTCTGGGCTGTCATTTACTCCCTTGACCAGCATTATTTCAAGCCAGATTTTTCCCTTGAATTTTTCCCTAAAACGGGCTAACCCCTCAATAATGCCATTTATGCGGATACCTGAAAACGGCCTGTTTATCCTCTCAAAAGTCTTTTGTGTCGCAGCATCCAGAGACGGGACAAGCAAGTCTGCATGCATCAGTTCTTCCCTGACTTTGGAATCCCCAATAATGGATGCACTGGTCAGAACTGCAATGGGAATCTCAGTAATTGACTTGAGCTTTTTTATCAGTCTCCCGATTCCCGAGTGCAGCAAAGGCTCCCCTGACCCTGACAGTGTTATATAATCGACAGCCAGATTTTTTGCAAGAACTTCCCTAACCTCGGCAAATGCCTTTGTCAGCGGAATGTACTCCTTTCTGACCACTGTCTTGTTTGTAGTTCTCCCAAGTTGGCAATAAATGCAATCAAAAGAGCAGGTCTTGTAAGGCACCAAATCAATGCCCAGAGAAGAGCCGAGCCTGCGTGATGGAACCGGCCCGAAGACATGTTTCATTTGTTTTCACCTCTGCAAACTGCATTTGTCAACTTTGTGGCGCTAAATCTATTTTAATTGAGCCCTAGACAAATGGGAAAAGGCAACCCATAAGCCCCTTGGGGAAAATGGGAGCAGTAAGGCTCAGAGCAGGCACAGGCTTAGTGCCATCACAAGCATCCCTACAGTTATTCCAATTATTGAGAGGTGCGAATTTTCGCCTTTGAAGGTTAATGGGAGCAACTCATCAAAACTGATAAACACCATTATTCCTGCTACAAATGCCAGCATAAGCGACAAAACCGTTGGATTGAGAAAAGGGCTCAGCAGAAGAAAACCTATTACTGCCCCAACAGGCTCTGCCACCCCGGAAAGAAACGACCATATAAATGCTTTCTTTCTGCTTTTTGTCGCATAGAAAATTGGTACGGAAACTGCTATTCCTTCAGGAATATTGTGTATTGCTATTGCAACTGCTATTGGAAGCCCCAAGGTGGCATCTTTCAATGTAGCCATAAAAGTTACAAGCCCTTCAGGAAAGTTGTGTATTGCTATTCCCAGGGCAATAAAAATTCCTGCCCTCATCAGTCTTTCGTTTTTCCTGTCTACTTTCACATGCTCTGCAATATACTCGTGCGGAACTAGGAAGTCAATAACCGCAATAAATACTATCCCTGCAAAAAAAGCCAGGTTCCCGAGCAAGAAACCGGCATCTGCAACCGCAGAAGGCAAAAGCTCGGAAAATGAAATGTAAATCATTACCCCTGCTGAAAAGCTCAATGCAAGGCACAGGTAGGAACTTTTCAGCTTTTTGATGAACAACGCAACCAGGCTTCCAATGCCTGTTGCTAACCCTGCAAAGATGGTCAATGCAAGCGCGAACTCAACTTGTGTCAGATTCATTTAACCACTTCACTATTGCTATATGCTGTTAGCAAACCATGCCTCTAAAAACTGCACCTTGCTTTATGCTGCATGCACTTACATTACTTTTGCACCTTGGTTAATGCTGACTGGGCGGCTGCTATCAGTGGATAACATGTTGGCGCTGCAGTCATGAGAGGGTGCGTGGAAATTTGCAAAGTGTCAAAATCATAAACACTGGCTTCCTCCTGGATGGCCAGTGCAAGGATATTTATCATCTCGCTTATGCTCTCAGGCCCCATTACCTGGCCACCAAGCAGTGTGCCTGAAGACTTGGAAAAAATGAGCTTGACCTCTATGGTTCCTGTATTTGGCAGGCTTTTGGGATGGTGGTTCGGGCATTTGCTTGTGCCAATAACTACTTCAAATTTTTCAGATTTTGCCCTGGCTTGCGTAAGGCCGCTTACCCCAAAAGCCAGACCATTGATATAAGTGGAAAAAGAGGCCAATGTCCCTTTGTTTTCCCTTAGAATCTTCAACTGGTACAGATTTGCCCCAACTATCCTTGCCTCTGTTGTTGCTGTTGAAGCCAGCATTATAGGAATGTGCTTCCCAGTGAAAAAATCGGTTGTTTCTGCACAGTCGCCAACTGCAAAAATGTCGCGGAGGCTTGTTCTCATATACCCATCAACCCAGATTGCGCCTTAAGTGCCAAGCCTGATGCCTGCTTTCTTGGCTAAGGCTATATTGGGCTTTGCCCCTACGGAGAGGAGGACCAAATCCGCGGGAATTGTTTTTTTGCTGCTTAATTTTACAGATTCTGCCTTATTTTTCCCAATAATTCCTTTTACTGTTGCCCTTGCATGGATTTTGACTCCCTTTTGCCTTAGTTTTTTTTCTGCTGCAATGGCAAAATCCTCATCAAAGCTGGTTATCAGGCAATGGCCAGGCCTTTCAATGATGCTGATATTCTTTCCCTTGATGCTGCTCAATTCCTCTGCCAGCTCGACTCCAATAAAGCCTCCGCCAATAATCACTATGTTCTTTGATTTGAGCACTGCCTTGCGCAGTTTTTCCAGGTATTTGAAATCCTTTTTGATTTGCCATACTCCTTTTTTGTTAATTCCCTTGATTGGAGCCAAAAAAGGGGTTGAACCTGTTGCCAGGACTAGCTTGCTGTAATTTATTTTCTTGCCCCCCTTTAGAATTACCCTTTTGCCAGGGGCATCTATTTTTATGGCTTTGTCAATCAGCAAATGAATTTTATTTGCTTTCAGCGGCTTGTCAGGCATGAGGTTCTTTTCAGCTGAGTCCAGGCGGCTGAAAATATAGGGGATTCCGCATGGGATGACTGATTTTTGCTTGTTCCGGACCAGAATAATTCTTTTGGATGGGTTGTTTTTCCTGGCAGTTATCGCCGCAACCACGCCCGCCGGGCCGCCGCCAATGACCAGAATGTCTGTTTTCATTGCAACTACCTTTGCAACTGTTCTACAGTATAACCTTAAATATATTAGGTAACCCTAAATCAGCATGCTCACGCGCAAAACAGAGGATTACTTGGAGGCAATACTGGATCTTGCTGATGAAAAAGGGCATGCCAGAACAAAGAACCTTGCCGCAAAAATGAAAGTCCGCCCCCCAAGCGTGACAGAGATGCTGGGAAATCTTGCCAGGCAGGGGCTGGTAACATACGAAAAATACGGGGGCGCAAGGCTGACTGCAGATGGCCTTCTCGTAGCAAAAAAGGTCAGGAAAAGGCATGGCATTTTCGAGAAATTCCTTAAAATCATCCTGGTTTCAGACAAGACTGCAGACAGGGATGCCTGCATTATGGAGCACCACCTTGACAAGGAAACAAACAGGCAGCTTTCAAGGTTTGTTTCATTTGTGGAAGGATTTAGGGGGAGACCGGAGTTCATCAACCATTTTGAGAGGTATTGCAAAACAGGGGAGTTCCCAAAATGCGTAAGAGAACGGAAAAAGAAGCGGGGAAAAGCTAAATGGCAATAGCATCTCGCCCAGAAAAGAGAAGGCTAAAAACATTTTTGTAAAGGTGTTGTAAATGGGAGTTGTAAGCTTAGCAAGCATGAGAAGCGGCGAAACAGGGCAGATTGACAGCCTTTATGAAGGCTGGCACTTTGCAGGAAGGATGGCTGAGCTTGGCTTTTGCAAAGGGACAAAAATCAAGGTGATAAGCTCTGACTCTTATGGGCCCCTTATTGTTGAGATAAAGGGGTGCGGCAGGGTTGCTGTTGGGCATGGGGAAGCAGAAAAAATAATGGTTGAGAAAAGTGAGTGAATGAAAAGCAAAAAGCCCCTTACCATTGCATTGGCAGGCAACCCAAACACAGGAAAAAGCACTATTTTCAATGCTTTGGCAGGGCAAAGCCAAAAGGTTGGCAACTGGCCAGGAAAGACAGTTGAAAAAAGATGGGGAAAGCTCAAAATCAGCAAAAAAAATGCCCATGTGACAGACCTGCCTGGTGCTTATTCGCTTTGCGCTTATTCGCCTGAAGAAGAGATAACAAGAGACTTTATTGTTGAGAAAAAGCCAGATGTCATCATAAATATTGTTGATGCCTCTAATCTTGAGAGAAACCTATACTTTACTGTGCAGCTTATTGAGCTTGGGGCAAATGTTGTTGTTGCCCTGAATATGGCTGACATTGCACAAAGCGGGGGGCACAAAATAGATGTCAAAGGGCTGTCAAGGCTTCTGGGGGTCCCTGTTGTTCCAACTGTTGCAAGAAAAGGAGAGGGAATTGGAAAATTGGTGAAAGAGGCTCTAAAGGCAGCAAAAAGCAAAAAGAAATCAAAATTAAAAGTGAATTATGGCAAGGAGCTTGAGCCAAAAATAGCAGAGCTTGAAGAGCACATAAAAAGGCATGCAAAAAACCTTGCCAAAAAATACGGGGCAAGGTGGATTGCAATAAGGCTTATTGAGAAGGACAGGGAAATGATAAGGGAAATAAAAAAGGCAGACACAGACATTTATGACAAAAAGCTTGAAAGCTTCATAAGAAATGCAGGAGAAATATACGGAGATAACACTGAGATTGAAATTTCTGACAGGCGCTATGGCCTGATAAACGGCATAGTGAAAAATGTGGTGCAAAGGACCTCTGCTGACAGGCTGAGCGCATCAGACAAGATAGACAGCATTGCAACAAACAGGTGGCTGGGCATACCAATCTTTTTGCTTCTCATGTACATTGCATACCAATTTGTATTTGTTGCTGGAGAACCTTTTGCTGATGCAATAGGCTATTTGCTTGGGGCATTCGCAGACTTTGCAAACGCTTTTCTTGTTTCTGTAAATTCCCCTGACTGGCTTTCCAGCCTTGTGGTTTTGGGAATAATAGAAGGGATTGGAAATGTTATTGTATTCCTCCCAAATATTGCCTTTTTGTTCCTTGCAATAGCTGTTCTTGAGGACAGCGGCTACATGGCAAGGGCTGCATTTGTGATGGACAGGCCAATGAGAATGGTTGGTTTGCATGGAAAATCATTCATATCAATGGTTGTTGCATTTGGGTGCAATGTCCCTGCAATAATGTCAACAAGGACGCTTGAAAACTGGAAGGACAGGATGGTAACGATAATTGTCAATTCAATGATACCATGCAGCGCAAGGATGGTTGTATTTGTTTTCCTTGCAGGGGCTTTTTTTGCCCCTGAAGCTGCAGGCCAGGTTGTCTGGTCCTTGGTTGTGCTGGCACTTGTGCTTGCTATGGCATCAGCCTGGCTGCTTGGGAGATTTGTCTTGAGGGGGAAACAGGCACCGTTTGTAATGGAACTGCCCCCTTATCAAATTCCGACCCTTAAGGGAATAGTGCTGCATACATGGGCAAGGACAAAGGATTTTGTGCATAAGGCAGGCACATTCATCTTCCTTGTTGCAATTTTGATATGGTTTTTGGCAAGCAACCCCGCAGGAGTGGAATATGGGAGCGCTGAAAGCTATATTGGCATGCTCGGAAGAAGTGTTTCGCCCTTGTTCGCGCCTCTTGGCTTTGACTGGATTGCAAGCATTGCCCTTGTATTTGGCTTGCTGGCAAAAGAAGTAGTAATATCAGCATTTGCAGTGCTTTACGGTGTTTCTGATGAAGGGGCATTGCAGCAGGCGCTTGCTATTTCATGGAGCCCTCTGCAGGCATATGTATTTATGGTATTTACATTGCTATATATTCCCTGCTTTGCAACTATTGCTGTAATAAAAAGCGAAACAGGCTCATGGAAATGGACGCTTTTTGCCCTTGCCTATACATTTGCTTTGGCCTGGGTTGTGTCCTTACTTGTGCTTCACATAGGATTAATGCTTGGGTTTGGGTGATTTGATGCTGAAAAAAGTGCTTTTGGCAGTTTCTAAAGGCCACTCCACTCCATCAGAGGTGGCAAAAAAAATCAAAATGCAGGAGTCTGCAGTTCTTCAGGCCCTTTATGAGCTTGAGAAAAACGGCTACCTTGCATCAGAATATACTGCATGCTCAAACAGGACGCCTGCCTGCTCTGCGTGCCTAATGTGCCCTATAGCACAGAGTGAGGGGGGCATTCCCCCAAAGCTTTCAATAACAAAAAAAGGCATGAAATACATGAAGCGATAGGCTTGAACGTGTTCGTATATGAAAAAAATTGATAAAATTGCACTGGCTTATTTGGTTGGCACCTCCTTGTTCTATGGCTTGCTGATAGTTGTCCAGAAAATAGGCCTGAATTTTGGCTTGGAACCATTATCCTTCTCATTTTCAAGAAGCGCCATAATTGTTTTCATCTCTCTTGTTTTCTTTTCATCGCAATTGAAGAGCATTAAATACATCAAAAAATGCCAACTAAGGGACTTGCTCATTCTCGGAATTGCCTCAGCAGCATCCATTTTGATTTTGTTCGTTGGGCAGAATATCACAACGGCAGTTAACGCTGGATTTCTTATCAGGCTAACCCCCTTGTTCGTACTGCCCCTGGCCTATTTGCTGCTAAAGGAGAAACCCCTGGGAAGCTCGATATTTTTCATGCTCATAATGCTGGTCGGGACGTTTTTGCTGACAACCCATGGGGCAATGATAGTTCCGCACCTTGGAGACCTGCTGATAATTCTTGTTGCAATGGTAATAGCGTTCCAGAATGTTTTTGCCAAGAAAATCATGCACAGGGTTTCAACAGACCTGGTAATATTTTTCAGGGTTTTCATAAGCGCTTTGCTGATAGTTGTGCTAATTCCTTTTCTTTTGGGCAGCCAGAGCACAAACTCGCTATTTGAAAGCCCATTTTATGTTCTTGTTGCCGCAATCCTTTATTTTCTCTCAGTAATTTGCCAATACAGGGCAATAAAGCTGGTTGGCCCGTTTATTGCAACTGCGTTTTTCCTCTCCGGCTCATTGCTTTCAGCATTATTCGCATATGTCTTGCTGGGCGAAGCTTTGTCCTTTATGCAATGGGCAGGCGCAATTGGCATTTTGCTGGGAGGGTATTTGCTGATAAAAAAGAACCTGATTGGGAAGGAATTGGCCATTTAAGGAATATGGACTAGCTAGTTTTCAGAAGGCTTTGCAAAATGGGAAAGAATCGAGGCTGCTGCAAAGCACAATGTTGCACCTATCAACGCTGCTGCAGCTGTTGTTAAACCTTGGGCAAGCCCTGGCACTGTGTAATCCGGCAAAGGGGCTTCAAACAGGGTTGTTGCTGCAGAGTAAAAGCCAATGTCTATTGCCACCTTTTCCATGCCATCAGGCGAGCCTGAGGCAAATGGGAGCAAAAGCCATGTGAATGCAAGCGCAGCTATAACATAGGGGACTGCCCTTGCAAATGTTTTAGGAGCTTGTGCAAATCCTCTTGCTGCTGATGAAATGGCTGCAATTGCCCCTATTCCTATTATTGCTTCCCCTATTCCTATTATTGCGTGAACCAGAAGCATTGCTGAAAATGTCTGCAAAGCAGGGGCGCCGCTTATTGAAAGCAGCAAGCTTGCAGATGCTGAGGCTGCAAGCACACTGAGCCATGATGAGGCAAAAAACGCATGCTTTTCTGGCATTCTTTTTTCAAGTTGCCTGTATGCAAGGGTGGCTGATATTACCCCTACAATTGCCATGTTGAATGTATTTGCCCCAAGGGCAAGAAGCCCTCCATCCCCAAATACCAGAGCCTGTGTTACAACTACAAGCGCAATTGTTATTATTGCTGCATAAGGGCCAAGCAAAATAGCTGCAAATGCTGCGCCTAAAAAGTGGCCGCTTGTCCCTTGTGCAATAGGGAAATTGAGCATCTGCAAAAGGAATGTTGTTGATGCCACAAGAGCCATTAAAGGGATTTTCTCTTTTGTCAGCCATTTTTTCCTGTTAAGAAAAGCAAAAATGATTGCTCCTGCTGAAATAAGGAGCATAAGGACGCATATCCAGCCTGTTATTAATCCATCTGGCGTGTGCATAAGGAAAAATAGAGGGCAATTTCTTTAAAGGTGAGTGTTTGTGTTGGGAGAAGAGAAAGGCAGGAAGCATGAAGGCTTTAATACTTATAAGAAGCAAGTGAAACAGTTGATTGGATTGGCAATATCAGAATGCCCTGAGTGCACATTTCACATAAAGCTGCCCCCAGACATGCAGGAGGGAGATGTTATGCAATGCCCTGACTGCAGTGCAATGATCAGGCTGGTAAAAATATACCCGCCTTTATTTGAGCTGGTAGAAGAATGAAATCAATTGCCTGCAAATTGTTGGTGCTGCTGCTTGTGCTTTCCCAGCTTTGCTGCAGCACATGGAGCCAGGAGCTTGAAGTAAAAGTTTCTGACCTTAATGGCATTGCTGTTGAAAACGCAGAAATTGAAATAATTTTCCAGGAGCTTAATTCGCTTTCTGAGGATGACGGGCTTGTGGCAGGCTATACTGACGAAAATGGGTCTTTTTCTGCAAGCCTTGAAAACAAGATACCTGAGTTTTTTGAATCAAGGAAAATACAGGTGCGCGCTTTAACATATTACTGGGAAGGGCAATTGCAGGAGGTTTATGCTGATGAATCTGGCATGCTAAGTATTCCTTTCACAGCCCCTGTTGAGCTTGAAAAGCTAAGAGTAAGGGTATTTGACTCTGGCCTTGTGCCAATTGAAGGGGCAGATGCTGTTATCACTGGAAAGCGTGTGACAAAAAAGGTTACTGACAGCAAAGGAAATGCAGTATTTTATTTGCCTCCTGGCTATGAGTTTGAAGGGTTTGTGTCATATGAAAACCTGAGCAAGAAATTCACATCAAGCGAAGTTCTGACTGACTGGGACGGGAAAATAATCGCAACAATGCTGTTTAAAGAGGCAAAAGAATATGCCCCTGAAGATGTGAATAACACTATCAGCATAAGGATAATCCCTGCAGACGGCTCTGCTTTTTCAGGCATGGCAGTTGAGTTTGAGGTTGAGGGGGAAAAATCAGCCGCTTATACTGATTCTGAAGGAATTGCCCGTTTTGGATCAAACAAAAGCGGCAATGTCAGCGTTTCATTCACATCAAAAGAGCACAGGCACATTTATACTTTCAACCTGACAGGGGCAAGTGAGCATACAATAAATGCACCTTACCTTTTGAACATAAGCTCATTTTCAACAGTGCATGAGGGGGATGGCTGCTTTATGCTTGCTGCAGACATTTCTGACCCAAGGGCACACCTTCCGATTGAGGTAAAGATTTCCAGGTATGGGCCAACTGAAGACAAGCAGCTTTTAGTAAGCACAAATGATGCTGGCATGTTCATTTCAAGGATATGCATAACTGAGGAGACACAGCTTGTTGTGTCTGCATCAAACAAGTATGAGTCTGCTGAAAAAATCATAACAGTTTCTCCAGTGCCAAAAGAAAAGCCAGAGGAAAAGCCGGTTGAGCCAGAAGCTGAGGGCAAAGCAGAGGAGCCCCAGCCAAATCTCGGGGAGGTTTTGCTTTCTTTGGTTGCCCTTGCAATAGTGCTTGCCCTTATTCTTGCCTTTTTCATTGGAAAAAGGCACTTTGTGAAAATAGTCAGGTTCATTGGCGAGTATTTGAGGCAGGTTCTCAAAAATATGCAAAAGAAAAGGAGAAGAAAGCCAATAATGCCGCCTTTTGAAGAATAAAGTTTAGCCAGTGCAATACTTTTTATACTCTTCTAACCACAAAATCAAATGGGTCTTATGCACAAAACAAAACAGAGATTGGAGCAAGCAAAAAATAATGCGTTTCAAAAGTTCTTCTTAGATACAAAGAGAATGGAGACGCTTGCAGCAAAGATTCTGCCTGATTATAAGCATCCGGTTCTTGACAACAGGGAATTGTTGGGCAATTGGATATTGTTTGACTTGGCTACTGGCAAAATATCAAAAAACGAGATAAAAGAGAAAGCATTGGAACTGCGCTTGCTTTTTTCTGAGTCCTATCTTTGGGGCAAAAAGAGGTTCCGGGAAAAAGGCGAAGGACAAATAGGCCCTGGGGACACAGGACTAAGTATGTTTGAGTTAGGGAATGACAAGATGATTTGGAAGTGGCTAGAGCATGTCAACAAAAAGCACAAGGCACCTGCAATGGAGGTGCAAATTTTTGGCTACAAGGATGGAGACAAAAACTGCGTCTATGTGGCTTGGTACAACTTAAAAAATAAGGACAAAAGCGATTTTCACAAAGGCCATATGCCAAAATATTTAGAGCCGGTTGGGGATGGAGGTGGAATGAGCTTAAAAGAGATTGAGTCTCGCTACACAAGAACAGACCCCAACTGTGGAATCATTGTGGCTGGCAGCTCAAAAAAGGCAGAAGAAGACGCGCACAGGCTCGCATCTTACATGAAAACAATAGGCTTTGTAAGTGTCGAGGCTTATGGGTACGGGCAGAATCCAAGAGAGCCAAAACCTGGTTTGGTTGAAAGCCTGAAAGGGCACCTGGAAAACACAGAGAAAGTTGCCTTCAGCCTGATGAATGAAATAATAGAAGTCAAAGATAAAAAGCTCAGATTGGAAATTGTGCTGAAGGACTTGAAGGACGAAATTGAAAAGGATGAAAGTTAAGGGAAATAATTTTATTTGAGCCTAATTGCATCAAGGTTCATTGGCGCGCGGGAATCTATTCTCATTATCCTTGAGATTGTCCTGCTCAAGTCCTCGCATTTTTTCTCATCGCCGTGAAGGGTAAATACCTTTTCTGGCTTTGGCCTCATGTTCTTGAGAAGCGAAATAAGCTGTGACCTGTCCGAGTGGCCAGAATATCCTTCAACTGTCTGTATTTCCATGTTTATCTTGAGAGAAGCTGCCCTTCCGCTGTCAGTCACTGTCGGGACTTCCTTTATTCCCCTCTGTATTTTCCTTCCAAGCGAAAGCGCTGACTGGTAGCCAACGAAAAACAATGAATTTCTCTTGTCATCTGCAAGAAGCTTGAGATATTCTACAGAAGGGCCTCCTGAAAGCATCCCTGAAGGGGCAACTATTATGCATGGGTCGCCTTCTGCGATTTCCTTCCTGTCTTTTTTCACAGGCTCAAATATTTTTGACTCAAATGGGGAGTCATTTGAAAGTATCCTCCTTTGAACATTGTGGCGCAAGTACTCTGGGTATGCTGTGTGTATTGCAGATGCCTCAAGAATCATGCCATCAAGGTAAACAGGCCAGTTAAAGTCCTTGTGCTTTGAAGCATATTCCTCAAACACAAGCATTATTTCCTGTGACCTTCCTACTGAAAATGAGGGTATGAGCACTTTGCCCCCTTTTTGGCAGGTTGCAATAGCAGACTCAACAAGCTTCCTGTCTGCCTCAAAGCGGTTTGGCTGCATGTCATTCCTTCCGCCATATGTGCTTTCAAGGAAAACTGTCTCAACCCTGGGAAAGCTTGTGTTTGCCTGGTTGAAAAGCCTTGTAAAACCGTATTTTACATCGCCTGAGAAAACAAGGTTGTGAAGACCTTCGCCTATGTGCAAATGAACCATTGAGCTTCCGAGTATATGGCCTGCATTGTAAAAGGTCAGCTTTATTTCAGGCGTTATGTCAATCACTTCGCCATAATCAACTGTTACAATGTGCGAAAGCTCCTTTTGTATGTCTTTTATTCCATAGGGGGCCGCATGCTCTGAGTTTTTGTTTGCAATGCCTATAAAGTCCATCTGAAGCAGCATTGCCAGGTCCCTTGTAGGAGTGGTACAATAAACCGGCCCGTCATAGCCATAAGCATAAAGATAAGGTATGAAACCGCAATGGTCCATATGTGCATGCGTGAGAACAACTGCATCAAGCTCATCAAGCTCAATATTCATTGCATTTAAGTATGGGTATGCTTTTGTTGGCTCAAATGTCTCTGGGTTGATTCCGCAGTCAACAAGCACTTTGCTGTAAGGGGTCTGCACCAAAGCGCAGCTTCTTCCCACCTCGTAAAAGCCGCCAAGCGCAGTTACCTTTACCCAATCGCTTTTTTTGTCAAATGAAGAGCATATTTTCTTGCCTAAATTTGTGAGGAACTTTTTCCTGCTTGTTGCCTCTTTTAGCATTGTTGAGCGCACTCCCTTTATTGTTGAGGAGGGCATTGTCGGGGTTCGAAGCACAACAGGCGCCCATTTTGTCTTTTTTATTATAGACTTTAGGGTTACTCCCCCTTTTCCTATTACCAGGCCTGGCTTTAGTGCCTCAATATTCACTTCTGAAAAGCTTGGGTTGAATGCAACATTTGATACCCCGGCATCTTGCGGCACTATTTGCTTTATTTCCTTAAGAGCCTCTTCCTGGGACAAAAGGGACTGTGGGTCGCTTTTGACAAGTATTCTTTTCCTTATTGTGCCTGCTATTTTCTTTATTAGCTGGTCATTTTCGTAAAATGCGTTTATGTCCCTCAGGTATATTACTATGTCAAGGCCTTCTGCCTCCACTTTTGCAAGCTGGCATTCACTAGGGACAAGCTCATGAAGCTTTTTCTCTATTTCTTTTAGTTCCAAATTAGTCGCCCGTTGTATTTGTTTGTAAAAATCTTCAGCGGAAAGAGTGAATTATTGCAGCAGCTTTTGTACTTCTGCTTTTTCATACCTTTTGAAGCCTGCTTTTGTCACTGTTATCAAGTCAACGCTTTCCCCTGTTGCAGCGTCCCTTTTCATTGCAGCTGCAACTGCCTTTGCAGCTGCCCTTACATTGTCCTTTACTGTGCCGCCATCCTTGTACATTTCCTCTAAAAGCCCATATGCAACTGGTGAGCCTGAGCCTGTTGAAACATATTTTTCCTCTGTAAGCCCTCCTAAGGCATCAAGGCTGAAAACTGACGGCTTGTCCTCTGTTCCGCCTATGAGAAGCTGCACATAGAATGGGTAGAACTTGTAGTTGTGCAAAATATTTGAAAGAAGAGAGGCCGCTGCCTTTGCATTCATGCTTTTCCCGTGCTTGAACTTGTATAGAGATGATTCTGCCTGCATTAGGCGGATGAGTGCCTGTGCATCTCCTACTCCTCCTGCAACAGTCATTGAAAGGTGCTCATCTATCTTGTAGATTTTCCTGATATCCTTGCTTGCAATAAAATAGCCCATTGTTGCCCTTTTATCAGATGCCATGACTATTCCATCAATGCAAGTTACGCCCACTGTAGTTGTCCCTGTCTGTAAGGTCTTGTCTTCAACATCCTTTTTCTGAGTCGCCATGCAAATCCCTCTTTGAAATATTTAAGAACAAAATCTTCCACTCTTTTACTGGTTATTGATTAAGAGGTGAAGAAAAGTGAGTCTATAAGAAAAGAAAGGCTTATATAGCTTATTGAGGGCTGGATTGGTATCCCTTATACCTTTATTCTTACTCCTTTTTCGTCAACTTCATACTTGTGCCAGGAAGAGGATGCGCCCATTAATCCGCGGACGCGCAGCTTGTCCTCTGAAAATTCTATTACCCCATCCATCAAATGCTCAGCCATGTGCACATCCTTTTCATCATGCATCCCCTTTTCAACAGCATACATTGCAGTTGCGCCTGCCCTTCGAAACTTGCCTGTGATAAACTGCATGAACCGGAATACTGACTCTGGCCTGTTTGTCTCAAGAAGAGAAGAAATTGAGTGAAAGCCAAGCCTGTGGTTGTCTGCAATCTGTATTATCTGGTCTTGTAAACTTGAAAGGTGCATTGAAATTGCTGACAGGTCTGATGCCCTGTTAACATAAGTGACAATCCCCTCATCAACCAAAGAAGGGTTAAACTGCTTTGAGTAGCAGTCAATTATTTGCAAAAGCCCGCTTTTCTCATATTCTTCTATTTCCCAGCCTGAGCTTTGCATCATTGTTTTCCATTCGGAAAACCCATAGTCTGTGAGGACAAATATGCCTGGTATGTTCATTTTCAATCCCTGGTAAACAAACTGCATCATAAGCGGCTTTTTTCCGCATAAAGGGTCGCCATAAAGGAGAATATTGCCTGCAACTGGCAAACCACCGCCAATTATGCTGTCAAAGCTCTTTATGCCGGTTGGAAGCACAAGGTCAGAGGCCATAAGGATTCACTTTTGCACGCTTTTACAGAGGTGAATAGGGGCTGTGCAGATTTATAAACGTTCTTGGAGAAGTTGGCTTATGGCAAAGCAAAAGCTTCGGCCAACTGTAAGGCCAGTGAAAAGGGGCGAGGAGCCTGACGGGGAAAAAGACCAGCCCAAGGCAGGGCAAAAAGAGCAGGGAAGAGTAAAAACAGGAATACCTGGCCTGGATGAGCTTGTTGGCGGGGGCTTTGAGCCACAGAGCACAACACTGGTAATGGGAGAAGCAGGAACTGGGAAGACCACTTTTTTGGCGCAGTTTTTGTACAATGGCGCAACAAGGCACAATGAGCCGGGCGTGCTTCTTTCTTTTGAGGAGCCGTCTTCCTCAATAATAAACCATATGGCAAACTATGGGTTTGACTTTGCCTCTCTTGAGGAGAAGAATTTATTTGCATCAATAAACTATAGGCCGCATGAAGTGAAAAAGCTTGTTGATGAGGGCGGCGGCCTGATATGGGACACTATTTCGCAGCTTGGCGCAAAAAGGCTGGCAATTGATTCATTGACTTCTTATGCAATGCTTTTTGAGTCAAGGTACCAGGCAAGAGAAGCGCAGCTTTCCTTGTTTGAGCTTTTGCATAAGTGGGGCTGCACAACATTGCTTTCTGCAGAAGGCATTGACACTGGCAGGATAAGGGTAACTTCTGGCATGGAGTATCTTTCTGATGGAGTGGTAATATTGCACCACCCAAGGCACCAGTCTTCCCGCTACCGCGCGCTTGAAGTGCTTAAGATGAGGGGAAGCGCGCATTCTGAGAAAATGTGCCCATTTGAGTTTGCAGTTGGAGAGGGGATTAAAGTCTACCCTGGGGAAAACATCTTTTATGAGGTAAAGGGGAAAGATTAGCTATTTTGCAAAGAAAATTGGTTTTCACCATTTGAGAAGCTTAGCAGGCTTGCTGCAATACTTTTATATATGTACATGCACATATGCATACATATGGTGAAAGTAATAAGCCTGTCCGAAGAGGCATATGCCCTGCTGCGGCGCCACAAGGGCCATAATATGAGCTTCAGTGAAACTGTAATTTCCCATTTTTCCGAAAACTGTGAAGGGAAAACAGAAGGGACTGGGGAGCTTTTGGCTTGGATAAAGGCGCTTAAGAGAAGTGGCAAGAAAGAACACCTAAGCTCCAGAATTGACGAAATCATATATGGAGTGATGAAATGATAGCTGACAGCTCTTTTCTTGTTGCCCTGTTCCACCCAGATGACAAATTCCATTCAAAAGCAGTTTCTGAATTCGCCTCCAATGAAGCAACCATAACTGTCCCAGACAGGATTGTAGAGGAAGTCCTGACTGTCTTTTCATACCGCAAGGGCTGGAAGCACGCTCTCCAGATACTTGGCAAAATGCGCTCCAACAGCAGATTTGAATTCAGGAGGCTGTCTGAAAGGGATTGGGGAGGAGTCATTGAAATGTCTGTTTCCATTGCAAAAAAAATAAGCTTTGCTGACTATGTTGTGCTTTATTTGAGTTCTGCTGAAGACCAGCTGCCCCTTACATATGACCGGCAGATGCTGAAGGCTGCAAAAGCAAGAAAATAAGCACACTTGGGCCTGTCATTTCTCTCCCTGTTTCCCCCTGCTTCGCGCATCATCAACTATTGCAAGCCAGGAGTCGCCTATTTTTGCAAGGTAATTGCCAAATGTCTTTGAAAGGGAAATTGTCATTGGCCTGAATTTTCTCTTGCTTTCAAGGGCAACTATTGTCTGCCTTTCTACCTTTAGCATCCCTATCCTCTTTAGCCTGGGGAGAACCCGGTTGTAAAAGGTTGCTTTTGAAATTCCTGATGATGAGACAAATTTTCCTATCTCATCCCCGCTTACAGAGGTCTTTTGAAGCACAAGCTTTAGGAATGAGAGTGCCACCTCATTGTACTTTTTCTGGAAGCGGGAAGGGAAAACAAAATTCACCACCTCTTCCAGGCTCCATACATTTCTTGTAAGGCTTTCTGATGAGTCCTGGAATGAGCGCAAGCCAGGAGAGTTGTGGGGTGGAAGATACAAAGCATCTTTTGAAGGTATTCCACGCGAGGCTATCAGCTTTATTTCTTTTTTTTCTTCTGCCATGAAATAAGTACGCAAATAGAGTTTTTATAGCTACCGTAATGGTAAACCGGGAGGCTGGAGAGAAATGTAGTGTTAAAGTTAGTTGCGTTTTTTGCATATGAGTTTAACACTACAGGCCCCTATCGCAAAACCCATGGGAACAGGTTTAGCAAAAATGCCAACCCAACAATGTATGAAACCAGTGTTGTCAGTGTTTTGTTGTTCAGCCCGTTTTTCACCAGATGGTAGCCGTCAAACAAAGGAAGAGGGACAAGGTTTATTGCGCCGACTATGAAATTCAATGAGAAAGCCAAGGCCAAAAAGCGCATGAAAAACAGAACAGGCTCGCTTGCATTTCCCTGGAAGAGATATGCAAATGCAAGCAGGAGAATAAGGAATATTACTGAAGTTGCAAAGTTTGCTGCTGTTCCTGCAACAAAAACAGAATTTTGCTTTTCTTTTTTTGCCTTGAACAGGACTTTTTCATTGATGTCAACAAATGCGCCTATGGGTATGAACCCCAGGAATACCAGACCAGCTGATTTTAGCGGAAGCTTGTGCAGCCTTGCAAGAACCCCGTGCATTCCTTCATGAACTATGAGAATTACTGCAAGGGCAGCTATTCCTTCTATTAAAGGAAGGTTTATCCCAGGTATTATTGGCGCCCCGCCAGGAGAAGTGGATGCAAGAGATGCAAAATCCCCCAAAAGAGCCCCAACTATTGCCCAAAGGACTATTGCACCATAAAGAACTATGCTGGCAGTTGTAAGAAGGGAAATCCCCCCAAGCACAAGAAAAGCAAGATAAGCATATTGGGCAGCCTCAAACTTGTAAATCTCCTGGCTTATCTTTGAGCCTGCCCCTGAAAACTCCTCCCCCCCTGAAAGCATGGAAAGTAAAGAGGTAATTGCCAATGGCATTACAATTGAAGTAAGCAAAACCAGAAGCACTGTGCCTGTCCCATATGTAAGAAGAACCTTTTTCCAGCTGAACTTCTTTTTTCCCATGAGAAAATATGCAAAAGAGCCAAATCCCACAACAAGGCCAATGTCAGCAAAATATTTCCAAAGCTTTTTGTGCTTTTTTGCAAGCTTGTCAAGCATTCCAAGCCCTGCCTTGCTCCGTAATAAGAACAGGCCTGCCCATGTTTCAAGCCTGTAAAGCTTTGAAAGCACAAGGCCGCAAGAAGCAAGCGCAGCCAAAGCAATTATGAATTTTACAATTGCAGGAAGTTGCACATCTATTGCAAACAGGAAAATGGCAAGAGAGACAAGAAGTGTAAATATGGCAAGCACTAGCCTGATGTTTTTCCTCATGGCAGGGTTGAGCCAGCAAAACAATAAAAAACACTTGGGTGTCTTTTAGCTGTGGCAGCAGCCTACAACAATATAATATTTATCTGATGAGTAACACCAGTACAAGTGAAATTTGAGGGGGAGGTCAGGAATGGAGTGCGACATATGCGGATGTGAAGGCGCAGAATACATAATCCTTGTTGAGGGCGCAAAGCTCAATGCATGCGCTGACTGCTGCGACGCAGGCAAAGTGCTGCGAGGCCCTCCAAAAAGGGAGTTTACGCAGCCTGAAGCAAAAGCAAAAGATGAGCTTGAGGTTATAGAGGGCTATGGGAAGATAATTTCTTCTGCAAGGAGAAAAATGGGCCTTGGCTTGGATGTTCTGGCAGAAAGGATAAATGAAAAGCACTCATTCCTTGACAGGGTTGAAAGGGAAAAAACGCTTCCTGGCGAAAAGCTTGCAAGAAAGCTTGAAAAGGAGCTGGGGATAACACTTTTGCAAAGAATTTCTGAAGGCGGGGAGGTCCCAGAGGACAGGGGGCCTGCAAAAGGAATCACTCTTGGAGATGTCATTGAAATAGAGAAAAGGAAAAAGCAATAGCCTGTTGCAGGCATTCTTCATGCGTATTGAGGGACGATATGGGAGTTGACCTTGGAGACCTGCCAAAAAGAACAGCAAGGTTGGAAGAGCTTTCTGGAAAAAGGTTTGCAGTTGATGCTTACAATACAATTTACCAGTTTCTTTCTTCAATAAGGCAGGCTGACGGAACCCCGCTCATGGATTTTAAGGGGAATGTTACTGGCCACCTTGCAGGCATATTCTACAGGAATTCAAGGCTTCTTGAAAATGGAATAAGGCCAATCTATGTATTTGACGGAAAGCCCCCAAAATTCAAGGAAAAGGAGCGTGAGCAAAGAAAGGAAAAAAAACTTGAGGCACAAGCAGCATGGAAGGCTGCGCTTGAAAGGGGAGATATTAAAGAAGCGAAAAAATATGCGCAGGCAACATCAAGGCTGACCTTGAAAATGGCAGAAGAGTCAAAAGAGCTCCTCAGGATTATGGGAATTCCTGTTGTTGATTCCCCTTCAGAAGGCGAGGCACAGGCAGCGCAGCTTGTGATTGAGAAAAAAGCAGATGCTGTTGCTTCGCAGGACATGGACTGCCTTCTTTTTGGAGCCCCCCTGCTTCTTCGCAACCTTTCGATTGGAGGAAAAAGAAAGCTTCCAGGCAAAAGCCAGTATATTGAGGTTGAGCCAGAATTCATTGAGCTTTCTTCTGCCCTTTCTTCATTTGGCCTCACAAGAAAGCAGCTAATATGGATGGGAATATTGGTTGGCACTGATTTTGATGAAGGGGTAAGGGGAATAGGGCCAAAAAAGGCGCTGAAAATAGTCAAAGAGTCAAAATCAATTGCAGATGCTGCAGCAAAGGCAAATGCAAATGACAATCTTGAGCTTTTCAAAAGGGTTGAGGAGTTTTTCTTAAATCCCCCTGTTGAGAAAAACGTGAAAATAAAGATTGGGAAAATGGACTGCGAAAAGCTTGCAAGCTTCCTGTGCGACAAGCACGACTTTTCACATGACAGGATTGAAAGGACCTGCAAATCTGTTGAATCCAAAATAAAAGAGGAAGAAGCACAGACAAGGCTTGGCTCATGGTCCTGAGGTATTCACAACTTCCACAAGCACTTTTTTTCCGTCAGAAAGGGAAAGCTTTTTCCTTAAGTTGAATTTTGATATTATCTCAAGCATGTGAAGCCCATGGCTTGAGCGCTCTGGGAAAACAATTGCGCAAGGCACCCCGCTGATTGCGCACTTGTATGCTGATATGCTGCCAAAAGTCCTCTTTCCCTTTTTAAAGCCCTTTATTGCAATTGGCTTTTGCTGCCTAAGGGTGATTCTCTTTTCAATGTCCTCAGGCACTATTGAAACATTCAAAGTTCCTGCAAATGGCTTAAAGCCAAGCTTTTTCTTAAACTCGCGGGTGTACTGCCCTTGCGAAAGATAATATGCACCTTCTCCAAGGCCCTGGACCAGTGTGCCTGTAAAAGACATTCCCGAGCCTTCAAGGGCATCAAGAGCCATCGCAACACACGCCCTGACTTTTGAAATGGCCTTTTCAGTGAGAATGAGCTTTCCTGAAACCTTTTCAATGTCCCCCTGGTTTTCAAGCTCAAGAAGCTTTCTTGATGCCGTCTGCTGGGAAACGCCTATCTGCTTTGCAACCTCGCCAGTTGTAATCCTTTTTGGCTCTATGTGCGCCCCTTTTTCCAGCAAATAAAATGTTATGTCAGATATCATAAGAACCACTTTGAAGAGGCTTTGTTGATAGGGGTTTTAATCCTTTTTCCCAAATCTTAAGTGCCAGTGAACCTGTGCAGCAAGCTGCACAATTCATAGGCTCACATTCATTCGCCTATGATGACATGAACAACCGCTGACGCAAGATTGATGAGGTTAACAGCGGCTGAGGCACAAAAAACAGAAAGGCAACCTGTTGGCATCAGTATTTAAAAGAAGGAGTGCTGAGTTTTGTTGGTTGGGGTGCAAAAATGCTTCCAGAGGAAATAATAGACAAATTGGAAATCCTGCCAGTTGAAAAGCTCAAGCAGCATGAGGAAATCATCCCATACAACCTGCAGAGGCTCAGGGAAGCAATGCTCAATATGGGTAGATTGGTTGACCCGATAATAATTGACGATAAGCATTCTGTAATACTTGACGGCAACCACAGGAAAAAGGTCCTTGACATCATAAAATGCCCAAATGCAGCATGCCAGACTATTGACTATTACAGCAATACAATAAAAGTGGGAAGCTGGTTCCCGATTTCAAAAACACTCAAGCCAATGAAGATCAATGGATTTAAGCCTGAAAGCATTGACTTTGAAACAGGGATTTCCCAAATAAACAAGATGAAAGGCACATTTCTTTATGTCAAGAAAACCGATGGCAAAAAGGAATGCTTTCTTTATGATTCAAATGAAAGCAAATTAAGCGGCGTGATTTCCCAGCAAAGAAAGTTTCTTGCAGGCCTTGAAGGAAGGGACATGCAGTACATTGCAGATGACCAGCATGATGAGTACCTGCAAAAAGACTATGCAGTTTTTTACAGGAGAATATATACAAAGGATGAGATAATATCAGAGGCAAACAAAGGAAGGCAGATGCCCCCAAAAAGCACAAGGCATGTTATTCCTGAGAGGATAATAAGGCTAAACCTCCACTTGGGCTGGCTTTCTGAGTCTCCTGAAACAGCAAAGCAGCTTATGGACAAGATGCTGAGGAGAAGGCTTGGCGAAAGCTCAATAAGAAGGTATACTGAGCCTGTAATTGTGCTTTACTAGCAAGGGAGAGATTATGGCACTTCTCAAGTCAGAGGCAAAAAAACTCAAAACAGGAAGCCTGGCGCCTGATTTTTCCCTTATTGGCACTGATGGAAAAATGCATTCGCTTTCAGATTACAAGGGAGCAAAAGCCCTGCTCATTGTATTTATGTGCAACCACTGCCCTTATGTAAAGGCAAAGTTTTCAAGGCTGAACAAGATTAATGAAAAGTACTCAAAGCTAGGGGTAAAAATGGCTGGAATAAACCCAAATGACGCTGAAAATTACCCAGAAGACTCATTTGAGGCAATGAAAGAGCTTGCAAAAGACCAGGGCTTCAAATTTGACTACCTGCATGATGAAAGCCAGCAAACAGCAAGAAAATACGGCGCAGTCTGCACTCCTGACCCATTTCTTTTTGATTCTGATTTTAAGCTGGCATACCATGGAAGGCTGGATGATGCACTTTCCCCTGAAGTAAAGCCAACCCAATTTGACATGGAAGGGGCAATTGATTCCTTGCTGAAAGGGCAAAAGCCAGCACCTGATTTTTCTCATTCCCAGGGCTGCTCAATCAAGTGGAAACTGTGAGCTATTTAAAGCAGGGTTTTGCTAATTCACTAGCGATGATGACACTTTTTGCTCTCGCTTTGCTCGAGCAAAAGACCCCAAAAACCTGCTGATTTTTGCGGCCGCTCCAGTGAGCTATATAAAACCAAGATTTCCTATTTCTGTTGCGATGATGACACCGCTCCAGTGGGTTAGCTTTACGGCGATGACCCAACGGAGTAGCTTCTGAGCAAAATAGAATAGCTTGCCTTTGGAATTTTGCCGCTAGGAGTAATAATATAAACAGATACCCCAAATGATAATGCGGGTGGCATTGATGAGTAATTCCATCCTATAATGAAAAAGGTGAGACAAAATGTCATTTGGTAGAGACGACCGAGGAAATCGGGGAAGAGACAGAAGGTCAGGCGGAAGAGGAAGAGATCGCAGAGGTGGAGGCTATGGCGGCCCGAGAGAAATGCACAAGGCTGTCTGCTCTGACTGCGGACAGGACTGCGAGGTCCCCTTCAAGCCAACAGAAGGAAAGCCAGTTTATTGCAGGGACTGCTTCCAAAAACACAGAAAATATTGAATCCAATATATTCAAGTTTTCTTTTTTACATCATCCCTAATGTGAATTGCCTGGGGAAATTTAAAGAAATTGTGGGTATTGGATATATCATTACTTTTTGCAGGAATATCCAATAGTGTTAGCAGCTTCTGAGCAAAACCAAGCTGCTTTTATTGTTTGTTCAAGATTATTGGCTGATGGACAATAATCTGTGGAGCTCGAAAAAGGCTTTTGTGCTTGCATCAGTCGGTGCAGCAGTCGGGCTTGGCAATATCTGGAGATTTCCCTATATAGCAAGCGAAAATGGGGGCATTTGGTTTCTTTTGCCTTATTTTATCTGCCTTATTGCAATAGGCATCCCTCTTTTCCTATTGGAAGCAGGCCAGGGCTTTGCCTTGAAAAGGGGTTTTTTCAAGTCAGTTGAGTCAAGCACAAACCTTGCTTTTGTCAAGAAAAACCTGAGACGCGCACTTGGAATACTGCCTATTCTGATAACCACTGTAATAATGGGATATTATATTGCGCTTTGCAGCTGGACCTTGTGGTTTGCAGCAAATTTCATTCTGGGAACAGGCCCGACTTTTGGGATTATGAGCCAAACATTCAGCCCATTAATTGCCTTTTTGATTGTGTTTGTGTGCGGGTACCTGATTGCCCAGAAGGGGATAAGCAAGGGAATAGAGCCTGCTACCAGTTTTCTTGTGCCTCTTTTGTTTTTTTTCCTGATTGCCCTGTTTTTCTATGCCCTGTCCTTGCCAGGCTCGACAGATTACATTAGCTCCCAGCTTGAGGCAGGCCCAGGAAAGCTGCTTGAGCCGCGCACATGGTATTATGCCTTGTCACAAGTGCTTTTCTCCCTGTCAGTTGGCTATGGGATAATGTTCACTTATGGAATGCACTTAAGAGGGGGAAAGGGGATATTTTCCTCTTCATTCCAGATTGCAGGGGCAGACAGCGCTGCTTCGCTTCTTTCGTTTTTCACAATAGCAACCCTTGGGGCAATGGTTGGGGCAGCGGGCTCTGGGCTTGCTTTTTCATTTGAAGCCCTGCCGATATTCTTTGCAAGCCAGGGGGCATTAGGCACATTGGCAGGCGCTGCTTTCTTTACCCTGCTTTTCACTGCAGCATTTACCTCGATAATCTCAATGCTTGACCATACAAGGACATCCACCTCATTTTTGCATCCCAGGGCAAGGCACATGGTTGCAGGGGCAGTATTTGTCATAGGCCTTGCTTCTGTGCTTTCCTATTCACCAATGAACCTTCAAGTGTTTGAAAGGCCTGTTTTGGACCTTCTTGACTTTGTATTTGGCACTTTCCTTGCCCCATTCACTGCATTGGCTGTTGTGATTTGCTGCGCATATTTGCTGCCCTTTAGCAGGCTTGCAGCAACAATTGGCATTCCAAGAAAATACCATGCAATTTTCCTGTTAACAGTAAGGAAAATCTTGCCTGGGGCATTTTTGCTGCTAATACTGTTTTCCCAGCTTACTGGCTTGTACTGATGGAGGTGGAAAAATGAAATTCCATACAAAATACCTTTGGATGGATACAAAAAAGCACAAGGAAATAGTGCCAATAAGTAATGAGGTTGAAAAGGCTGTCTCTGAATCAGGGGTAAAGGAAGGGTTTGTTTTTGTGTCTGCAATGCACATAACCTCCTCAGTGTTTGTGAATGACAATGAGAGCGGCCTGTGGCAGGACATAATGCAATGGCTTGAAAAGCTTGCTCCAGAAAAACCTGATTATGCGCATCACCAGACAGGGGAAACCAATGCTGATGCGCATTTGAAGAGAATACTTATGGGCCAGCAGATAATGCTCCCAATAACAAAAGGCGCGCTTGACTTAGGGCCATGGGAGCAGGTGTTTTACGGAGAGTTTGACGGAAAGAGGAGAAAAAGAGTGATTATAAAAGTATTTGGAGAATAGCAAATGGGAAAAGGAAAATGAAGCGTTTATGAAGACTCATGAAATAATATCAATTCACTTCTCCCCAACACCTAATGTAATAGACAAATTTGGCACGCAGTAATGCTTATTTACAAATAGGGATATTTTATTTATTACAAAAGAATGGAACAACTACAGGCTGTCCAAGAATTTCTGTCCATCCTTCCGGGCTTCTTCGCATGAACCAACGGCATTAACTATAGTTTTCCCCTTCTGCGTCTTAAACGTTAGAGTGACTGTTTTTTCCTTGGCAAGTAGGTAATATACAAGACCTAACAAAATGCCAAGACAGAGAAGGATAATGAAAATAATCCAGTTCAGGTCCTTGCCCCCAGAAAAGACCAGCATGTTATCTGTACTGGAGCTTACATTATAATTCAGTGAAGAAAAGAACGCCACTGCTTTTTCATGTACCTCTGAAACCGAATGATTAACTCTCTTCATGCCTGAATAACACCTTTAGGTATTAAATTACCTATCCCACATACTCGCATGGACTTGTTCAGGATACTGTTGAGCCACCATCCAGATTGTGACATTCATTTCAAAGATTCAACAATGACTTTGCTGGGGGTCAAAATTTGCAAGGGATGCACCCTGATGTACTGTGTTGGTGCCATTCTGTTGTTTGTTTATTTCACTATCTATCCCTGGGAAGGCAGTTTCCCACTGTTTCTCATGTCTTGTACAATATATTTCTCTCTTATGCTTAAGAAAATAAATTACCGTTTGATGTATGGGTTTATGTTTGCCTTCGCTGTAATTGACTTGTATGAGAATCTATTGCGTGAAGAGTTCTATTTCCATTTGGCTTTGTTTTCTTTCCTGCTTTTACTAATGATTATTGTGAAATATAAGGATCTCCAGGATAAGATTTCCAAATGCAGCAAATGTAAGCTGAGTTTTAGAAACACGGAAGGGGGGAGTTGAGATAAGGCGAGCACCCATAAAAAGGCCCAAATAGAGCCTTTAGAGGATAGTTATCTTGGGAGTCAATGGAACAAGAATTTGTATTAGATGAGCGCGGGAAAAAGAGGTTCAATCACCCACCAATATCTTCATTATTGCATTCATAGCGGTAATTCTAATTGCTACGTTAGATAAAGCAGTGGAATCACTAATTGAAGATTTGTCTATCATGGCGCAATTCAAATCGTTTTAGTAGCAGTAATCTACTCTAATCGGGACTGTGTTGGAAGAATTATCAGAAGTTATCGCCGATATTTACTGCCTGTAACATTCTATCTTTAGATTTAACCAGCATCACAGCAAAAGCCGCATGGGTTTTACCGCTTTACAAACCACAACTGCAACATGGACGGGTTCTATGCTCAACCGCATGACTGCCTTGATTTTACGAGTTATTCTAATTTCAGAGATAGTTTTTCGACTGGCTTGCTTGCGAATAGCATACTGATGAGCAAATGAGCGGGTGATTGTTTCTATTCCTGAGAAGTCAACCACGACACTGTTTCTCGGATCAGATTCTATCTTGTCAAATAGCCTGTCGGCTGATGCACGGAAAGCAAGATAGGGCGCGATGGTGCGCTTTAGGTGTATTTTTAGAATTTTGCTCTTTGGCACAACCTCAACTCCACTTTTATATGGCTCTTTGCCATATATAAGCTTTATACCGGCTACGTGCCGGCACTCAATAACTTTGCTACATTCGGACGGGTATTTATAAAGTCATTAATATTGACCTTCTTTGCAACGTATGGCATACGGAGGGCAACTATCGTTCCTTTGTAATATATGCGCGAGTCGTTGAAGAGAAAGAACCTTTTGTTTTTTCCAAGATACACGAAACCTTTACCTGAAGAAATAAACGCTTCACCACATAGACCCTTAGTTATAAGGTTGGACACATATCCAAGACCAGTCCCTCGCTCTTCTTCGATTTTTGTGCTTACCCCGTTTATTGCTTGGATTATAGCGCCCACATCATTCTTGAAGGGTTTTTTGTGCTCTTTGAATGAACCAGGTATTGATTTTCCATTGTCAAGGATGCAAAGCTCTGTAAAGCCTTTCTTTTTGTATATCTGGCCCACCACATATGCCTTAGAAAAGTTCGAGTGCTGTTGCACATTGTCAACAAGTTCGCCAATAAGGGTCTTGAAAGCATTTTGGCCCCCACACTTTTTCCCATGCTCAAAATGCCTGTCAAAGAAATTGTTGAGATCCTTTTCAACTTTCTCTGATTTTTTAGTGATTTCCACACAAGGACATCCAGTCGACCATGAACGCTGACCCATGGCAAGATTTAGGTAGTTTGCAACGTTAGAATCGTTTGGTGGAATTATCTTTGGAGCCGGCTTTGTGTTTTTGGAATAGTACTTTAAGGGCAAAAGAGTAGAAGGGTGAAGAAAAGTGACATCTGATAAGTCTATCGTCCCTGTTTGCTCGTTGTGGAGACGATGACGGTGGTAGTCCAAATAGCATCGAACAAGGCCGGGATATTTAGTTGTTGCCATGTCAACCCTCTTCCAGAGCCCCTAAAATCTCTTCTTTCTTTATTTCTTTAAGCAGGTCTTTCATTATTCTGACCTTAAGCTCCACTTTGAGTTTATCCTTGTCCACACCAATGCCAACTCTGGGCATCGAACCCAATTTCATGCCAAAGCTGCTGTAGCAGCAGAGGCAATTATCAAACCAAACACAACTGACAGCATCACGGCCACTATACCAACGATGACAAGAAGCCCAAGATATGCAATACAAACTGTGCAAATTACCTTAAACCACATGCCAATCATTTGCATCCATGTCAGTTTTTCAAGATCCTTCCAAAATCCCATATTATCACCCATCAGACACAATCTTAAGTGACTTTTTATTGGATTCCCATACATTACCGACTCATTTTACGAGTTTTTTTAGATTATCTGCCATACAACCCCCACGTCATAGTTCCTACGGTCTGGCTTTATATCATTTGCCATAAAAGTATGAAAAGGAGTATATGGGAAGAAAGTCTAATCTTAAATGGATTGATAAGACAGATGAGGTAATATCCACTGAAACGAAGTCTCTAACTGAAACTTCTATTGAAATGGGTAAAAAAGGACTTGAGACAACCATAGGTTTCACAAAAATGTGGAGTAGCATCCTGGGCATTCTTTTTCTTATCTTATCTACAGTCTTTGTATTTCTGTTTGCAGGCTCATATCAACTCTTTTTCATAGCGATGTCAGAGAATGTCTTCGTTTCAGTAGCAGTCTTTGTTCTTGGAGCATTGCTAACCACCTCTTTTTTCTCAAAGCTGATTTTTATGCTCATACCTGAGGCAGTAGTCACAAAGGTTGCTGCGATGCTACATGTGCCATTTGAAGTGGCGATTGTACTGGTCTTAATAGTCATTATGGCTTTATTTGCAGCACTTAGCGCTCTGGTATTTTTTATCTTAGCTTTCATGTTCTTGGGCGTGGGGGCGCTTATACGCTTGGCTTTCAAGAAAAGCTCTGGGATAGATGTAGGAGTCGGAGTCATAAGTATTTTGCTCTCAGTGCCCGCCCTTTTCGCAAATCATATAGTGGGCGTTATCTTTGGCATTTTTATGATTCTAATCGGTGTAGCCCACCTAATACCAGTTAAAGCACATCGGAAATAATCTGTTGTATTTCCTCATTGACCTTCTTTTCGTTTGCCTTAGACTGGTTAAAGTAGTGGTATCCGACAAACAAAACGCCCAGCAAGACAGGAATACTTATACAGCACAATACGCCCGAACTTGCAATATTAATGACACCTGCGATTCCAAGGACGATTAGAACCAGCGCAACGAATAGAATTCGCAGGGTAGCCGATATATATGCCCTTGTGGTCACTTCTACGAGCAGGTCTTTATTTGATTTTACAAAAGAAACCATGCCCCTGATAGGTATTGTGTCTTGTTTGATAAAACCAACGATATTTTCTGATACATGCACTCCAAAAAAGCCGGCTAAATTCCTACTAAAGTCAGTAGGAGAAACTACGCGGTAGTAGCCCCTCCCGCTCAAGGTATTTTTAAGCTCTTTCTTTAGCTCGTTCTTGTTCTTCCACTTTTTCTTCAATCTTTGCTGGCTCGTGGTTGCCATGGGATACTTGTTCTGGCTGGCTTTATATAAATTGCTGTAGAGAGAGACTAGGCTTGAGCTTTTCATAAGGCTAGTCTGGGGACTTATAGTTGGTATTGTTCTTTGGATAATAGGGATATTTGCAGGAGTTGCATATGTATTCCAGTGGCTGCATATCCTGATCCTTGGGAAAAGGCACTCAAGCCTTGCAAAGTTTTTGAACTCCTGGCTTTCAGCATATGTACAGCTTTATTTCTACATAATGCTCTCAACTGACGAGAGGCCGCCAATAATCCCAAAGTTCTGAGGAAAAAGCCCTTCAAAAACTGCTCTTTCTTCTCCTTAGTGCAACTTTTCTTGAAGCCTTTTTGTCAAACAATACCAGACCCAGCTCGCCTGACTTTTCAAGCACTGCCTCTTTTACCCTTTTCACGTCTCCTATCCCCTTTTCCCTGAGAAGCTCCATCAGTTCATCTTCTGTCAAGTCCTCTGACTCAAGGTTGTGCCAGACTATTGCCCCATTTCTTATTACTTCGGTGGCCTTTCCATGCACAAGAAAGCTGATGAACTTGTGGTGCTCTGTGAGCTTGCTTATGCATATTTGCAGGAATATGACGGCAAATACTACGAGAATGCCGCTCCACAATGGCACTTGGGCTTCTGAATAGAGCATTACATCGCCAACAGCAGCGCCAAGGGCTATTATTACCAGTATGTCAAATGCAGACAACCGGGCAATCCTTCTTTTTCCTGCTATTCTGAGCATAAGCAAGGCAAAAAAATAGATGACAATAATTCTTGCAATCTGCATGAAAACAGGGCCAGAGTTTTCCAAAAGCGCCATGAAGTAGAATTACGGGCAATATTTATAATTTTAGGATATAACTTGTTTTATTCTACGGCAAAAGACGTATAAACAACCGAAAAGCTTTATATATAAACGAAACAATAGGCATATGGGCGACCAAAAAGAAGCCCGG
>Ga0180431_10001427_pt1 | contig 33503 bp, 42 predicted proteins | sample SS_ome_11_FD_132459 | JGI IMG/M metagenome (GOLD analysis project Ga0180431, IMG submission 132459) | Hypersaline lake sediment archaeal communities from the Salton Sea, California, USA - SS_1_MS_1 metaG | ecosystem: Environmental > Aquatic > Non-marine Saline and Alkaline > Hypersaline >... | reverse complement strand
ATTGAAGCGGCCAGCGAGAATACTCCCGATTTTATCGGGTGAGGAATCGCGGGTTAGGCCGCTTTAACTGTTTTTGTGTTTTTTTTTCCTAGGGCGACGCGGCGCTGGCGCGCCGCTTTGGAGTCGCCTAGGAGGAATCCATTATGGATGAAATGTTTAGCGTTAGCTCTAAAAGAATATCTGATAGGCGAAGGAGTTCGTATCACTTGGTTTTTGTGCCTAAGTGCAGGTTCAACGTGTTCAGGAGTGCTCGCGTGCGGTTTTTGGCGAAAGAGTTCTTTAAGGGCATAGCTGAGAAATATGGGTTTGTGTTGCATGCGTTGGAGATAGCGAGCGACCATGTGCACATGTTTGTTGAAGTGCCTGTCAGGATGAGCGTGTGGCACGCGATCAGGTTGTTGAAAGCGTTGAGTGCGAAGTGCTTGTTTCAAGCGTTCCCTGGCTTCAGGAAGCGCTATCCGAGAGGCAGGTTTTGGAGCGGGTACACGTACTATGAGAGCATCGGCAAGGTGACAGCGAGCAAGATAGAGAAGTATATCAGAGAGAGCCAGTCAAAACACGAGTCAGCCAGCAGGTGGCAAGCCCGCAATGCTGGCGGTTCTACCGCCAGATAGGGCTTGCCCAAAACCAGAATCAAACCGAAGGTTTGTTACTTTTTCAATGTTTTCCTTGAAGTGGTCATATCCGAATTTCTCCAAGGGAAGCCTTACCCCTTTTTTCTCCAGAAAGATTTTTCTTCCTTTCGTGATTTTTCCAACGGGAACGCCCATTTCCTTCCTGAATTTTTTTTCCGGCACGCTGAAAACAAGCTCGAAATCCTCGCCGCCGAAAAGAGCGAATCTTGCGGCATCCGTGCCTATCCTTGCAGCGAGCTTTTTGGCTTCCCTTGAAACCGGGATTTTTTCGTGGTGCAGGACAGCGCCGCACTTGCTCTGCGTGCAGATGTTCCTTACCTCGGATGCCAGCCCATCGCTGACGTCAATCATTGCATTCACTTTCCCCGCAAGCTTTTTGGCTTTTTCCGGTTTTGCTTTCGGCTCGAGGTATTTTTTCCTCAGTTTTTTGAATCCGCGCTTCCCCCTGAGGAAAACGATAAGTCCGGCGCGGGAGTCCCCCAAGGGACCGCTCACGCATATGAGGTCGTTTGGCTTTGCCCCGCTTCTCAGGGAGAGCTTTTTTTTCTCCGCGGTTCCGAGCATTGTTACGTCGATTGCGAGCTGCCTTCCGTGCGTGATGTTTCCGCCGACAATTTCAATCCCGTGCTTTTTCGCCGCGCTTAGCATTCCCTCGTAGGTTCCGTCAACCAATTCAACGCGCGTTCCGTGCGGCAGCACAAGTGCGACCAGTGCCTGCTTGGGAATTCCGCCCATGGCATAAATGTCGCTTGCGTTTATTTCAATTGCTTTCATTCCGACCTGTCTCGGAGAAAACCATTCAAGCGAAAAATGGTCTCCTTCCACGAGCGTGTCAACGGTCCAGAGCAAAAGCTTTCCGCCGTATTTCAGCACTGCGGTATCATCGCCGATTCCCACAAGCGCCCTGCCCTTCCCCGCTTTTTTTGCTATCCTTTCAATCAGCCCGAATTCGCCTATTTTCTCAATCCGCATTTTTTCCCACTCTTTCCTTCATCGGGCAGAATTCCCCGCACATCGAGCACGTTCCTTTTGCAATGCTCCTGTTCAGGCGCTTCCTGTAATCAAGTGCTTTTTCCGGGTTGATCGCAAGCTCGATCATTTTCTTCCAGTCCAGTTTTTTCCTGTGCCTTGACATTTCGTTGTCCCATTTTTCCGCTCCTTTTATTCCTTTTGATATGTCTGCTGCATGCGCTGCAATCTTGAATGCGATGACCCCTTCCCTCACGTCCTCCACGCTCGGCAGCCCCAGGTGCTCGCTGGGCGTGACATAGCACAGGAATGCCGCGCCGTGCATTGCCGCAATGCTTGCCCCTATCGCTCCCGTGATGTGGTCATATCCCGGCGCAATGTCCGTCACAATAGGGCCGAGCACGTAAAATGGGGCGTTGTTGCAGTATTTTTTTTCAAGTTCCACGTTCCTCCTTATTTCGTGCAGGGGGATGTGTCCTGGTCCTTCAATCATTGCCTGCACCCCCAAGGCATTCGCTCTTGCCGCAAGCTTTCCCAGAATTTTGAGTTCGCATAACTGGGCGTGGTCCGTGGAATCCTTTATCGAGCCGGGTCTCAGCGCGTCGCCCAAGCTCAGTGTTACGTCGTATTTTCGCGCAATATCGCACAGCAAATCAAAGTCCTCGTACAGCGGGTTTTCCTTTTTACTGTATTCTATCCATTTAGCAATCATTGAGCCGCCTCGGCTCACTATTCCCGTGAGGCGGTCTTTCGCAAGGGGGGCGTTTTTGCGCGTTATTCCCGCATGGACTGTAATGAAGTCCACCCCGTCCCTGCACTGCCTTTCTATAACCGAAAAAATGTCTTCCTCTGAAATTTTGCTAAGCGGTTTTTCGGCAAGCACTTGGTATATTGGAACAGTGCCTATGGGAATGCCTGCACTGCGTATTATTTTTCTCCTCGTTGAGTCGATTCCCCTGCCAGTGCTCAGGTCCATTGCCGCGTCCGTTCCGTATTTTACCGCTATTTTCAGTTTTTCAACCTCGCATTTCTCGTCTTCCCTCAGGGGGCTTGTTCCTATGTTGGTGTTTATTTTTGTCTTCAGTGCGGAGCCGATTCCTATTGCCTTGAGCCCTTTTTTGAGGTGAATGGTGTTGGCGGGAATTACAATTTCCCCATTTGCCACCTTTTTCCTCACAAATTCCGCGGGGATTCCTTCCGCTTTCGCAACTTTCTTCATTTCCTTTGTGGTAACCCCTTTTTTTGCTTTTTCCAGCTGTGTCATTTTTCTCGCCTCAGGGAATCAATTTTCCCCGTAACTTCTTTAATCCTTTCCGCCATGTTTTCTTTTCCAACAATAGCCGAAATCATGCAAACGCCGTCGGCTCCCGCTCTTACCACTTCCCCCAGGTTTTCCGTCCGGATTCCGCCTATTGCCACCACGGGAATTTTCACTTTTTCCTTTATTCCCGCAAGCGCTTTCAGCCCTATCGCTTTTCCGGCGTCCTTCTTTGTATCTGTGTGGAAGACCGGGCTGACTCCCAGGTAATCCGCTCCCAAGCGTTCCGCCTCAAGCGCTTCCCCTAAATCGTGCACGGTGATTCCTATTATTTTGCCGCCCAAGGCACTTCTGGCCTCTTTGATTGCTTCGTCTTCCTGCCCTAGGTGAATGCCGTCAGCATTCACTCTCCGCGCAATGTCCACGTCGTCGTTCACTATGAACAGCACGCCCGCGCGCCTGCAGAGGCGCGAAATTTCAAGTGCTTCCTCGAGCATTTTTTCCCTGCCCAGCGACTTTTCCCTGTACTGTATCACGCGGACGCCCGCATCGATTGCAATCCTGCAGTCCTCCACCACCCCGTTTTTTGTGAGATTGCTGTCGGTGATGAAATACAGCCCTAGGTTTTCAAGCATTTTTACACTTCCGAAACTTTCGCCATTTTTTCAACCGTGCCCGCGTCCAGGCGAAAAAGCGCGTCGAAAAATTCGTTTTTGTATGCCGCCGGCGCGCTTGCTTTTTTTGCCGCCAGCTCCCCAGCAATCCCGAAGCACGAGGTTCCGGCAACCGCTGCCTTTAACGAATCCCTTTCAGCGCCGCAGAAAGCGCCGAGTACCGAGGCGAGCATGCATCCCGTGCCTACAAAGCACCCCATCAGCTCGTGCCCGTTTTTCACAAGCACGGTTTTTTCCGCGCCTGAAACAATGTCCTCTTTTCCCGTAATCACAACTGTTGTGCCGCTGCTTTTTGAAAGAATTCTCGCGACCTCCTCCAGGTTTCCTTCTACCCTCGAAGCCTCGACGCCCCGCGTTTTGGCATCCAGACCAGCGAGCACAGCTGCCTCCGAGGCATTGCCCTTTATGACAGCGAACTGCAGCGATTCCATTAATTCCTTCGCCTTTTTGGTGCGGAGAGTTGTGGCGCCGGCTCCCACCGCGTCAAGAATTACCGGAATTCCAAGTTCGTTTGCTTTTTCTCCCGCGAGGAGCATGGATTGAACGAATGCGGGCGTTAGCGTTCCAATGTTGAACACCAGTGCCTGCGCGATGGACGCCATTTCCTTGACTTCTTCCCTTGCGTGGGCCATTACAGGCAAAGCGCCAATGGCGCGGGTTACGTTCGCGCAGTCGTAAATGGTAACCCAGTTGGTCAAATGGTGCACCAAGGGCTTTTTTTCCCTCACTTCGTTCAGGATTCTGCCGGATTCTTTTCCCCACTCCATATGGGAAAAAAAGGGGAAAAGGGTTAAAAAAACTCCTTCAGTTCGCGCTGCTTTTTATGCACTCCGCGGATTTTCCCCCTTTTGCGTTATAAAATTATAATATAAAACAATTTTTCCATTAAAAACGTTAAAACCTTTCGGTCTCCGGCAGGAAAACCTCCCGCGCAATGGCTGGATATATAGAAGCGGGGAAAAATGGTTAAAAAATGCAATAATCGGAATTAGACATAACCGAAAACCAATAAATATTATTGAAACTTAGGTATCTATGGTGAAACAATTGCCCGGCATCAAAGGCGGCTCGAAATCCGGACACACTGGAAACAAAAGGAACCGGTTGCCCTTTTCCAGAAGGCGGAAGAGGAGACAGGCCCAGAGGGGTAGGGAGTCGCCTGAAAGGCAAAGGCAGATTCCGCCTACTCTTGAAATTTTCAGAAGATTAAAAACTCCTACCGCCATTAAATCAGAGATTAAGTTTTCGAGGGGCAGATACAGGATTAAGCTCGCAAGCGGCCTGAGGCTTTCTATCAAGGGCAGGGAACTGCCGGAGGAACAGATGAGCCCTGAGCTCAGGCAGATGGTGAAGGGAGTCGGCCCGCTGAGGGGAGAGAGAAACTGGGACGTAGTCGGTGCAGTAGGGTTCGGCCTTCTTGGGGCTGGGCTGAGCATCAAGTCCACCACTAAACCCCATTCAACTTCCAACCCGTTTCTAGTTTTCGCAATGGCGGGGTTGAATGTAATGGATGCCAGAGTAAGGAGCAGGATGATGAAATCCCGGTACGGTGAAATCGAGGACTATCTCATTCACTCGACAAACCATGTAATCATGGAAGCCATAAGGGGGTATCCGACTTTTATCGTGGTCGGCGGAAGACTTTTCTTCACGAGCGCGGAGGAATCCGCAAGGTTTTTCGGAATGAAGCTCGGCATAAGGAAGGGAAGATTGGAAAAATAGGGCTTCCGGCTGGAGAAAGGGGGCAGAAATTGAGAGAAGAAGAAGCACTACTAGTGCAAGTCTACTCTGACCTGATAGATGGCTTTGGAGTCAACCACGCGCGAGCGTACTTTTGCCTGCTGTCAAGCGAGGTAAAAACCGCAAGGCAGGTGATTGAAGAAACGGGCATCTGCAAGGCAACCATTTACTCCGTTTTAAAAGAGCTAATCGATGCTGACCTCGTTGACTGTTCTAATTCAAATCCCCGAAACTATTTTATTCTGGACCCGGTTAGGGTGTTCAATAAGAAGGTGGAGGAGAAAAGGAAAGCATTGTTGAAAAGGTTGGATACGCTGGAGAAAGTTATTGCGAATGGCGACAGTGAGGAAAGCCAGGAATTCCTCATAAAGGTAGGGAAGGGCAACCAAACCAAGATAATTAATGCTAGGACAAAGGAGCAAATAAAGGACAAGCACGAGGCATTAGAAGTGAAAAAGCAGATAGACGAGTTCGTGAGAGCAATTCCGGAGAAACGGAAGGATTTTGGGGTGGCTAGTTACTATTGAATACTGCTTGAATAAAGCTATTCTGGTTGTCTATTCTCTACTGGAATTTCTAGTAGAGCGTTTGCTGGATTAATTCCGTATGTTTCAATTTCTATTATGATAGTGCAATTTTCTTTAACCGTTTCGGGGGGTAATTGGGCTCTATAGGCTGCCATTGCCCCGACTTTGGCAAATGTTTTTGGTGCGTCTTCGGGGTTTTTATAGGACATGAATTTGGAGAAAGTGAGTTCGCCTATTTCTTCAACCTTTGAACCACATTTTTGTTTTACAGGGTATGTCTCCCACAAGATAACTGGAACAAAGCCGTTGTTAGTAACCCAAATTCTTAACAATGTTGATCCGGGATAAAAATCATTTAGCCTTGTAGTAAGGGCAATGCTCGGTTCATTTCTTGCCATTATGCCTGTTAGGTTTTCCACATTCTTTGTCGATTGGTTTGTTTCCACTGCAATATTGTACAATTGAGAACTATTTATAAAAGTCAATACCCCGACTGCTAACATCATGAGAGCGATTAATATGGTGATGATTGCTTCCGGTTTTTCCATGTTTCTATATGTAGAAAATAGTTGTTAAATGTTTTTCGATTTTAGTACAGTAGCGCGCCTAATTCAAGAAATGCCTAAAAAATAACCTTAAACGCCTTTCTTGGTCATGTTTCTATGGTGTTGGCGTTTGACGGATTCTGCAACGCAGTTCAACCGTCTCTCTTAGCAGAAACGCCAGCGCCACTTTTGGAAGCTATGGGGTGTAAAAATGAAAGACTCGGTTTCCATAAAACTCCGCCAAAATAAAAAACCTTTGTTGAAGAGTAAAATTAGCGATGGATTTGAGCATAGGTTTTCAATGAAACCTCACGGGGCTATACAAATAGTGTGGAAAGAGGGAAAAATTGTTCATTTGCATTGCCACAAATGCGGTAATGAGTGGAAAATCAAAGATGGGGAAAATTATACTGATTTTTTTGACGTTTCTGGAGATACAACATTAACAATTAAGTGCAAAAAATGTAGTATTGAATATAAAAGCGGTTAATTCGAATTTAGGGGCAAGATGCTATTTAAGAGCAAAGCCCTTCAATTCCAAAGCTTTAAATATTCCTAACTCCGAGTTTAATATATGGCTAAACCTGAGACGCATGCAATGGTGCTTTTGGCTCCTTCCCGATACTTAGGTGGCCAAGTTCGCATCCCTGAAATAAACATAGGTTACGCTGAAATAAGAAAGATCAAGGATTTCCCTTCGGAATGTCGCAAAATATTGGGAATTAATCACTTAATAGTGGGTGATGAAGCCGGCTATGGTGTGAACAAGATTTATAATTTGGAAGATTTGAGTGAGTTAGGCAGATTTGGAGATGAGAGCCCATTACAGAACTTTAATGGTTATTACCTTATTCTCAAAAGACCTTATTTGAAGGCATTTGAAAATACGCCGATATACAAATCGTCAAAGGAACGCATGGAAAAAATAGGTTCTGATTTGCGTAGGGGAATAACAAATAGGGTTAGACCTGACAATTCTTTTTTTCAGTTTCAATTTCTTGATAATATTGTTTTTCTTTATGATCTTGACTTGATTGAGCTGATTAAATTTCTGACCAACTCTGGTATTGCTTCAGTTATTATTGGAGACCCAAAAACGAAATTTGGGTATGTATCCAAGCAAGACCGTTTCTCAGGTAGGCAATATGAATTTAGAGTGCCAAAGAAAGAGTTTGAAAAACTCGTTAAAGCGTTTATTGAAAAAAAGCCAAAAAACTTTGGATTGATCCAGTATTATCACATGATTTCAGAAAGGCAGGGAAATATTGTTAGGCGTGGCCCTGGCTTTTTGGCATGGGGCTTATTTGAGAACTTGACTAGTAACGTCAAGGTAGATCCCAATTCAAAATTGCAGCTTGCTAGGGGAAACTTGAAAAGTGTCATAAAGGAAAAAGCTAGTGAGTGGGAGCTTTCTGAAGAAGAGTGTCAGAAGCTATACTCTATATTAAAGCCTTCAACAATGGAGAAAGCGGAACTGTTTATCAGAAAGTTTACTGATTTGGATTTTGAAGTGTGGAAAGACAGCCTAAAGGAGATGTATGACTACAGAAATGCGGTAGGGCATGAAGGGATTGAAATCAATTATATGATTAAAAGAGCAAAGAAAAAGAAGAAAAACATCATGCCGCACTTTATCGAACAAAGCTTCTTTTACTTTTTTGACCGGCTAATTTTAAGCTTGTTATACCGTGTACTCAAATTGAAAACGCCGGAAAGCATCAGGAAAATGTTAAATGAAAAACCGCAAAGGGGCTCAAAAGGATTGTGGCCATTGCCACTGGCTTAGTTGGCGTAGAACCGCAACATTTATTAACACCTATAGCGTTATATAGTTGCTATGTCTTATAGGAAGGGTGTTACTACTATCCAGTTGAGTCCTGATACGAGGGAGAAGCTCAAGGAATTGGGGAAGAAAGGGGAAACCTACGAAGAAATAATCCTGCGGCTCATAAAAGCCTATGAGTGAGCGCCGATTAGCCCTTTTTTAAAGTGTTCTCCCCTTTCCAAATACTTATGGATTTTGGGCAAGCGATAGGCAAAATCGAGGCCGGCATCTCAAAAAAGCACCTAACAACCATTTTTGGAGCCTGCAGGGTCAATTACGTTGGAAGAGCCACGAGCCAGCTACCCCGGGGTAAGAGGTTGATTCTCATTAAGGGGGATAATTCGATTAGCGTTCACCAAAACAGGCTGGTCAGACCCACGAACTACATGATGAACGCGAGAATAGCAATAGAACCCAGCGAGGAAGGCGCGATTCTGACAGCAAAACGCTTAAAGCCAAGAGAACGCCTCACAATAGCCTTCGACAGGATTGATGACGTGCAATGCTACAAAATGGAGATAAGCAACGACCTCAGGCTCAGCGGCTCGGAAAAAGACCTCAACGAGCTCCTAATGCAAGACCTCTCCATGATAGAACCCGGCCTCAAGCCCCTAAACCAACAAGAACACTTCAGGAGAGGAATAGCAGACATAATCGCAGAGGATGCTCAAGGCGGTTTGGTGGTAATCGAGCTAAAGCGTAGGCAAGCGGATTATGCTTGCGTAACCCAGCTCCAGCGGTATATGAGGCAGGTGGAAAAAATCAAAGGCAAAAAAACCAGGGGCATATTACTGGCCCCAAGCATTAGAAAAAAAGCCCGCGAAATGCTCGAAAACCTCGGACTCGAATACGCCAAAATCGACTTCGAACTGCTCCCTTCCAGCAAAGAAAAAGCTAGGATTATAGGTCTACAAAAAAAGCAGAAAACAATTAGCCATTTTTTTGAGTGCGAGAGTTGATTCGTTTTTTCCCTTATGTGCCTGTAAGTTTTATATTAAACCAGTTCGCTTATTAATACGAATACGTTGGAGTAGTGGTTTTATGAGGAAAAGCGCAAATCAACCGTTGATCTACGGGGCATTTAAAACTGTGCCGGCTGGTTTAACTCAAGAGGGGAGATGGGTTGAAGACTCTGGAGCGCTGAATGCCACAAAAGGGGAAATCGATTCTGTTGCCGCAAAAGGAGGAAAAGTTCTTTTTCTTGAAATTTCCCCAGAATTCGTTACTTATTTGGACGAATTAACGAAAATAACGGGATTAAGGTGGGAAGGAAAATACGAACCCCCTAAAAAACTGCCTAAAAACTTAAGAGAAAGCCTAAATTGGACGTTGAACACCCTGTTTCGACCGGGATCTGGAGTTTTAAGTGGGGGGGAAGCACGCCGGTTTGTTAGGAGCGATGTTCTGACTGAGTCTGGGAGATATATTCTTGATGTGCTTACTCATGCGAGGAAAAAAGGATTTCAAATAGTGCCTTTGGTAAAACACGAATTTTTGCAAACGGCTATTGACTACTATGAGCAGGGAAGAAGGCTTCGTAGAGACGGTAAGGAAAGCGAAGCAAAAGAATGCCAAAAAAAGCAGGACATGGCCGCCGTCGAAATGGAGCACTTCATGAAAAAAGAAATCGAAAGACAAATTAGAAATGGAATTTTGCCCGACATTGTTGTTTGCGGGCAAGCCCACTCTAAAGAAGTTGAAGGACTCTTAACAGCAAAGGGATTAAATCCTTTTAGAAAGGACATGCCCCTTTCAGTGCTTCCCCGTTATGTGAGAGAAAGGGTTGAAAGTAAAGAACCATTGTTCCCAATACTGAGAAAAGAATACAAGAGAGAAAGAAAGAGACAAATTCAAAGGCTTGCCTCGACAATAAACGCTGTAAAAGAGAAAAAACAAGCGCAAAAAGACAAATGGAAATTTTGGAGAAGAATTAAAAGAAGGAAATGAAGATAACCACGCCAAAAAATTCAAAAAAGCAAAGAGCCCAAAATACGCCTAAAACGTGCCCCAGTCATGTAGATAACAGGGAAAAAGCCGGGCTAACAGTTACCTTTTTAAATGTTATTCGACAAAGCAGTTGCCGACAACGCAGAGCATCTGCTTGCTGTTTATTGCCTCGGCTATAATCGCCTGAGCCTGCTCTAAATCCATAGAATATGAAAAGGGCAAAATTGTTTTTAATTGTGGTTGTGAGTTTTTGGCGTGTTTTTTTTGCTGTTTATTTTATTCCGAGCAATTTTTTCATTTCGTTGTATGGTGGTGGAACTCTGAGTGCTGCTGCGGCTTTTAGTCTTTGTTGTTCTCTTTTGCTTGTTATGCCAAGTCTTTTGAATGCTGTTTCTAAGTGTGTTTCGTTTTTGAAGATTTGTCTTCTTACTCTGTTCCATTCTTGTGGGCTTTCAATTCTTATGAATGCTGCCCTTTGTGATTTTTTTAGTGCTTTTCTGTCTCCGAAGAACAATCCATTGAATAGCATTGCTGTTGTCTTGCTGCTTTTTTCTCCTGAATTTACATAATGCTCGTCGCACAGTGGGAGTCCTTTTTCCCTTGCTAACTCTCGGAATCTCTTGACTGGTTTGGGGGTTGAGGCGATTACCCCGTAATCAATATCGCTTTCGGGGCGCGCGTAACCTTTTGCTAGGCTGCCAAAGACAACAATACCAGTGAATTCTTCACCGAATTCTCTTTTAAGTTGGCTGGAGACAGCTTTTAGTGTTTCAGTTCTTTCAAGTATTTCCAGAAGGTGTGCTGTTGCTGCAAAAGGTCTTCTTGTTCCAAGCATTGCCATCCTTGTCTTTATTTGTTCCAGTGCGTTTTCTGCTGCTTTGCGAACAATCGGGTTTGGGTGTTCTGTGAGATTTTTTAGTTCTGTTAGGTTTCTTTGTTTTCTATATATTTGTGCTATTGAGTTTGCCGCTGTCTCGCAAACAAACGCGCTGGGGTCTTTTATGAGTTCTCTTAGTGTTGGAAGTCCTTTTTCGCCTATTTGTTCTAGTGCCTTTGCAGCGGCCTTGCGGACTACCCAGTCAGGGTTTTCCGCAAGTTGTGTTAGTCCTGTTAGGTTTTTTTGTTTTGCATATATTTGTGATAGTTCTTTTGCCGCTATCTCACGAATATATGCGTCTGGGTGTTCTGTGAGATTTTTTAGTTCTGTTAGGTTTCTTTGTTTTGTTTGTTCCTGGAGTGCGTTTTCTGCTGCTTTGCGAACAATCGGGTTTGGGTGTTCTGTGAGATTTTTTAGTTCTGTAAGGCTAAGTCGTTTGAGGGTTTTTTTATCTGTTTTTATTCTCTCAATGGCACTTCCTCTTAGCACTGGGTCAGTGCTTTTCACCATTGAGAGCAGCGCTTGTGGATTGATTCTTCTTTTTTGGAGTCTGCGCAGGGCGTGGTCGCTTGGTGTCATTTGCCGTGGAAAAGTTGAACCTGGCGGTTTTATGCCTGTTGCTTGGATTTCTCTTCTTGCCTCCTGTCTTTGCTGATGTAATTGGTTGGGTCTCGTTTTTCTTGGCTTCATGTCCTTCAATTAATTAGTGTATTCCAGTGTTTTTATAGTTTTTGTGGCTGTGAAATTATGAAACCTGAATTTACATTTGCTCTTTTGGATGTCATTGTTTTCTTATCCACAGCCGTAAGCATGTGTGAGAATTCCCATAGTTAATTTATAACTTAATCAGCAACTTAGGCGCATGGCTCATTCTTTCCAGTTTCCTTTTTCCCACAACGTAGTTGTCCTCTAGGCGTGTTCCGCCAAATTTTCCGTAAACCGCGGGTTCTATCGCAATGCACATTTTTTCCCGCAGTTTCCAAGGGCTTTTCTTTGCAATTCCGCGCGGAAAATCGTGGTCCTGCAGCCCAATGCCGTGCCCCAACGCATGGGTCATTTTCAATTTGGATTTTCTCAGCTCGGAGTCCGCGGCTTCAAAGAGCGCGGAAGCCTTCACTCCGGCTGCAGCGCATTTTTCAGCCGCCTGTTTCGCGCGGAAAACAGCTGAATACATTTCCCTTTCCTTTTCCCCTGCTTTTCCCACGTAGAAAGTCCTGCTGATATCTGAGCAATAGTTCTTGTACCGTGCGCCGAAATCCACGAGCAGAAAGCCCCTGCCGATTTTCCTGTCCGAGGTAATGTAATGCGGAATGCTTGAATGCTTCCCGCTTGCCACGATGACGGGAAAGGACGTGCCCTGCGCCCCGCGCTCGAGAACAAAGGTTTCAAGTTCCACGGAGAGTTCTCTTTCCGTCATTCCCTTTTTGTAGAGAGCCGGGATTTTCCTCATTGCCTTTTCCGTGAGTTCCGCTGCCTTGCGCAGGCGCGCGATTTCCTTTTTCGTTTTTGTTTCCCGCACTTTTTCCAGCTGCGGCTGCACGTTCACAAATTTTTTCCCGCGCAGTTCTTTTCTGAGTTTTGCCAGCGAGGCAGGAGAATGCTCCGCGTAATTGAGCGCGATGGTTTTTTTGGGGAATTTTTTCCTCACCAGTTTGAGGAAGTCCTTCTTTCCCGAGATTTTTTTCAAAGTGATGGTTTTCGTGCGCGCTGCGCCGCAGTCCAGAAAAGTGCAGGTTACAATTGGCATGCTTCCCCTGCGGAGGAGCAGTGCGTTTCCCCGGAATTGCTGCACCGGCAGTTGTGAAAAATAGTGGAAGTAGGGCTGCTCCGAAAAGCGGTTGAAAAGCAGCACCTGTTCCGCTTCAATGCTTTTGAAAAGCTCGCGGATTTTTTCCTTCATAGGGCAAACTTCCCTTTTCTGAGAATGAATTTTTTTCTTCCGTGCCTGTCCATGCCGTAGATGTCGAGTTTCTGCCTCGGCGCATTTATCACAAAGTCCCAGTGGTACATCGTGTTCCTGTCCGGCTCGAAGCCGCTTCCGAGAGCGATGTGAATCATGTTTGCTATTTTCTCGCTTATTATTAGATAGCGGCTGGGTTTTGCCTTTGGGTTGGTGTTTATTGCGAATTCTCCGGTCATGCGGAAGTTCTTCCTGTAAGAATTCACTATTTTTTTTGGCAGTGAGCGGTTTTTCTCGTATATGCGGAGCAGTTTTTTTGCATCCCTTAACTCTTTCCTTATTTTTTCCTTTACCACGGCGGGCCCTCTTTCGAGTTTCCATTTTCCTTTTCTGAATGAAACCACTATCGGGTTTTCCGCGCTGAGGGGAATGCTTCTGTCGAGGTTTATAACCACATCGCCTATTGCCGTGCCGGAGACTGATTCCGGGGTAAGGAATGCCTCTCCGCCGGGAAAGTTGGCGTACATTCCCGCTTTCACTCCGCTCCTCTCCAAGGCGCGCCTGTCCAGTTTTGACCTTGCGTCTGAATCGCTTTTCTGCACGTGCCTGCGCTTTCTTCCCTTTTTTAGTTCCACTTTAAGTTTTGTAACGCCGCCTTTCACTTTTGTTCCGTGAACGTGCAGTATCTCGCTTTCCTCTATCGCTTTTTTTATTTTTTCATTACGGGAACGCATTTTTGCGTAATCAATATTGCACGTTTCTATAAACTCTTTTATTGGCACTGTTTCGGTTATTCCGAGGCGCGTTTTCGGCATTCTCTTGTCCAGCGAGGTCTGCATGAGCCACCAGGGCTTCAGCATCATTTGCCCGGGCGAATTCCACCGGGTTTTTCCGTTCGGGGAGGGATAGCCGACCATCGCGCCGAACAAGTGCTTTCCCCCGTAGCCCTTTCCCACAATGGAGAAAACAGCGTCGGAGTACTTCCATTCGTGCAGCGAAAGCGCGCGGCAGAGTGATGCATATTTCCTGAACACTTTTTCTCCTGATTTTTTTGAGTACTCGCACCCGCTTATTGTAGCGCTCAAGTCGGAAACGCGCTCCATTCTCTCGAGCTTGGATTTGCGGAGTGTTGCCGCCCCCAAGGATGCGCTCCTGCACTTTTTTTGCGCTGCAAGGAGCATTGCCCTCGCGATTGAATAATTGTCCAGGTAGTCTTCGAGCGGCTGCTCAATGTCCTTTTTTGCGGGCACGAGTTCAAAGCCGATTGTGAACCTTTCGCTTTTTTTCAGGGCGTATCCGTATTTGAGTATTTTCGCGCTTGTCCGCAGCAGTTCTTTCCATTTGAATTTCCTGTGCCATTTCGCGCGGTATTCGAGGAAAATTTCTTTTTCTCCCAGCGAAGCGGTTAAGCCCTTTTTCCCGCCGGTGATACGGATTTCCGGCTCGCGGAAGATTTTTGCGAATTCGCCCTTCTTTATTTTTTTCTCCGCTGCGGAGATGAATTCCTTTAGAGCGCGCGTTTTGCGGTTTTTTTTGCCTCCGCGCATTTCACTGCAGGTTTTCCATAAGCGCTCCATCAGTATGCGGTTTTCCTTTTTTTTTCCGATGCGGGCATTCACGTCAGCGCCAATGTCGTGCAGTGCCCTGCTCAGCGGCGCGAGAGAGTAGAATCCAATCTCGTTTTCAGGACCCAGAACAATCAGAACGTTTTTTCCTTTTGCGTGCCTTCCCAGATTTTTTTTGTAGTACGCTGCGCTGCGTTCGAATTCCTTTTCGTCGTATTTCATTTTTTTCCCCTGAATGAGGCGGAATTCGCGTTATTTTTTCTTGAGCATTGGCAGGCCCGTGCGCGTGTTTTCAATTATTTCGTAGCCCGAGGACATTTCAATTGCCCCGGATTCCTTTCCGCTGAAAAAGAAAAGCTTTCCGCGCTGGTGCAGGTAATAGGTTTTTCCCCTCGAATTCTTATAAGAGCAAACCATAGGCAAAACCTCCGAATAGAATAGAGTAATATTAGAGGCCTTACATTAATAAATTTAATGGGCGGGTTTTTGCAGCGAGTTCCAATTTTTAACCTTTTCCCGGCAGAATTCAGTAATATGGAAAAAGCAGGGCTGGAAAAAAAATTCAGGGAATTCATGAAAGGAATTTCCGCGAAGGAACGCGTTGCGGTAGTGCACCACCGCGATGCCGACGGATTGTGCTCCGCGCTTGTCTTCGCGAAAGCGCTGGAAAAAATGCGCGGAAAGCCCCCTGAAATGGTGTTTTCCGCGGACTACCACGAAAAAGCGCTCATGAAAGAAAAACTGCTGGAATTCAAGCCCGGGAAAATCGTTTTCCTGGACCTCTCCATTGACCAGTTCCCCGAATTCATACGCGGACTGGAATCAACAGCACCGATCCTCATACTCGACCACCACAAAATATACAACGATTTGAATTCTTCCCGCACGGTTTTCATAAAATCCCAGATGTTGAGCGACCTTGACGGAAGCAATTATCCCGCTTCAAAACTCTGCTTCGACCTTTGTTCGGGGTTCGCCGATTTAAGCGGCGAGGCGTGGATTGCATGCGTTGGATTGCTTGGCGATATGAGCTATGACTCCTGGAAGGAATTTTTTTCCGAGACAATTTCCCGAACGAAAATTTCCCTAGAAGAACTGCACCGGCTGAGGGAAATAATTTCGGCTGTGGAAGTGCTCGTTCCCGAGCAGTTTTCCGCGCTTTTCAGGGAATTCTATTCAAAGAGCGCGGAAAAAATGCTCGAAAGCGGGTTCCGGGGCTATGTTTCGGAACTTAACACTCTTGTGGAAAAATACGAAGCGGAGTTCCAAAAAAAGGCAGAGTTTTTTTCAGAACTCGGGCTCTACTTTTTCACGCTGTACAGCGACCTCGAAATAAAATCAGCGGTAATAGACCGCCTCACCCTCAAGCATCCCGGCAAAACAATAATTGTTTTCCTCGACTCCGGCAAGGGCGCAATCCGCTTCTCCGCGCGGAGGCAGGACTTCAGGGTAAAAATGAACGAGTTGCTGGAGCGGGCAGTGGATGGAATTCCCGGAGCGAGCGGCGGCGGGCACATTCCGGCTGCGGCGGGAAGCGTTCCCCGTTCCGCGCTTGAAAAATTCAAGGAAAACGTTAAAAAAATTTTGAAAGAGCAGATTGAATCGGGGGGAAGTGAAAGCAATGGCTGTGCTTAGCGATAGGGACATAAAAAAAGCCCTTTCTTCCGGCGGTCTCGAAATAACCGGGATTGATCCAGAAAATATAGCTGTTGCATCAGTGGACCTTTCCCTGGGAAGCGAATTCCGGGTGTTCAGGCACACGGAGGTAACGCACATTGACATAAAAAAGGGCGTTAAAGAGGAACTCACAGAACTCATTTCCGTGCCGGAAGGCGGCTCTTTCACAATCCATCCGGGCGAATTCGTGCTTGCCTGCACAAGGGAAAGAATAAAACTGCCGGACAATTTAATGGCGCGCCTTGACGGTCGCTCCTCACTCGGCAGGCTGGGCATAGTGATTCATTCCACTGCCGGCTCGGTTGACCCTGGCTTTGAGGGAACTCTCACACTTGAAATCGCGAATATTTCAAAAGTGCCGGTGAAACTCTGGCCCGGCACAAAAGTGTGCAGGCTCACATTCGAAACCCTCACTTCGCCAAGCGAAAAGCCCTACCATGCAAGGAAATCAAGCAAGTACAAGTGCCAGAAAGGACCGTGCATTAGCAGGATTGAGAGCGAGAATTAGGTCAGAGGAATTCCGCCAGTTTTTTGTAGTCTTCTTTCATCTGCGGAATCAGATTGGCGTTGTAGATGCCGGCAGCGGGGTGGTGGAGGAGAAGAAATTTCCTCCCTTCATTCTCCACTGTTCTCCCGTGGAATCCCGAGATTCCTGTTTTCCCGACCAGGCTCTTGATTGCGGTGTTTCCCATAAGCCCCACTACCCTCGGGCGCACGAGTTCAATCTGCGCGTGAAGCCAGCGCAGGCATTCTTTCGTTTCTTCCCGGAGAGGGTTTCTGTTTCCTGGCGGGCGGCACTTCAAAACGGATGTTATGTATAAGTCAGAGCGTTTTATTCCTGCGCTGTGCAGCAGTTCGTCCAGCAGCTTTCCCGCCCTGCCGACAAACGGTCTGCCCCGGGCGTCCTCTTCCCTGCCCGGCGCTTCCCCCACGAGCATTACTGCCGCGTTTTCCGCGCCCTCGCCCGGAACGGCGTTCCTGCGCGACTTCCAGAGAGGACAGCGTCTGCATTTTCTTACGGATTCCTCCAGTTCCCGCAGGGTCATTCTTTCCCTTCTTTCCTGTCTTCTTCGAATTCTTCCGCGCATTCCTCCGAGCAGAACAAGTAGGTTTTTCCCTTGATTTCCTTTTCAAAGGCATTCTCCAAATCGCAGAGCTTTTTGCAGTTACAGCATTTCACGAGTTCCTGGTTCTCGTACCCTTCCATGAATCCCGCTTCCGCTGGGGTCAATTCATCGTCCTCGAGCATTTTCTCGTCGTCTTCCCTGTCGTAGTAATCGTCGGACTCATCCTCGCCTTCGCCGATACGTTTCTCCTTCCCTAATTTGCTCATGGAAATTCCTCCATTTTTTTCTTCACTCGAAACGGGGCTGTTCCTGTGTTGCAATACGCACTAATATTGGATTCTTCCCCTTTAAAATATTTTGCCCCCTGTTGCAGGGCAAAAACCGGGCGGAAAATCAGTAAAGCGGGCAGGGCACACCGCTCTAAGAGCGGTGCTGCTAAGAGAGTTGGTTGAATTCTTTTGCAAGAATTCGTTTCGCCCTGCCCGCACTATTTGTGGGGCAATGTTAAAAAAAGGTTTTTGTTTTACCCCGGCTTCCGGCGGAATTCAGTACCTGCATCCCGCTTCTTCCATTTTCTTGAGTTTTTCCCAGATTTCGTCCACGCGCTGCTGGATTATTTTGGTTTCCTCTGCGGAGAGATGCTTGAACCTGCCCTGTGTTTTCAGGTATTCCTCAACCGGCTTCGGTTGTTGCACGTCCTTGGTGATTTTCACTTTTCCGTTCACTATTTCAAAAAGGGGATACACCCTTGTTTCAACCCCGAGCTTTGCAATTTCAACGCTTTTCTCTGTGGGAGAATGCCAGCCGGTGGGGCAGGGCGAGAAGATTTCCAGATAGCACGGTCCCTTTGTCTCCAGGCCCTTTTTTGCCTTGTTGTAAAGGTCGTTCACATCGCTTATGGTGGCGGTGGCAACATAGGGCGAATTGTGCGCGGCGAGAATGAACGGAACAGGCTTCTTGAATTCCCGCTTTCCGGGAATTTTTTTCCCTGCCGGCGTGGTTGTAGCTGAAGCCCCGTAAGGCGTTGCGCTCGACCTCTGGATGCCGGTGTTCATGTAGGCTCCGTTTTCATTGCACACGTACAGAATGTTTTCCCCGCGCTCGAATGCCCCGCTTATGGCGCCGAAGCCGATGTCGTAAGTAGCGCCGTCGCCGCCCAAGGCAATTACGTTAACGTCCTCTTTTCCCAGCATTTTCAGTGCGCGCCAGACTCCGCTTGCGGTTGAAGCCGCGGTCTCGAAAGCAGCATGAATCCAGGGAATCTCCCACGCTGTTTCAGGATAGGGTGAGCTCACTACTTCCATGCAGCCGGTTGCCTGCACCACGATGGTGTTCTTTCCAGCTGCCTTGAGCAAATGCCTTATTGCAATTGCCGCGCCGCATCCAGCACAGGCACGGTGCCCTGAAGCGAAAAGCTCTTCTTCAGGCAAGCCGCGAATCATAAGAGCCAGCCTCCGTCCTTTCCTTCAATTGTTTCATTGACCGCTTTTTTCAGCTTTTCTGCAGTAATGTCTCTCCCGCCCAAACCGGCAATAAAATGGCTTGTTTTTATTCCGCTTTCGTACAGCGCTGACCTTATATCCGTGAAAACGGGTCCTTCATAGCCCAGAGAAATGTGCCTGTCGATTACGCACAATCCCTTCAGGTTTTTTGCCGCCCTTCTGATTTCCATGCTTGGAAAGGGCCTGTAAGCCCTTATTTTAATCAATCCGACCTTTGTTCCTTCCCTGCGCATTTCGTCAACCGCAACCTTTGCAGTTCCAGCAGCAGTGCCCATTGCAGTAAGCGCATACTCCGCGCCCTCCATCCTGTATTTCTCCAGCAGCCCGTTTCCGTATTTCCTGCCGAATTTTTTTGCGTATTCGTCGTGCACCTTTCCGATTAAAGGCAGTGCTTTCTCCATTGCGTCCTGCTGCTGTTTCTTGAATTCCATGAACGAATTTGGAAAAGCGATGGGCCCTATTGAAACCGGCTTTTTTGTGTCAAGTTTCACTTTGGGCTCGTATTCCGGCAAAAATTTGTCCACCTCTCCCTGCTCCGGAACAACGGCGCGCTCGCATACATGGCTCAGCGTGAAACCGTCAATGCAAATCATTCCCGGCAGCAGTACAGCATGATTTTCGCATATTTTGTACAATTGAATCGTGGTGTCGATTGCTTCCTGCGTTGATTCCGCGTACAATTGTATCCAGCCCTGGTCTCTTGCGGAAATTGAGTCCGAGTGGTCGTTCCAGATGGAAATCGGCGCGCTAAGGGTGCGGTTCGCCACGGACATTACCCCCGGCAGGCGGTTGCCTGACATCACAGGCAGCAGTTCGAACATCAATGCAAGCCCCTGCGAGGCGGTTGCAGTGTAAGTGCGCACCCCGGTTGCGGCCGCGCCAATCATGGCTGCCATTGCAGAATGCTCCGATTCAACGTGAATCATTTCTGTATCCATTTCTCCATTGAAAATGAACTCCGATATTTTTTCAGGTATGTGGGTCGATGGCGTTATAGGATACATTGGGCAGACTTTTGGCCTGCAAAGCTTTGCGCCCAGGGCAAGCGCCATGCTTGCCTCGACAACCATTTCGGTCATTTTTTCTCTAACTCCATTTTTATTGCCTTTACAGGGCATTCGTTGGCGCATATGCCGCAGCCCTTGCAGTAATCGTAATCGATTTCGAATTCCCCTTTCCTGTTTTTCTTGACCGCCATGTCAGGGCAGTATGCCCAGCACTGCCCGCACTTGATGCATTTCTCTTTGTCGAGCACGGGGCGCATGGAACGCCAGCCCCCGGTCTTGTTCTTTTTTGTCGAACCGGGCTCGTGTATTACAGCGCCCAAGTTGAATTCAAGTTTTTTCGCCAATTCATTCACCCTTTGCCTTTGCGTAGAGTTTTTCCGCTGCCTTTTTGTTGAGTTCCCCGATTTTGGCTTTGCTCGCGAACTCTTGGTCTATGGCGGCGCTTATTGCTTCAAGCGAAACCTCCCCGGTGATTGCCGCGAATGCGCCCAGCACGGCAACGTTAACGAAGGGCTTTCCTATTATTTCCATTGCCGTTTTCGTCACGTCGATTGTTTTGATTTTTGCCTTTGTTTTCAGTTTGAATTCCTCCGCCTTCCTGTCGGAATTTATTATGATTGTTCCGCCCTCTTTTGCCCCTGCGGCAACGCCCACGGTTTCAGTAAGAGTGGAATCGAGCACGATAACGTAATCCGGCTCGTACACGTGCTGCCTCACGTTTATGGGCTTGTCGGAAATTCTTGCAAATGCCTCTACTGGCGCGCCCCTGCGCTCCACTCCGAAGTTCGGGAACGACTGGCAGTATTTTCCGTCCCTGAACGCCGCTACTGCGAGCACCTGCGAGCTTGTCACGGCGCCCTGTCCGCCTCTCCCGTGTATCCTGATTTCCTTCAAAGGCATGATATGAAAAGAATTGGGAATAAGATTTTAAATGTTTGTTAGGAATTCTCCCTTTTTTTGGCGGAAATAAGTTGAATGCCGAAAAAAGCAATCCGGACGTTTTTCCGTGAATCCTGCCGCGAATTCCGTGTAGTTAATTTAAATGTTTGCGTTTTCCATTAATTTGCTTTACTGGCTTTTTGGTGTTTTCAATGAACCGCATTCATCTTTTCGTTTTCGGCAGGGTGCAGGGCGTTTTTTTCAGGGCAAACACGCAAAGGTGGGCAAAAGAACTCGGGCTTAAGGGCTGGGTTCGCAACCTGCCCGACGGAAGCGTTGAGATTGTTGCGGAGGGCGAAACCGGCAAACTGAAAAAGCTCATGGGCCTCGCGAGGAAAGGGCCGGCGGGCGCCAATGTGGACTACATTGAGGTTGAATGGGAAAACAGGAGAGAAAACTTCAAGTCTTTTGAAATAAGGTATGATTGAAGTGCACGGCTACTGCAGCACGAGGAAAACGCTTCTCGTGAATTCCTGCCCGTTTATTTCGGTGCGAATGTTTATTTTATAGCTTCCGGGCAGGACTTTTTTCACCGGGTTTTTTCTCACGTCGAACTGCAGTTTTTTGAATGCCCCGGCTTCCAGAACGTCCACTTTTTTTGTTGAAAATTCATCCGCGTCCACGAGTATGGAAGTGTAATCCTCCGCCTGCACTGTCACTTCCACGTTTTTCGCGATTTCCCCAGTTACATTCAAGAGCACCAAATCCAGCACAGTGCTTTCATCCCCCTCGGACAGCGGATTCTTTGAGAGGACTGCGCTCAAAGCCATGGGCTTGAAAAGGTCGACTGTAAAAAGGACAATCCAGGAAATGACGACAAGGGCGACGATTATTATAACCGCACCCAGCACCTTTTTGGGGTCAACCGGGAATTTAACATCGAGCTTTTTGTCGTACACGCCCATTACATCGCCCCTATAATTAGAGCAGAGCCAATTTAAATGTTTTCCTGCTCCGCGTTCAGCGCGGCATAAAAATGCTTTCATCCTTTCCGTCAAGCGCTCCCGCCTTTATTCCCGCGTCAATCCACGCATGCGCGTAGGCAAAAGCGGCAAGCGCCGTTGCGCTGTCCCCCTTTTCCAAATAGTATTTCCCGTCCCCGAAATAGTCCCGCGCCATTGCGAGGAACTTTTCCGCGAGGGCGAATTCCCGGGAGCCCTTTTCCGCGGTTATTTCCACTTCCCTGAGCGCCCTGCCTGTGACCTGCATGTACTTCTCTGCCTTCTCTTTAACGCTGCACCCCGCCATTTCATTCACCCCGCAAATTCGTGCAGGAATTCCTTTTCCTTTTCGCCGAGTTCCGCGCACACCACCAGCAGCGCGGGCAGTCCGACTTCCTCCCCGGCAATGCGTTCCGCGCTTCCCGCAATTATGCGCTCTTCCGCGCTTCCGAGTTTCCCCATTGCCACGAGCACGGAATTCCTCACAATGTTTTCAGAACGCTTTTCCTCTATTTCAAGCAGTATTCTCACGGCTTCCCGCGCGGACATTTTTCTCCCGCTCTGAATGTCAAGCAGGCACAGAGTGTGCATTCCCGCCTTTTTGTTCTCCGCGATGAGATCGTAGAAGGATTCCGGTGCATAGTTTTCCTGCGGGAACACTATGCTTGCGGTTCCCCCAAACCTGTACATGCTTAGCCCGCTTTTTCCCACCAAATCGAAGGCGGAAATTCCCGCTATCGCCCTTGCTTCGATGCCCGCTTTTTTCGCCTCGAGCAAAATCTGGGCGTGCGTTGTCGCGAACAGGGGATTGCCTATCACAAGCAATGCGATGTTTTTCTCCCGCGCCGCCTCAATCCTGCCCCTGAAGTTTTCCTCCACCTCCCCGCGGGAAAGAGGAGTGATTTTTTTCCCCGCAAGCGCCTCAAGCGCCTGCACGGTGCCTTCGCTGAAAGCGCTGGTGTAGGAATCAATGAACACTTCACTGCATTTTTTTACTGCTTCCAGTGCCTCCACGGACAAATGCATGGGTTTCAGCCCTGTTCCTATAAGATAAAACATTTTTTCCGCCTCATATCGTGGTCAAAAGCCCCAGCTTGAAAATGCTCGCCGTTCCCGTGGAAAAGCCCAGTATTATGAGGAACAGTTTGATGAATCCCCTGAGGTTTTTCCCCTTGATTGTTTTCTCAACGTAATACAGGATTGCCAGAACCACGCCAATTTTTGCCAGCACGAAAAGTGCCGGGCTCACCGAAATAATTGCATCCGACAAGGGGTGCATTTCGCTGAATCCGTAAAAACCCATTGCCACGAATGTTGCAATGCCGTCTATTGCCTGCCCCGCCATTGCCATCGCGTTCATTCTGTCCCTTAACAGTTTCCTTTTGAGCACCGCGCTGAACAAAAAAACAACCGCGCCGGAAACAACCCCAACAAGCGCGATTGTCGAAAAGAACCCGAGCCAGTTGGAAAAACTGGCGAAATTCAGGAGCAGTGCAGGCATTGCAGCAGCCAGCCCGACTCCGGCGAAAATTTTATGATACCCGGTTTTCAGCCTTTTCGCCGCAGCGCGCGATAAAAAAAGCGCAACGATTGTGACACCGAAAGTGAGGAACCAAACCCCGGGCGTAAAAGTCCAGAATCCCGCTTCAAGGGGATTCGCAGTCTTTACGAGAAAAGGCAGCACTGCCTTTCCCGCTGTGCCCGCTGCGGTCAGCGCCCTGAGCGCTGTCCCGAACAGGATGAAGGGCAGCAGGCTGAGCGCGAAGGAAAAGTCAAACTTTATTCCCTTCCTGTCGAGCACCGGGAACACAACAAAAAACGCTATTGCGAGCAGTATGGCGCCGTAAACCAGCGTGTTCACGGCATTGTATCCCTGGTAAAAGGGGTTCTCGATGGGGTTAATGAAATACTCCCCCGCGAATTCCCAGAACACTTCACCCAAATCCATGACATAGGATTAAAACTATTAATTCTTTTAATATCTTCTTATGCCCCCGGAGAGCAAAAGAAGGAAAAAAAAGAAAAAGAAGAAACCGCGCTCCCTGAAGGAGGCGCTTGCGGGAAAGCTCTCCGCAAAGGAGCTCTCCTCGCTTGTAACTTCCTTCGATGTAATAGGCACGATTGCAGTAATTGAAATTCCAGGTTCGCTGCTCAAAAAGAAGAATCTTATTGCCCGCGCTTTGATGCAGGCGAACACCCACGTTAAGACCGTGGCGCGCATTAAGGGAAAGCATTCAGGGAAGTACAGGGTAAGGCCTGTTGAAATAGTCGCTGGCGAGCATTCCGCCCTCACCGAACACAGGGAGCACGGCTGCCGCTTCAAGGTTCAAGTGGGAAAAATGTTTTTCTCCCCGCGCTTGTCGCATGAAAGGGAAAGAATTTCCGCGCTCATCCGCAGGGACGAAATCGTAGGAGCCTTTTTCGCAGGCGTCGGGCCATTCCCCCTAGTGTTCGCCAAGCATTCACCCATGAAAAAGGCATATGCCGTCGAACTCAATCCCTCCGCCTACAAATTCCTCAAAGAAAACATTGAACTGAACAAGTGCTCCGAGAGCATTGAACCAATCCTCGGAGACGTTCGCAAAGTCGCACCCAGACTCAAAGGCAAGTGTGACAGGATTGTAATGCCCCTGCCAAAGGGAGCTGAGCATTTTTTGGATTCCGCTTTTACCGCAGCGGCACCCCGCTGCACCGTGCACTTCTACCAGTTTTCGCCGAGGGAAGCGCCCTTCAAGGAAGCGCTCGCAAAGGTAAAGGAAGCCGCGAAAAAGTTCAACCGCAAAGCGCGGGTGCTCCGCAAAAAAAAAGTGCGCTCCTTTTCCCCGGGCATTGTACAGGTTGTAATAGACTTCAGGGTTTACTGAGCGAACTGTAATCCTTTAATTTCTTTTCTTCCATTTTTCTTTATCGGGGGCTTTTTGTGAAGGAACTGAATCTGGTGCTTTTGGGCGCGCCCGGCTCCGGGAAGGGCACTTTGGCTGCAAAACTGGGCGCAAAATTCGGCATTCCCCACATTTCCACGGGCGATTTGGTCCGCGAAGAAATATCGCGCAAGACCCCCCTCGGAAAGCAGGTGGAGGAAACGGTTAAAAGCGGGGGTCTAGTGGACGACTGCGTTGTCAAAGCCCTATTGCTCAAAAGGCTTTGCAGGGCAGATGCAAAAAAGGGATTCATACTTGACGGCTTCCCGCGAAACCTCGACCAAGCGGAATCCCTCGCGGTTTACGTGGATGAAACGAAAAAAAGACTGAATGCTGTGCTTTACCTCAAGGTTCCCAAAAAAGAGATAATAAAGAGGATTTCGGGCAGGAGGCAGTGCTCCGAATGCGGCGCTGTTTACAACATTTACTCCAATCCCCCAAAAAAGGAAAAAAAATGCGACCGGTGCGGGGGAAGGCTTTACAGGAGAAAGGACGACAGCCCCAAAATCGTTGAATCCAGGTGGAAGGCATACATTTACAACACCCAGCCCCTGATTGATTACTACAAGAAAAAGCGCTTGCTCTTGGAAGTTGACATGCTGGGCTCTGTTGAGGAGAATTTTTTAAAAGCGCTCAAGGCATTGGAGGGAATAAAATGATTCTTGTATTGTGCGGGTTGCCTGCAAGCGGGAAAACCTTTCTGGCAGAGGAACTGTCCAGGGAACTGGGCTGTGTGCACCTCAACACCGACATCGTGCGCAGGGAATTCGTCGAAAAGCCGGATTACTCGGAAAAGGAGAAAAGGGAAGTTTACAAGAGAATGCTCGAATTAACGGCAAGAGAACTCGAGCAGGGAAACTGCGTTCTGCTTGACGGCACCTTTTACAGGCGTGCGCTCAGGAAAAAAGCGGAAGAACTCGCAAAAAAATACAGCGACGACTGCGTTTTCGTCAAACTCCTGGTAAGCGACGGGGAAGCAAAGCGCAGGATTTCGGGAAGGAAAGGCAAAAAGAAGAGCCCGAGCGATGCAACCTTTCCGGTATACCTCAAAATAAAAAAGCAGTTCCAGCCCATAAAGGGCGAGCACCTTGAAGTGGATTCCGAAATCCCCCTCAGAAAGCAGGTGAAGAAAGTATCCTTTTATCTCCAGAGGAGAGGTCTCATTGAGCAGTGAATTCCGGCAAGCGCTCAAAAAACCAGACGCCTACCCTTTTTCCGTTTCAAGCGTAAAACTCAGGGAAACCCACATTTCGTGGGTTTTTCTGGCAGGGCAGAATGCCTACAAGGTAAAAAAGCCCGTTAAGTTCTCCTTCCTCGATTTTTCCACGCTGGAGAAAAGAAAATTCTACTGCGAAGAGGAAGTAAGACTGAATTCTCGCCTGTGCCCCGAGATTTACCTCGGCGTCGTTCCCGTGACGCAGGGCGCAACAGGACCCCAATTCGAGGGCTCGGGTCCAGTGCTTGACTATGCGGTCAAAATGAAACGCCTGCCCGAGGAAAAAAGAATGCCCCTGCTCTTGGAGCAGGGCAAGGTGGGAAAAAGCGAAATCCGGGAGCTTGCCGCGCTCACTGCAAAATTCCACTCCGAGATCAGGGTCGTAAAAGACAGGCGCTTTTCTTCAAGGTCGCAGTTGAAAGAGCAGTTCAACGACATTCTTTCCGTGAGAAAAGCGGTGGAGCGCGAACTCGGCGCCGGCGCGGCAAAAGAGATTGATTTCCTGATTGCAAGGTCGGATGCTTTCTTGGAAGCAAACGCCGCGCTCATAAAAGAGCGCCGGGAAAAAGGCTTCGTGCGCGAATGCCACGGTGATTTGCATTCCGGCAACATTTTTTTGCTCGACAAGCCCGTAATATTCGACTGCGTTGAATTCAGTCCAGATTTCAGGAATACTGATACAGCGTCAGACATCGGCTTCATGGCAATGGACCTGGACGCGCATAGGGAGAATACGCTGGCGGAGCACTTCGTGCACAGTTATGTAGAAGAGAGCGGCGATTCTGTGCTCGAAAAACTGCTGCCATGGCACAAGATGTACAGGGCGAACGTGCGCGCGAAGGTAAGCGCGCTGCGCCTGCTGCAGAGTTCGGATGAAAAGGCAAAAAAGGAAACAGAAAAATACTTGGAACTCGCAAAGGGCTATGCTGGCATGCTGTGAGTTTTACGGGCTTGCAATTAATTATGTCCACTCTGTTTAATATAAATGCCGGATTGGTATTATTTGATTATTAAATGATATTACTTTTAATGTTTTTTGGTTTATAGTGGTGTTATGCTCGTAAGGTGGACTCGGCACGCCAAGCACAGGTTTGCAGAAAGGGCAGCAATGCTCGGCATAAATTATGCCGAAATCGAGCTTGCAATAAAAAAGCAGAAAGTGAGGATTAAAGAGGGAAAAAACAAGTTCAAGACGGTTTTCAGGATTCAGGATGCATTGCTTACCGCGGTGAAAGCCGAGAACCCGAAATTCATTTACGTTCTGACACTGTGGGAAGCGAACGAGGAGGAGGCTGAAAAATGGAAAAAGAAGTAGAATGCCATTTGTGCAAAGGAAAGGCGGAACTGAAATTTGAGGAACTGGAACTCGACAACGGCAGGATTATAATTAAGGGTTCGCCCTACTACAAATGCAAAAAATGCAGGGAAGAATTCGCCACCAGCGAACAAATGCAGGAATTAAGCAAGCAGATAAACACCAAATTCGTTTTCGAAAGGCCGATAATCAATGCGGGGAGAAGTTTAGCGGTAACGCTGCCCTCGGACTTGGTGCATTACTACAACCTAAAAAAAGGAGAAAAAATAAAAATAATTCCCGAAAACAAGAGCGAAATGAAAGTAAAAATCCAGTAAAATCCCCTTAAAAGCACAGCAAGCACAAATGTTATTGTTCCGATGAAGAGCCGGCAGTTAAGCAGGACCCAAGCCCGGCTTTTGCCACCCGCGTTGCGCCCTCTTTCCGGCCGCTGAAAAGCCTTTAATTCCTTTTGCTTTACAATTCTTGAACCGGAAGTTTTTGGTTTTTTTAGGGTGGTTTAATGGATTTTGACGTTAAGGACATTAATTTGTGGGAACAGGGAAAGAAGAAAATAGATTACGCTGAACAGCAGATGCCCGCTTTGGGCGAAGTGCGCAAGCGCTTTGAAAAAGAAAAGCCCCTAAAGGACATCCGCGTCGGACTGGCGTTGCATGTTACAAAGGAAACCGCAAACCTTCTCCGCACGCTGAAAGCCGGAGGGGCGGAAATTGCCATCACCGGCTGCAATCCGTTGTCAACGCAGGACGATGTTGCCGCCGCCTTGGCAAAAGAGGGCTTTCACGTTTACGCCTGGCGCGGCGAGTCCCACAAAGAGTATTACGAAAACCTGAACAAAGTGATTGACTTCAAGCCCAATGCCACGATTGACGACGGCTGCGATTTGGTCAGCGAAATCCACACCAGCCACAGGCAACTCATTCCCGGCATTAAGGTGGGCACGGAGGAAACAACCACCGGCGTTATCAGGCTCAGAGCAATGGAAAAGGACTCCGCGCTCAAGTATCCTGTTATTGCGGTGAACGACAATTCCACCAAGCACCTGTTCGACAACTATTATGGCACTGGGCAGTCATCAATTGACGGCATTCTCCGTTCAACGAATACGCTCATTGCGGGAAAGAATTTTGTAGTGTGCGGTTACGGTGACTGCGGCAAGGGCGTTGCCCAAAGGGCGAAAGGAATGAGCGCGAACGTCGTTGTAACCGAGGTGGATGCCCTGCGCGCCCTTCAGGCGAGAATGGACGGCTTCCGTGTAATGCCTATCGCTGAAGCGGCAAAAATAGGCGACATTTTTCTGACTGTAACGGGAAACAAGCACATTCTGGGAATGGAGCACCTGAAGGCAATGAAGTCCGGCGCAATAGTCGCGAATTCAGGGCATTTTGACATTGAAATTGATGTTGCCTCCCTGGAAAAGCAGGCAAAGGCGAAGCAGAACATCCGCGCAAACCTCGACGAATACACGCTTTCGAGCGGCAAAAAAATCTACCTTTGCGGGGAAGGCAGGCTGGTGAATCTGGCTGCAGCTGAAGGGCACCCCAGCGAGGTAATGAGCCTCAGCTTCTGCGGGCAGGCTCTCGCAGTGGAATACGGCGTGAAGAACAAGCTGAATGCCGGAGTGCACGTTCTGCCGAAGGAAATTGACAACCACATTGCGGAACTGCAGCTCAAGGCAATGGGCATTAAGAAGGATTCCCTCACAAAAGAGCAGGAAAAGTACCTCTCCAGCTGGAAAGAGGGCACTTAAAGCTTGGCAGAACGACCTGAATCGCCTTAAATCCTTTTTGCCTCACTCTTTTGTTTGATGCCTTTACTGAAAAGAAAGCGCAAGTACCCGACCGTCAAGAGAACAAAAACCGACAAGCGAACAGGCAGGAAAATTGTTGTATCGGAAAGGCCCTCGGTAAGGGAGCAGATTGAACGGTGGCCAAGAATCAGGACTCATGAAATGGTTTGGGGCAAGGATATTGGTGGAGAACTGGTTCCTGTTGCTCGAGAGGAGAACCGGGAGCGTCGCAGCGTAAAGGTCGATGAAGAGAAAGCAAAAAAGTTCGGTTCAGTTGTTCATAACCACCAATTCCGCCTGTATCACTTGTTAAGGCGGAGAGGCAAGGCCTACCCAACAATCCATGATTTGAGGCGTCTTGTTGAGCGATTTAAAGTAGGTAAAACTACTTCTGAGACCGTTGCTTCGCTGTCCTTCTCTGGAAAAGTGCAGGGTTATACTGTTGTTAGCCTCAAGGGCGTCGAAAAACCAAAAGAGCAGATTGAGAAAGAATTCAACCGTTTTTTGGGCACAGAAAAAGGGCTTTTCACTAGGTTTGAATTAACGCCTAAAGGCATTGCTGTTGTTTATATCAGTCCCTTCAGCAGTGTTGAGTTGATGCACGCCTATGTTGAGGGTTTGGAAGAAATTGGCTTCAGATTCAAGCATGTTGCAATGCCTGATTACAGGTTTGATAAACGCAAAGGCAGGTTTGTGAAAAAGCGAAGAAAAAAGAAAAAGAAGAAATAAGGGAATCACTTGATTGATTCCCACAGCACTCTGTCGGAAGCGTTTATTACAACGCCTTTGTCCGTTATCTGGAAGGGGTGAATGATTTTTGAGTGGTTTGTTCCGCGCATTTTTTTGACGAAAACGCTCCTGTGCGGAGGAGTGAAGTAAAGCGTTATAACGCCGTCAGCCACGAATTCCTCCACTCCGAAAGCGCTGAACTCGCGCCTTCCGCCCTTTGTTTCCGTTATGAGCATTGTCGTGCAGTTCAGGTTTTTCAATTTGTCCACGAACTGGAAGAGCATGTTCCTCACCATGCCCCGGTTCTCGAACCATATGCCGAATGCAGTAACGGAATCAATGACAAGGCGCTTTGCACCCATTTCCTTGACCATCTGCGATATCACGTTGAGTTCCTCGTCAATCTTTTCCACCACGTTCTCCTCTTTTGTGATGTGCCCGAGGTTGAGCCTGTAAGTTTTCATCAGGTTCTTTTCCTGTAGTTCGCGGATGTCCCAGTTGAAGTTCTGCATGTTCCATATGATGTTCTTAAGGTTTGTTTCAAGGCTGACGTAAATGCCCGGCTCGTTGTGCAGTTTTCCGCCGTTGTAAATGAACTGCGTGGCTAAAATGGTTTTTCCTGTACCACTTCCCCCCGATAAAAGCACTGAGGAGCCCTGGGGAATTCCTCCTTCAATCAATTCATCCAATCCTTCAACGCCTGTTTTAACCCTTTCCATTTCAAAACCACCTATATTATTTGACTTATTACCTTATTAATTTTTTCCATTAACATCAATAAAAAGCCTTAAATAGTCGGAACGCCTATTTTAAAGCAGTAGTATTAATATAGAACAGTTTTTAATATTTTGGTGCGCCTTTATGCCTTCTGAAACCGCTCCGCAAAAAGCCGCGGGACAACTGCAGGAAAAAGCCCCGGAACTGCCGGATTTGGTGGAATTGATAGAGCAGCCCGAATGGAAGCTTATACTGCTCGAATTGGTGAAAAAGGAAAAAATGGACATATGGGCAATCGATATTGTCCGGCTCTCCCAAAAATACCTCAAAAAAATCCACGAAATGCAGGAATCCAGTCTCAGGATTCCCGCAAACGCAATACTCGCCTGCGCCATCCTGCTCAAATTAAAATCTAGGACAATCCATTTCTCCTTCCTCGAGAAAAAGGAACCCGAGCTCACAGAGGAGGAAATCAAAAGAATGCACGAAATGCTCCCCGAGCTCACGCCGCTCACAAAAATGCGCGAGTCCACAGTCACGCTGAACGAATTGCTCACCGCAATAGAGGCCGTAATAGACAAGACAAAGGAAAGGTCGGCGCAGGGCGAGCGCTCGCGCCTGGACGAAAAGCCAGCGTTCCGCATTCCCGTCTTTGACGAGAAGGACATCTCGGACAAAATAGAAGAGGTTTTCGCGCGCATTCAGGAGCGCGTTGATTCCGAAGGACTGGTCCTATTCTCAGCGCTCATCGACGATCATTCTCCGCTCGGAGTAGTGGACACCTTTGTTCCCCTCCTCTTCCTCGGAAACAAGGGAAGGGTGAACCTCTGGCAGGAATCCTTTTTCGGGGAAATATTTGTCAGTTTGCCTGCAGAGACACAAGCGGAAGAAGGGCAGAGCGGCTGATTTATTTTTTCTTCTCCAAATCCTTTTTGTAGACAAGCGTCCTGTAGGGGAAAGGTATTTCGATTCCCTCGCGGTCGAATCTCTTCTTTATGCTTTCGAGCAGGTCGCAGGACATGCGGAAGGCAGCGGGCTTGTCTTTTGCCCAGAAGTAAAGGCGGAGTTTAACGAAGTATTCCCCAAGTTCTATAACGCGCACTTTTACGGAGTCCTTTTTTGAGGAAATTTCTGTTTTTTCACGCGGGTCAAAGAAATCGGGGTGCTTTTTCGCTTCCTCAAGCATTATTTTTCTCGCCCTGTCGATGTCGGAGTCGTAGCTTATCCCTATTTCCAGCGTTTCGAGTATTTTTTCCTCTTTGAGGGAATAATTGGTGATGGTTGCCTTGTTTATCGCCGAGTTGGGCACAACAAGCCGTATGTTCTTCCATGTTTTTATAACGGTGTGCCTCAGCGTAATGTCCTCCACTGTTCCGAATTCCCCCTCGAACATCATTCGGTCGCCGACCCTGAACGGCTGGAATATTGCAATCAATACCCCGCTTAAAAGGTTGGACACGACTTCCTGTGCCGCAAAGCCAATCACTATTGCCGCAAAGCCCACTCCCGCCAGGAGAGAGAAACTCAGCGATTTGAGTTCTGGAATGGAGTAGACAATGAATATTACCGCGAGAGTGTAAATTATGAGGCTTACGAGGTTTTCGGCAATCCTGAACCTTGTCACGTCGACCTTTATTTTTTTTGATTTCGCTATTCTCTTAAGCCGCCTCACAATGAAAGAATTGACTATTTTTGAGGCAACCATTGCCGCGAACACTACCGCGAGCGCGGTGAAAACCTGCTGAACGCCTTCCCAGGGAACGAGTTCGGAGGACCTGAAATAAATGAAGAGAAGCGCGGCGCCCACGAGGGCGAACGCCGTCCAGAAAATCCAGCCAATTCTTTTCCTGTTCTTTTCCTTTTCCGCCATTTTTTTCCCTCCTGTTCACCCTATTGTCTTGAGGAATTTTTCGGCTATTTCCTCCACTTTCTCCTCGCTGTTTATTCCCTTCCAGGGGTCTCCCGGTCTTACAATGTTTGCCACGACTATCTCCGCGCCGTTGAATATTGCACTGCGCGCTTCTTTTAAGTCTACGCCTCCCGCCACGGAAATGAAAACATCGTACTTTCCGCGGATTTTGTTAATGTGCTTGTATTTGATGACCTTGCCGGCGGTTGTTTCCTCGTCGCGGCCCCTGTGAACAACCACAACATCCGGCTTCCTTTTTAGCGGTAACAAAACCCTGAGGGGCTTTTCAGTATTCAGCATGTCCACCATTGAGTTCATGCCGAGCTCGTTGCATTTCTCAATGAACAAATCTATTGTTTCCGTGGAGGCGTTCCCTATAACAGTTGCGGCTGTTGCCCCCGCATAATAGCATTCCTCCACTTCCGCAATTGCTCCGTCAACAGTTTTAATGTCCGCCACTATTTTGCCGGGCCACAGCGAGGCAATCCTTTTGATTCCCGCCGCCCCATAGCGCTTTATGAAAGGAGTGCCTGCTTCGACCAGTATTCTGTCGTTTTGCGGTATTTTGGGAAGAATTCTGTTAACCATTTCAAGGTCGTAGTTGAATGCCAGCTGCAAGTAGAGTCTTCCGTGTTCAAGTCTCCGGGACTCCCTTTTCTTTCTTTCCGCTTTGAATACGTCTTCCACCGAGCTATAGCTTTTCCCGTACTTTGCGCTGTGCTGCTTAAAGCCGTATTCAATCTGCCTCTCGAAATCCTCCAGGCCCTCTTGCATTTTTTTGCCTATTCCCTCCATTCACTGCCCCCTTATTTTTTTGCGAGGAGGTTTTTTGCGATTCCCTCCATTTCGCTCGGCAGCAGCACCACTATTTTTTCAGAGGGATCCGCGGCAATTTCCTTTATTGTCTGCAGCGTCCTCAACTGCATTCCCCCGCGGGATTTTGCGAGGTTTTCCGCCGCTCTTTTGAGGTTCTCGGATGCGGAGAGCTCTCCCCTCGAAACGATAATCCTCCCCCTTCTTTCTCGCTCCGCCTCTGCCTGCTTTGCCATAGCGCGCTTCATTTCCGCCGGCAGCTCTATTTCCTGTATTTTAATGGACGTAATGTCTATTCCCCACTCGTCTGTTTCCGCGTCCACGATGTTCTTTATGTCGTTGCTTATCTTCTCCCTTTCCTGCAGCACGAAGTCCAGCTCGTGGTTTCCTATCACGTCACGCAATGCGCCCTGCGTGTACTGTGCAACGGCGTAGGAGTAGTCCTCTATTCTTATAACCGCCTTCGCGGCATCCATTACCCTGAAGTAAACAACAGTAT
>Ga0180431_10001426_pt1 | contig 33511 bp, 38 predicted proteins | sample SS_ome_11_FD_132459 | JGI IMG/M metagenome (GOLD analysis project Ga0180431, IMG submission 132459) | Hypersaline lake sediment archaeal communities from the Salton Sea, California, USA - SS_1_MS_1 metaG | ecosystem: Environmental > Aquatic > Non-marine Saline and Alkaline > Hypersaline >... | reverse complement strand
CTCTCGTTTTCCCGGCACCTATCCTATCCCACTCCATGACCGTACAGAGTCGTGGGAAACCTACGACGCTCTCTCGCGCGACTAAGGAGAACGAAAATGCATAGCTCAATTTTCAGCACGAGAAACGACGCGATCAACGTGAGCCACATCGTCTACGTCAGTCCCTTGTGGGTGATACCGAAGGAGAAACGAGCCGACCTCAACACCCACATGTTCAAGATCGTCACGTCGCTCGGAGCAACCTACTGCCGCTACTACTCACTCGAAGCAGCCCGGAAGGCGCGGGGCGCACTCTATGCGATGATGCGCGAGGCAATGCCGAATATGTACACGCACGATCTCGCGATGTTCGACCCGGCCAGAGTGGTCTCCATCGGTAGCGTATTCGAGCTGTCCAATCCGATCGACGACCGGACGCACGCCATATCGATCACCCTCGACACCGCAGACGAGAAGCACAGTCACGTGATGCTGAGGTACAAGTCCGAAGACAACGCGAGGCGCGGCCGCAGAATCCTTTGGGCCGTGGTAGGAGCCGCATACGATTCACTCGCCACCACCAACGAAGAAGACGGAAACTAGGAGGAGTCATGTCAAAGTCAGACCGCAGCAGAGCACCGTGGAAGTATCAGGATCGCATTGTCGTGGACGCGGACGGCAAGCCGGTAACGGGCATCGTCCCAAGCAGGATGAAGCCCGAGGATCTCCGGGGTATCCTCAGCGCGACCAGTATCATGCCCCGCACTATGAATCTCGTTCGGGCGCTCATCGCTTCGGACGACGACAAACGCTGTCCGTTCTGCTCCAAGAAGGAGTGGGGAGAGGATTTGCACGACGAGGGCTGCATCTACAAGGAGGCATATGAGATCATGTCTCTCGCCCGGATGTCGAAATTCGTCTCACTCGACGGGGTAGGCGAGAAGGAGCAGTCGAACATGATTGCCCTTCTCTCGGTGGTCAAGCTGGCCCGGAAGTCGATAGACGTCAGCCTGATTCGTACCTCGAAACGCGCTCAGGAGCATTGGGAGAGCGTCGCCAACGCAATCGACATCGTACTCGAACAGGTGGAGGGATAAGCCATGCATTCGCCTGCGGTCAACATAGCCGAAGGGAAGTCACAATGAGCATACCACGTCGGAAGCTGCATTCGTACCGGGGACGGCTCCCCTGCATCCACACCATCCGCGCCGACGAAGAAGCCAGCCGGAGCATGCCGGAGCCATGCGAGGAGTGCGACAACGTGGACAACTGCCATCACTGGCATGACCCTATTGCGTGCGGAGCTGTTTCAGACCCGAGGGAGCCGTAAGCAGGTAGGGGGTTGCGGTAGCAACCAGTATGTATTATCTTACTCATGCAACAACAAGGAGCGCCAACAATGGCAAGGCAAGCAGCAGAGCCCAAACAGAAACGCCTTTCGGTCGACATTGACGCCGACGTGAAGGAACGTCTCGACGCTCAGTGTGAGCGGCATTCTGTCCGGCAAAACAGCGTAGTCAACAAGGCCGTCCGGAGGATCGTCGAATCTCTGGAGGAGACAGAGCCCGTCGTATGAACACGAGCAATTTCGCCAAGCACGGAGGGGACCCGAACGCGGTAGCGATTTGCCGGCGTCCCCCACACTGGTTCAAGGGTCAGGTCTACAAGAAGCTGGCGCCGTCGAGCGAGTTGCTGCGACAAGGCAGGAAGAACGAACTCACCACCGAGGGCTGGAAGCAGGCATACGTGGAGCAGGTTCTCGACAAGCTGGATCCGACGGTCGTGGTTTCCGAGTTGGGGCCGGGCGTGATCATGCTTTGCTTCGAGGGCGCAGGAAAACCCTGCCATCGGCACTACGTCGCCGAGTGGCTGCGCGATGCAGGATTCGACTGCACCGAACTCGACAAGGGCCGTCCCCGCACCAAGCGTGCCAGCAAGGCAGCTCCGGTGACCTACTCCAAACCCCAAGAGTTTGCGTCTCCGCAAGACAAGCTCCAGCGTTGCTACGAGCGATTGCTTGAGCACCCTATACATTCCATCTTCGCCCCGCGAGGTGAGATCATGTCCATCATACGGCAGATTCGGGAGGCCCTCACAGCAGGAGCCATTGCACCCGAACGCCACATGAGGTATGTTGAGCTGGTAGAAAGAAAATTCGCGTAACGCTGCCGGGTCGTCTAGTGGCGTCCCCTCGGGGACATAGGATACCGCGTTCTCAGCGCGGAGACTTGGGTTCGACTCCCTTCCCGGCACCCATATCAGAGCCGTTGGCATCCTGCCAGCGGCTTTCTCTTTTTCAGGAGCGAGAGCCATGCAAGGTCTATCGACAATCTTCCTCGGGGCGACCCCCGCGCCATTCCGGCCCTTCCTTCTCGCCACATTCAAGCACCTCAGAGAGACCGGCAAGTATAAGCGTCTCATCGTACCGTGCGTCGGCAATCTCACGATCCCACAGATAGCAGTGAAGGCCGGATGGCCGGCCGGCAATATCTACGCGAGTGACGTCAGCACCTACACCACCGCGCTCGTTGCAGCCATCAAAGGCGAACCGCTGGACAGCCTCGGGCTCACCATCGAGCACGAGTATTGGGATCGGATTTGCAAAAAGACGAAGGTGCGCGGCATCGAGGAGCTGTTCATTCTCATGAAAGCTCTGCAGCTGCGCGAAGACATGCAGTATGAGGCCGACTACATCAACGCCCTACTGGAACAACCACGGAAGTACAAGAGGAGTATCACGGCACGCATCGAGGCTCTCCGCAAGGAATTGAAGACCATGAGATACAAGGTTGCCGATCTCCGCGACGAGCTGTACCGCTGCCACGAAGACCCGGAAGCCGCCGTGTATTTCAATCCCCCGGTGTACTCGAAGGGCTACCAGAAAATGTTCTCGTTCCGCGACGTGATACCGTGGGCGTCGGCTCAAGTCGAGGAGTTCAACTGGAAAGCCGAATACGATTCGCTGCTACAATCGCAGTTTCGCGGAAGCGCCCCGCTTCACCTCTGGTATCTGGTAGCCGAACCCAAGCCCCACATGACGAAATCCGTAGTGTGTCTCATCGAGAAGTCCGTCGAGAAGCACGAGCACATCATCTGCAACCGGCCGGCGGAAATTCCCAAGCGGCTCAAGCGCATCATATCGCGTAAGGAGCTGGAAATGAAGCCGTTGGATGTGCCGATTTTCAGCAAGAGCGACGTGATTCGACCGGACAGCGAAGTGACATGGATTCACACCAAGGCGGAGCACGCTCATTACTACCGCTCCCTGTGGGCGCACCGTCTCGGGAACACGAACGCCGAGCTGTATACGCTGTGGTTCATCGACGGTAAGCTGTTCGCCACCTGCGGATTTCACCTTATGGATCTGTTCTTGCTCAAGACCGACATGATATTCGAGAACTTCGGTTTCGGTGTCTGGCACCCCAAATACACCAACCTCGTGCGGCTGCTCATGAACTGCCTTTGCACCAAGGAGACGAAGGATCGGCTCATGGCGCTCCCGCAAATGCGCAAGAACAAGCTCTACCAGCTCAACGGACTCAAGACCGCGTGTCTCAGCCTATACCGGAAGGTACGTCTGAACACCGGGATACTCGACATCACCCTGCGAGAGCGGCTTCCCAACGGCATGTATCGTCTCATGTACGAAGCTCCGTTCCGCGACAAAACGTACTCTGACTGCGTGAAGGAGTACATAGCCGAAGTGGAGGCCAAGAGTGGCGAAGCCAAGTGAGAAGGACTATGAGAAGGTAGCAGAACTGGAGAACGGACTCGAGTTGTGGCGGGTCAATATCGACAGCCTGCGCGAGCAGGATCGCAACGCCAACGTCATGAGCAAGAAGCATTTCGATCTGCTCATGAAGACCATCAAGCGCGACGGCCGGCTGGAGCAGCTGCCCTTCTGCATGTTCAACGCCAAGAAGGAACAGCTCGAAATCATCAGCGGCCATCACCGGGTCAGAGCGTCACGGATGGCAGACAAGACTCATATCTTCGCGCTGGTAGAGACCAATCAGCTGACCAAGGCTCAGGTAGTCACCAAGCAGCTCGCCCACAACGCCATACGCGGAGAGGACGACAAGAATCTGCTCCGGGAGCTGTTCGAGGAAATCGACAACCTCAAGCTGCAGGCGGAGACCGGAATCGACCCGGAGAGCCTCGGGGTATACACCTCACTGGAAAGCGCCAAGCTCGACCACATCAACCTGCAGTATGACTTCAAGGTGATGCAGTTTGTGTTCCTCCCCGCGAACATGGACAAGGTAGAGCGGACGTTCGAGTTCATGGAAGCCGAGAAGAACTGTCTCGCGTCCATCGAAGCATTCGAGCCGTTCATCAAGGCCATGCGCCTCACCAGCACCAAGGGCGGGATACGAAACGTCAATAGCATTCTGCTACGGATGTGCGAGATAGTCACCGCGCACTACGCAGCTCAGGATGCAGAATCGGAGGCTGAGGATGCATCTGGAACAGATTGAGTTCCTTGCGAGAGTCCGTGAATTCATGCCGGCGCACTTCTCCGGGGCAGAGCGTGTGCTTGAGATAGGAAGCCTCGACATCAACGGCACCGTGCGCAGCGCCTTCTCACCCGATGCTGAGTATACCGGAGTCGACGTATCAGAGGGGCCGGGTGTGGATATTGTGTGCAGGGGAGACGAATTCGACCCCGGAGACGACATAAGGTACGACGTTGTAATCAGTTGCGAGACTCTGGAGCACGATCCGCATTGGGGCGCGACTGTTGATAACATGGTGTACCTGCTCAAGCCCGGCGGGTTCTTCCTTCTCACATGCGCGACCACCGGGAGAGCGGAACACGGTACCCCAACAACCGAGGGCGGGAATATGAGCCCCACACCCGGATACTACGAGAACAGAACCCCGAATGATATACTCTCTCTGGAGGGGTTCTGTGCTTCGTTCCGTCGTTTCGGTTGGGAAGTGAACGACGCCCACCACGACCTGTACATGTGGGGACTGAAGAGGCACTGAGAGCACCTGAGCTTGAGCGAGAGGTGACATGATGTCTGAAAACCGCGAGGGGATGGCCCGGCACCTCCCCTTACCGACAGCGAGTAGGCCGGTGGAGAACACGTGGCGAAGCAACCCGCGAAGTCGAAGAAATCCGCCCCTGCGAAAAAGAAACCCAAGCAGGCCCCCAAGGCCAAGCGTGGCAGGCCGTCATTTACTCCAAAAGAACAACACTTCGCCAAGGTACGTGAGGCCGCAGCAGCCGGGTGCTCACATAGGGAAATCGCCGATTTGCTCGGCATTTCGTATAGCTGCTTCAAGAACCATAAGGAGCAATTTCTACCCCATATCGCACGTGGGAAGGAATCTGCTGCCGCTGCCATTGCCACCAAGAAGGTCGAGAGTGCGCTCCTCAAGGCGTGTCTCGGCTACAGCTACAAGGAGGTCACAACCAGCCGGAGAGTCACAGCCGACGGGAAAGCAGTAGTATCGAAGCGGGAGCATACGAAGCGCGTTCTCCCGTCGGTAGCAGCAATCGAATACTATCTCGACAACCGGGCAGCTGCCAAGTGGGCGGTACCAGCGAAGGTCAAGCGTCCTATCGACACGAGCGAACAGATTCCGGTCTCGCTGGACTTCGAACCGCCGGCAGCTCGCACCAAACCCGCAGAGGAGGAGAACCGTGAAAAAGGGTGATGTCGTAGCAGTCCTGCCAACCGACGATGTGCTCGGAGACTTCGGAGCTGAGTGCAACGGGCTGATTGGTGTCGTTAAGTCGACCAGATCGGCAACGCAATATGAGGTCGATGTAGAAATCATGACGCCGGGATACGACACGGTGACAGATGACCACTTCTACAAAGACGAGCTGTTGGTCGTCGGAGAGCTGTAATCTCAAGCCGCTCCCGGCTCCCCGAGGGTGGAACCTTGTGGGTTGTGATTGAGTTTAAGGGCCTCGATTACTGTACCGGGAGCGGCCCTTTCTGGAGTGAATATGCGTGAGTTTTGGTGGACAATCGAAGACCTATTCTACGTGATGCTCTACAGCGACATGGCAGAGCGTCACGGTCTCAGGATTCCCGAAGCCATTGACAAGAAGATGTGGTACAACGCCGGCCGTCCTTACAAACACGGTCGTCGGAAGTTCTGATACTGTTCACCGTCAACTATCAAGTGGGGTAGTCATGGAAGCGATACTGAGAACTGTTTCAGCGTTCATCGGGGTAGGTGTTCTGTTGTACGGAGTCATAGCCTTGGGCATGGCTCACGAGACCGCAGGCGCAACGGTGGTGCACGAAATCTCAGCCATCTGTTGGGCCATCCTCGGAACGCAGTTCTTGAGACTGGCGAAGAAGTAGCGTGCTGCTCACGTTCTCCGCTCGGCAATACACCTGCACGCGTAAGCGGCGGTTTCGAAGCAAGGCGTCGGCTACGAAGTACGGTCGGTATCTCGCAAGCCGGCGTCAGTTCAAGAAGCGCAACGAGAAGCCGCAGAGGCTCTACCCGTATCACTGTCCCTACTGCGGCATGTGGCACCTGAGCGGTCAGAAAGGCACCAACCCCTACCACCGCGAATTGATTGAGAGAAAGTAATGGCAGTCGTCCGCAACACCGACCGCTGGACAGTCCCATACGACGAGAAGCTGATGCAGGACGCTCTCTATCAGGACTTGGCTACCAGAAAGTATCACCCCGTCGCACCCAACTGTTGCCTGTTCGGTTGGGAAGCCGATATGCTGGCTCTCACATCGAGCGGCTACATCTGCGAGTACGAAATCAAGGTCACTCGCTCCGACTTTCTCGCGGACGCCAAGAAGACAGAGAAGCACGAAGCACTGAGGAGTGGCGGTGTGCGGTATCGCTATCGCTACCGGGATCGCACCGAAGTTGTTCCGCGCAAGTGGGATCTCGAACACTACGGCGACTCGTTGTATTGCGAGGACGGTATCTGGTTTCGACGGTGCAAGCGTCCCGCCCGGTTTTTCTATGTCGTGCCCGATGGCATGGTTGGTACAGACGAAGTTCCTGACTACGCCGGGCTCGTTACTATCTCACCCGCGTTGCAGGTTTCGAACTGGCTCGGGCACGTGAAGAACGTCAAACCAGCCAAGCTGCTCCACAAGGAAAAGGCGACGGCCAAGCAGCTCCAGACCATAGCCACGTCGATGATGTATCGATACTGGTCATTCCGAATCAAACACGAAAAGGAACGGCTGCAGCGAATGGAGAATGCGTATGTCAATCGGTAACTGGCAACCGGCCTTCATCGCCCGGCGCATGCAGGTGGGGGAGTACGTCACCAAGCTCTCGCGCAAGGAAGCCGCTGCGCTGTGCAGAGAAGCCTCACGGATACGCCGTCGAGAGGGCGGCACACTCACCATCTGGAGAGGCAAGTCGCCGGATGGCAAATACGTAGCCAAGCGAGTAGCGTAATGGACGACCACGAGATCGAAGAACTGCTCAACAGCAAGAGCGAACAAGAAACCGACATGGAGACGCTCAAGGCCCACGTGGTGGAGCTGCGAAAACGCTTCGACTCGGTGCGCATCTTCTGCACCCGCGACAAGCCGAACATGGCCGGCACCATGAGCTGCGATTGGGGGGGCGGAAACTGGTTCGCTCAATACGGTCAGATTGTCCAATGGGTTGAACAAGAATCGAAGGAGGAGTAGGATGTCGAGACTGTCTGTGGTATACGAACCGAAGGGCCGGGCGCGTGAATACGCGGAGCTGGCGGTCAACCTCTACGAGACCTGTCCACACGCATGCACCTACTGCTATGTCCCCGGTGCCATGCACAAGAAACCCGAGGCGTTCAAGCAGCCTGCCGTCGCCCGGAAGGACATCATTGGCCGGCTGGCTCAAGACTGCCGCCAGCTGCGGCACGACACACGGCAGGTACTCTTCTGCTTCGGTTGCGACCCCTACCCTACCCATTACCACTCCATGCTTGACCGAGTGACCACACAGGCGCTCATGCTCATGCGTGACCACGAGATCGGCGTCGCGGTTCTCACCAAGGGCGACACCCTCGCGGCAATGGCGGACATGCCTTTACTCCAGCGCCCCAACTGCAGATTCGGCGTTACGCTCACGCACATGCATCCGACCATGTACCAGAAATGGGAACCGGGAGCCTCGCGCCCATCCGACCGGGTGGCTGCTCTCTCGAAGGCGAAGTCGCTCGGCATACCTACGTGGGTGAGCATCGAGCCGGTCATAGATCCCGAGGAGTCACTCGAATGCATCGACTACGCCGCGGAGTATACCGACGAGTTCAGGCTCGGGAAGCTGAACCATCACGGCGCGATCGAGCGGAAGGTGGATTGGGCCGACTACCTGCTCCGGGCGACGAACCGCTGTATCCGTCATGGAGTCGCGTACAAAATCAAAGACGACCTCGCGGAAGCAGCAAGGGAGTAGTCATGCCATACGAACCCGGTACGAAAATCGACGCGAACCCCTGTCCGTTCTGTGGTGGAGCCGAGACGTATATCACGGAGCACAAGGGCGTTGGCAAATGGGGAGTGTGGTGTCACAGCTGCTACGCAACCGGCCCGATGCTGTCGAGCCGTGAGCTGGCGATCTTGGCGTGGAACGCGAGAGCGCCGGTTCAGCAGGGAAGGGCAACCGTTACTTTCGTGCCGGACAACCCCGGCGAGTCATTCGATATGTTCTCCAAACATTGCGTTCTCCACAAGCGACACCCGGACTACCCGGAGCCAATGTGCGTGCCGACCACAGAGAGCAGATACATTCACCCTTGCCGTGAACAGAACTGCCCCCGGAAACGACAATGAGCCGCACTGTCATAGACGGGAAGTACAAATGCGAATGGCTGCCCACTCAGGCAGCCTTAAACACTGTGCTCCGGGAGCAGATACCCAACCTCATGTACTGCGGTGGCTTCGGCTGCGGGAAGTCACGATACCTCGCGGAGCTGGCGTTCAATCTGGCGTGTGCCGTCCCCGGAATCGAGATAGGCGTATGGCGAAAAACGATGGTGAGCCTACGCGGTACCACTCACCGACTGTTCATCGAGCAGGCGTGCCCCACGGAGTACCTCGGCTACTACAACCGCAGCAGCATGCTCACAATCATGAAGAACGGGAGTCGTCTGGATTGGCTCGGGATGGACAACATTCAGGGCAAGGGCTCATACTGGTTCGACGTGAATCTGGTAGACGAGAGTATCGAGTTCGAAGAAGACGAGCTGAAAATGATGGAAAGCCGCCTCAGAGGCCAGCATCTTGAGGTTCCCTTCCAGCTCTACTCCACCAACCCCGGTGCGCCCGGAAGCTACCAGCACACGCTATTCCCCATCAACGAGAAGAAAAGCGACAAGGAGCGCGACCCGGACTACCGATACTTCGCGGCGACCAGCTACGAGAACTTCCACAACCCGGCGTCGTATTTCAAGCGGCTCGACAAGTGGAAAGGAACGCGCTACTACGAGCGGTACGTGCTCTCAAAGTGGACAGCGTTCGAGGGTATGGTATGGGATCAGTACGAACCCGAGAAGCATCTAATAGAGCCGTTCCCCATCCCCGCCAACTGGCCCAAGTACGCGGCTGTGGACTTCGGGTACGTGGATCCATTCGTGATGCTGTGGATAGCCATTGACCCCGGCACCGGGAAGCGGTACGTTTACAGACAGTTCTACATGACGCACCGACTCGTGCGTGACGTTATCCCGGTGGTGCGCGGCGTCACCGAGAAGTGCAACGAGCAGCTGGAGGAGATAGTCGCTGACCACGACGCTGAGAACCGTGCGCAGTTCGAGCAGGACTGGAGGAAGACGGAGCCAGCAAACAAAACCGTGCTCTCAGGCATTCAGGATGTGGCAGAGCTGTTTCTCGACGGCGACGACGGCCTGCCGATGCTGTACATTTTCAACAACGATTGGAGCGAGCGCGAGGGCTTCTGGTATGGACTCATGGACAGCGACCCGCTCCTCGAAGAAATCAACGCGCCCACGTGTCTACAAGAGGAGATTCCCGGCTATATGTGGGCCGACAAAGACAAGCCGGTAAAGGACAAAGACCATGCGTGCGACGCACTCCGGTACCATGTCCACACGGAAAATGCGCAACAGGAGCTGACCAGTGGCCAAATTCGAACGAGCCGACCGTTCTCGCGGCGGTAAGAAAAGCCGCAAGAAACCCGAGGGAGGCCCCATCGACGCTATGGAGAGACGGCTTTTGCTCAAGCAGGAGCTACTCGACTACCAGCGCCGATCCGCTACCCGCCGCTACGCCCGACGGTAGACCCCACAGGAAAAAACGCTACATGCTGTGTATGTGAGCAGCCTCGCGCACGCTATACTGTGTGTAGCGATGGCCTTCGTGCTGTCACGATCCACCTCCTTTGCTTGCGGGGCCGGGGCATTGGCCGTCCCGGCCCTTCACAACCGAACAGGAGAACCGCCATGAGAGCACCGAATCCAAACTGCCCGGTGTGTCACGGGAAGCACGTCAACGTATACAAACGCCAACGCGAGGAGTGTCCCAAGTGCTGGCCGGCGGAACAGAAGAAGTCGAAGCCTGCCAAGCGCACAGGCGGCAAAGAAGAGACCAAGGAAGAGGACGGCGTCGCACCCGCAGACCCCAACGGTGACTGAGCCCCATGTCGCAACCCACTAAGCAGTACGACATCTACGCAGCCGTCCTTAATTTCAAAGAGGAAGTCACGGCGTTCAGCCATCCCTACCGCAGTTACTCGTGGGTGCCGGAAGCACACCAGCGCCGGTTGCAGGCATACGAGATTCTCGCTGCGTTCTACATGAACTACAGCCGGGATTATCGGAAGTCGCCTGAGAGCGGAGACGACGGGGACAACGACGACATTCTCGAAATGGGTGACGCTGCATGGCTGTGCAACAAGCTCAAGGATAAGGTGCTTGGCGAGCGTGTTCGTCTCAGTATTCCGCTCCCGCGTGTGCTCAAGGACAACGAGCAGGAAGCCGAAATACTGGCCCGGCGCGAAGCTGTGCTGCAGGATTGGTGGGACAGCCAGAACATCTCAGCAGCAGTCGATGAGAACGAGACCAAGTGCAGCTACCTCGGGGACTGCGTATACGTCGTGGGGTGGAGAGGCGAAGACCACGAGCCGGCCATCACCACATACGACCCCGGCTTCTACTTCCCAAGCGGCGAGATATACGAAGACTCATGGGAGGAGGGCGGCGGCAAAGTTCTCAGCCGGGTCATGTTCGCGTGGGAAGAAGAAACCGACGAAGACGACTCATTTCTGATTTACCGCGACGTCTACGAGCTGCGCAGGTTCGGAGAAAACGACACGCGGTGCTATCGCCAGAGTGCCTACTACTCGTCCTCGACTCAGGACACCAAGACCATCGAGGAGCTGGAAGAAAGCGACCTCACATACGACGAGTCGGAAACGTGGGTGGATCTCGGTATCGCTTTCATGCCGGTCGTGCACGTTCCCAACTTCCGCCTGCAGGGCGAAATGTACGGGCTCTCGAATCTCACGCACCACCTCCACAACATCGACAGCATCATAAACACGGACACCGACCTGTCGAAGAACAGCACCAAGCTCGGCGGCGTGACGTGTTTCGTATCCGGGGACAGCATCAGCATCCCGCGTGACTCAACCACCGGGGAATATGTCGCGGTGGAGATTCAGCCCGGAAGCCTGTATGTGCTCGGCAAAGACGGCCGGCTGCATGTCCTCGACACCTCCACGATGCAGAAGGCATTGCTGGACACAAAAGACTACCTCAACGAGAAGCTGATTCGAAACACCGGCATAACCGAAGTCGGAGCCGGCATGATGAAGGGCAGCGACCTTCCAAGCGGTATCGCGCTGCGAATCATGATGCAGCCGCTCATCGACAAGGTGAAGCCGATGCGCGAGCAGCGCCGGGTCGCATACACAGAGCTGTTCTGGATGGTGCAGCAGTTCTATCTCATGGAGGGAACCCCGGAGCAGAAAGCAGTGTTCGCCGGTACGCTCTACGATGTCGATATGGTGTTCGGTGAAATTGTCCCGGCAGACCGCGAGACGAAGCTCAAAGAATACCTGATCATCAAAGACCTCTTTGGCATTGACGAAATGCTGCGGATTGCCAAGGAGGAGGGAATGGATATCGACATTCAGGCCATCAAGGATGCTGCCAAGAAAGCAGCCGAAGACCAGCTCAAAATGGAACGCGAAATGTTCAACGCCGGAAGGCGTGAGGATACGGGCGAGGGCGACGACGAATGAACCAGCGGGAGTATCTTACTCGGCTTATCGATGCGCGGACTGCGACGAATATCGCGCAGGTTCGGACGCAGCGATATATCCGCGAAGCTCTCCAAGCCGCCTACAACGAGATCGCCGACATTCTGGCCCTCAAATCGCCGGGGACGCTCACACACGCTTACTACCTCGGGCGCAAAGCCGAGATAGAGGGCATCCTACACCAGATGGCACTCGACATCAACAGCAACACCCGATTCGGCATGCGGTACGCCTCAAGCCAAGTTACGGGGCTCTACAAGGAGCTGGCGAGCAGGTACGCCGGAGACCCCGCTATCATCCGCGCCATGCAGGGCGCATTCTCCACGGTGCCCATCGACGCGGTGGCGAACGAGATTCACCGGATCTACCCGGACGGTCGCAGCTTCTCACAGCGCATATGGCGGCTGGATAGGACCTCTCGTCGAGGGGTCAACCAAATCATCACCAAGGGAATCGCGAGGGGCCAGAGTGCCGTTAAAATGAGCCGTGAGCTGCGGCGCTACCTGTACGATCCGAGCCTGCAGCCGGGCACCACGTGGACAACCCACGCCACCAAGTCAGTCACCGGGCGCGGAACCATCCACTACAACGCTCTGCGTCTGGCAGCGACCGAAATCAACAACGCATACCGCGAGTCGATGGCGTTGCTCAACGGCCGCAGTCCTGTCACCTACGGTCTCAAGTGGCACCTGTCTGCGTCACACCCAATACTTGACATCTGCGACGTGTGGGCGGATTCCGACCTTTACGGTATGGGGCCGGGCGTCTATCCGTCGGCAGCAATACCGATTGACCATCCGGGCGGGAAGTGCTATTTCACGGACGTTCTTCGGCCGGCGAACCAGTGGAGTATGCCAAAACCGGAACCGGCGGTCAGACTTCATGCGAGGGAGTCGATTCTCGCTCCGCTGTCGTCGAAGAAAGGCGTTACACCGGGAATGCTTAACGCCGCGTGGAAGGTCTATCAGAACACTCAGGATCTCGTCAAGAAGGCGTATCCAAAAGCAGCATAGCCAGAGCCATTCGAGCAAGGAGACCACACATGGCAGGAGGAGTAGGAGGCAAGAAGCTCGGGGCATTCTCACAGGATGAGTTCACCGTATCACAGGCAACCATCATCCTGCAGAACCTTGCACCGGGGAAGTACGAATTCGACATCGGCCCCAAAGGCGTGAAGGTGTCTCGTGTCAGTCGGCGTTGGATCCAGAGGGAAGAAGTGACACCGGAGGACGTCGTTGGAATACCCAATACTAACGACGATTGAGCACCCGGCAGGGCTCATCCAAACTGAACCCGAGCCGAGACTATTCATAAACGGAGTCGAGGTATACGCTCCAGAAACCATCGAGGACTCAGAGCCTCAGAACGCAACCGGGTCGTGCCCGTAACAACGGAGGAACAGAATGGCAGTCAAGAGAGAAGAGATTGAAGCGAAGGGTAAAGAGCTTGGAATCGAGCTGAGCGAGGAACAGATTTCTGCGCACCTCACGTTGGGTATCCTGCCGACCAAGGAGGCCGGGGCCGGTGACGACGAGGAGGACGAGGACGAGGACGACGACGACAACCTCACCGCCGGCATGAAGAAGCGGGTCAGCAAGTTGGCAGGCCAGCGGAACAAGGCTCGCGAGGAGCGCGACGAGGCACGCAGAAAACTCAAGGAAATCACGGATGGGCAGACCAAACGTGAAGCCGAGAAGAAGAAGGAAGCCGGCAAGACGGAGGAACTGCTCACCGACGCCAACACCAAACTGGAGAAGGCACAAACGGCCCTCACCGCCGCTCGTGAAAAGGTGAAGACCAACGCCATCCGCAACGCTGTCACAACCGGGCTTATTGCAGCCGGCATCCTTGACGGTGTGGATGAGAGCAAGAGATCCGCTCGGATGAAAAAGGCTCTCAAACTGTTCGATCTCGAAGATGTCGAGTTCGAATGGAAGGACGAGGACTCATTCGAATACGAGCTGGATGATGTCAGCGATCTTGTCAAGGGGTTCAAGGAGGACAACGATTTCCTGTTCACGGGCGAGAGCGGGAACAACGAACCTCAGTTCCCCGAAGACAAGTTCCGGAATCGCACTCCGGGGAAGAAACCCAAAAAGAGCGAGAAACCGGATGAAGTTCGCGAGCGGCTGCGCGAAGCTGGTTTCTCCGAACTGTAACAGCCGTAGCAATATTCACGAAAGGGAACAACAATGCCGTACTACACCGACCGATACAGCACGGAAGCGTCGAATATTCTTCCGTCAGGGAAGGCCGGAGTCGCGCTGGCTGTTGGAGACCTTGTCTACATGGATTCCAACGGGCAGTGGCAGAAAGCGGATTCTGTCGCAGTTGGTGACACCACTCGCAAAGATGCGCAGGGTGTTATCGTCCAGACAGCTCTCCAGTACCAGATGGTGAGCCCGGTCAAGGTGGCAGACATCCGTGGTTACTCGGGTATGACCGTCGGCGCGAAGGTCTACCTCAGTGCGACCGCTGGTGAAGCTACCACGACCGCACCCACCGCGACAATCCAGCAGGTTGTCGGGTTCGCACGCAGCGCCTCGATCATCCGCTTCGACATTGGCGGAGCCAACGCCGGCGGGATGGATGTTGGCGGAGACATGTCGTTCAACGACATCGAAATGTTCGAGGACGATGCAGACGCTACGAGCGCAGTGCTCACCATGAAGAAGATTCGTGCCGCTGCGGTCGTGCAGAGCGGTGACGATCTCGGTATGATCAGCTTCAAGGGCTACGACGGCGATTCCTATGCCGAGGCAGCTCAGATCCTCGCCGAGGTCGGTGGAACCCCGGGTGATGGCGACATGCCCGGAAAGATATCTGTCAAGATTTCCCCTGACGGTGCTGAGGCTGTGGCAACGGTTGCTGAGTTCACTGCCGCAGACATGGCTATCACCAGCGTCACAGAAGATGCTGTTGACTCAACCATCAGCTTCAAAAAGGCGCGTGCTGCGGCAATCGTGCAGGACAATGACGACCTTGGGGGCATCAACTTCAAGGGTAGCAACGGCACCACCTTCGACACGGCAGCGGCTATCGTCGGTGAGGTGAACGGGACGCCGGGTGCAACAAACGACATGCCCGGTCGTATCGTGATCCTGTGTACGCCTGACGGTTCGGCTACGCCGGGTGAGGTCATTCGTTTCGCTTCCGGTCTCGTGACACTGGCAGACAGCGTTGACATCGTGCTCAACACGAGCACTGGCTCCATGATTGGCACTGCGGCTAATCAGAAACTCGGGTTCTTCGGTGCGACTCCAGTTGTGCAGCAGGCGCACATCGCGGACATGACCGACACAAGCGCAACCGACCAGAAGGCTCCGTTCAACACACTTCTGGACGAGCTCGAAGCCCTTGGACTGATCGCCACGTCGTAATCGGTAGTCCGCCGACAAGGACAAGAAAGAAAGAGCAATGAGCGAAAGCACATCTGTAGAAACAAAGCGGCTGGAGGACTACAAGAGCCGTCTGGAAAGCGATTTGGCGCAGAACCAGAAGAAGCAGGTCACGCTTCGAAATGCGCTGAAGAACTTGGAAGCCACAGAGTACGGTATCAAAGGTGGCATCCAAGCACTGACCTTTCTCTTGAGTTCTCCGGTCGAGGAAGATACCGATTCTCACGACGGAAAGGACACGTAATCAATGGCAGAAAAGTACGATTTCGTACAGGGCGTGTTCAGTAACGAGTTCCTGCAGCTGAAAACGGACGACGATGTGTACCTCAAGGATCTTCTGGAACAGCAGGTGTTCCCGGCCTTGTCGATATACAACGCCGACGTGGAAGTGCTGTCACGGCTGCTCGCTTACAAACACGAAGACAAGGCGGCAAACGTCAAGCGTCTGTTCGCCGACAACTCATTCGCGGAAATCTCGGAGCATGAGGTTCCGCCGATGGGGCCGGACATGGAGAGCTGGAACACACCTCAGCCGCTCCACCGTTTCGGTTCGGGTAACAAGATGACCATGGAGGTTATCGTCCAGATGACCAGCAAGCAGATCATCGAGTATCAGAACTCGGTGTTCCGCGCAGACAAGGCGAAGATTCGTCGGCAGTTCTTCGAGAGCATGCTCAAGAGCACTCCCGACAGCACCGTCGACTGTCTCACCGCCAAGGCTGCAACCCCGAAGGCCTTCTGGAACGACGAAGCGTCTCAGGACACGCCGCGTTCGAACGGTCAGATCACGTTCGACGGCGACCACAACCACTACACAGCAGTGTCAACCGGCGATGCTCCGACCGCAGCAGAGGTGACGGCGCTCATCACAACCATTCTGGAGCATGAGGGAATGGGCGATGCGCAGATCATACTCTGGGCGCGTCAGGGCGGCGAGTCCATGAGCGACCTTCGGGATCTCAGTGGTTTCCGCCAGATTGAGGGCTATGCTGCTCTCATCGGTGCGGTGAACCCTGCCTACGAGCAGAGCGGAATCGCGCAGGCTCTCATCAACGCGAAGAAGCATTTCGGTCGCACTGCTCAGGCGGTGGGTACGTTCAAGGAAGCCATTGTGATGCAGACGCCGGACATTCCCGACGACTACATTCTGGCAACCGCGTACCTCGGTGACAACAGCCCGTTCGCTCCCATCGGATGGCGTGAGCACCCGCAGTTCAAGGGTCTCATCATGGCGTCTCCGACGAACGAGAACCCGATCATCGGGCACAACGCGCAGTACCGGCGTTACCTGAGTGGTCACGTGAACAACCGCGATGCCGGCGCAGTGCTGTACACCGGCGACACAACCTACGCAGACCCGACATTCGTCTGAGCGTAGCGACATCGTGACATAGACATAATGGAGGGGCGCGGGGTGTTACGCTCCGCGCCCTTTTGCAAAGGAGAGAGACAATGGCGAGAGGCAAAGCAAAGAGCGAAGAGCAGCAGGACACCGAGCAGCAGGTCGATGCACTACAGCAGGAAGCGGAGACCGCAGGAAGCGGCGAGACAACTGTAGTTGAAGAACCGGATGTCGAGCTGTGCACCTGTGAGAAGCCGGATTTCGGTGGGCAACGTCCACTCAGCAAAACGTGGAAGGGCAAGATCATGTGCCGGCGGTGTAGGGGGTTCAAGGTGTTCCCCTCACAGGAGCCGGCGGACTATCAGGGAAACGACCCTGTTGAGCTTCACATCACGAGGATGGCCGGGGCATACGACCGTGAGGGCATCCGTCTTCTCGTCGAGTACCGGAAACAGCAGGCACTTGAGAGGCTGGCCGACGCAGCCGAAGCAATCGTCGAGCACCTGAAAGGATAGGCATCATGGCTACTTACACCGCCACGGAGCTGAAAGACTATACGAGCGTCCCTGCCGTCAAGTCGTGGTCTGACGACAAGATTCTGCTTTTCCAGCAGACGGCCGAGAGCATTCTCACGAACCTCGACCTCGACACCACGCAGGACGGGTACGGCGACGCCTACAACAGCGCGGTGGTAGCCCTTTTCGATTGGCTGGCGGACAACCCCACGTCACTCAAGTCGTCGACGCAGGGGCGTGTCAGTAAGGACTTTACGATCGACGACCTTCCTGCAACCGTCTCGATGCTGCTCAAGAAATACACAGGCGGTTCTCAGGGTACATTCTCCCCGGCTCACTTCTCCCGCAAAGACATTGGACTGAGGTAGCTATGGCAGAATACGTGAGCGTGAATTTCAACCGGAAGGACTGCGCCCAACTGAAGGACGGCGACGTCCTCCGGTTTTGCAATGTGGCGCAGGAAGCCCCGCACACCCGGCTCAAGTGTTTCGGGCGCAAGGTTCACTTTATTCATTGCAACGTCGCCAGAGTTGAGGAATGGCCGGAAGCGACGTTCGAGGACTGCCCTCAGCTCGGGAATCACTTGCCCATACCGGGTAAGACGATTGACCCCGAAGAGGAAATGAGCTACGAAATCAAGCGGCTCCAGAAGGAGTACGGCGAAGCCACTGTCGAGAAGGTTGTGAAAGCGGATCTGAAGCTGGAAGCGAAGACTGTTGTGGACATCCCCGACATGGAGAAGGTGAAGTAGCATGGCCCTTTACTGCGACCCCGACGCAAGCGGTGCGAACAACGGCGGAAGCTGGACCGACGCAATCGAGGACGTCCAGACAGCCTTTGACACCGTGACAAAAGAAACCGGCCCTCTCTACATTCGAAAGAGCGGGGGCGGAGCGATCACGGTCACGGCTCCTCTTCGTGTTGATACTATCGCCGGGACGTACCTGTCCAAGATTCGGATTATCGGGTGCAACGCGGCTGGTGTGGCTGATATGTCGCGGCTGGTTCTGGATGCTGGCGGAGCGGCAATTAACATAGTCGAAGTTGACATTCAACACATATCATTCGAGAATATCCGGTTTACGAATACCTCGGGTTCTGGCTACGCTATGAAGCTGGAGGATAGCGGGGACCATTTCAGGATGTTCAATTGTGAGATGGACAACGCCTACCACGGACTGGTCGAGACTCCTAACAACTCGACCGCTGGCCTGTACGTGTGTTGCGACTTCCACGACAATCGCAAGTATGGGGTTCAGAGGGCGTGTACCTACGGGCTGTGGGTGTTCTGCAATTTCTATGACAACGCTCTTGATGGCTGCTATTCCTCGTATATCACGATTTTCTATGGGTGCGCTTTCTTCAGGAACGGGAACTCTGGATACGACAATGGCACCAGCCACGGTCGCCTGATTCACTGCGTCTCCGACAACAACCAGTACGGGTACTCGGGTGGTTATTGCTTCCTCATCGGGTGCAAGGCCACGAACAACACTGCGGCCCTTGAATCAGGCTCGACATACGGGTTTGAAGTACTTGGGTTGAGCCTGTACGGGAATGACGCACAGTATCAGACGAACGCGCCGAACGACTACTTCAGCACCATTGTTGATCTTGTCACTGATGGATATGAGGACTTCGACGCAGACGACTTCGTTAACGCGGAACGCATGGAAATGCTGGTCAATCTCGGTGTCCGCGAGTCGGTCGCCAACTGGCTACACATGGGTATCCCGGCAGTGATTGACCCGCGTATCTCGGACGTTTCCCCGGCAGAGGCGAACGCAGGCGACACCCTGACCATCACAGGAATGTTCGACGGGGCCAGCACCGTGACAGTCGGCGGAATCTCTGCCACTATCGGCTCTCAGGATGTGTCGGAAATTCAGGTAGCAGTTCCGGTCGGCCTCGAAGCCGGAACAAATCAGGACGTGGTTGTGACCGACGCCAATGGGAACACCCACACCGCTCCGAACGCTGTGCTGATCGGAGCGGTGACTCCCGTCGCTATTGCGCGGGTACAGCCTACCTCGGTCAGCGTTGACGGTGGGACCACGGTGACGGTTCACTGCCGGAACGCAGGCGACGACCAAGGGACCGGAGAGGTCTATCTGGAAGACGCCGACGGGACTCTGGTAGCAATGACCGCGACCGCCTGGACGGACACGTATGTGCAGTTCTCAGCCCCGGCTCAGGTCGCAGGGGCCTACGACGTGAAGTTGGTCACAGATGGCGGTTCTCAGGACACGCTCACGGATGCTGTGACCTACGCCAGCTCCACCATGACCGCTCCCACGGACGACAACGAGTGGAGCTTCTACTCGCTGGCCTCCGGGTCGAGCAGGAGCATAACGTACACCCGGTTGTATCAGGACGTCTATTGCCGGAAGGACCTGCAGAGCGCCAGCCGCTCAGAGCAGGAGGGGCGCGGTAGTCGGGCTCTGGAGTACCGTCTGTTCCCGGCTGAGAAGATGTCGGGTATCGAGTACGGCATCAGGGCAATCAACAACGAGGGCGAGTTCGTGGTCCAGTACGAGGAAACCTACGACGACCATCAGGAGATCGTCGTGCGGAAGGTCGAGGATGCTTAAACTGAATCAGGCAGACGTGGCCGCGATGAAGGCACGCCTGACAGCCGTCGGGCAGGCAAAGCAGGAGCTTGCCATGCGTGTGCTGAATAGCATTGCCTCAGATATCGTGACCATGGCGAAGACCGACCCGTCAGGCTTCACCGACCGCACCGGGAACCTCCGCAACAGCATAGGGTATCTGCCAGCGTTCCGCGGTAAAGCCGCAGACGTGACATCCACTTCGGAGACGAAAGAGGACGAAAGCGGGAAGTCAGTGAAACAGACCACGTACCATGCCCCGGTCAGTGGCAAAGGGAACACCATCTCGGTTGTCGTGTTCGCGGGTATGGAGTACGCGGTGTACGTCGAGTTCACGGAAGGACATTTCGTCATAGGCGGTGCGTGGTCGGCTATGCTTGGCCGCGTCCGGGACCTGTTCATAAGCCGTATGAGAGCGGCTGTGCAAGGATAGACCATGGTACATACTCTCAACCCTGACGATGTGTTGGAAGCGGTAAAGGCGCTCCTAGACGCTGATACGACGCTCCAGAACTCCCAACACCTCGACAGCACGACCAAAGTCTATGTAGGGCGCTGTCCGAACGACAAACAGGACGACCTACCGTACATAGTGGTGACGTTGCTCCCGATGTCGCTGACCGATAGAAACCTGTACGTTGGAGAGTGCCGCGCCACCGCCCGGTGTCGGCTCCTCGACAACGGCCAGATCGACCAGCGTTCGGAGCGCATCGTCAAGCAAAGCGTTAATGCCTTGAGCGAGGAGTTTCTGAGTATCACAGGTGGCGCGGGTATGCCGTTGCTCTGCCTCGGCATCATCCCGGCGTTCGTGGATCTCGCCCACCCGCGAGAGTCGGTTGGTGTCGCACGGTTCCGTGTCGAAGCAGGAATGAACGGCTAACCAAGGAGTACCCGTATGGCTGGTGCAGTAAACGACAATGTCAATGTGACGGTCAGTCAGATCCTACAGGGGTCGGGACAGGTCACGGTTGACGGCGTTGACATCGGCGCATATCAGGGGGGCGTCCGTGTGGAGTGGTCACAGACCGAAGCGTGGGTAGAATCGGAGTGGGCACTCGGGCCGGTAGATTCTGAGATTACGGGAGTGCGCTTCCGTATCTCGACCGAGTTCGAGGAAGCCACTTTGGAGAATCTCGCCATCGCGTGGGGTCTCCACTCTTCGTCTGTGCTTTCCGGCGAATCGTCGAAGACTCTGGATCTCACCCCGGCGCAGAGGATGCGCGAAGTGGGTCTGATATTTCAGGGGATGTCGGCGACCGACCGCACGAAATTCCGTACCTTCACAATCGAGAAGGCGGTTCGTGTCGGTTCCTCACAGACCACCCTCAACCGTGGTGTCAAGACGACGGTTCCCGTCTCTTTCGAGTGTCTGCTCGATAGCGACGGCAGCTTCGGTTCAATCGTCGACACGACGAAGGAATAAGCAGAAGGGGCAACGGCATGCGTCTGTACTTTCCCGATTCAGCAGGGCAGATAGATTGGGTTGGCTACAACCATGCCGTGGCCTTGTTCAAGAAGGCCCTCGGTGAGCATCTGACGGACTCCCCCGAAGGTGCCGACTACCGAGTGTATTGCAACCTACCGTGGTACCACAAACCGCGAGAGCTGAAATCCGACGGACTGCCGCTCATGGTCTACACCATGTACGAGAGCGACCGTGTTCCGTCGAGGTGGGTGCGGTTCCTGAACAACCACGCGGATGTCGTTGTCGTGCCGTCCGAGTGGTGCCGTTGGGCGTTCGAAAAGTCGGGAGTCACGGCCCCGGTGCACGTACTATCACTCGGGTACGACGACGAGCGTATCAAGAAGGTGCCGAAGACGAAAAGTACCGACGAATACGTGTTCATGTGGCAGGGTGTTGCCGTCGACCCCAACGGGCGGAAGGGCTACGACATAGCGGTGCGAGCGTTCAAGGAGCTGCGTACTGAGGATCGGCTCGGGCCGGACGCGAAGCTGGTCGTCAAGGTGCGGCCAAACGAGCATTCCGAGTTGGAGATTCCGAATCTCGAAACGACTCTCGGTGTCCGGTACATCCAGAAGGATATGTCGAGAGGTGCACTCATCGACCTCTACAGAGAAGTGGATTGCTGCCTGAACCCCACACATGGCGAAGGCTTCGGGCTGATTCCGCTTGAGCAAATGGCGATGGGGAAGCCGGTTCTCGTGACCGACTGGAGCATGCCGTATGTTCAGCGCCCGTACTGCATCCCGCTCAAATACACGTTGAAGCGGAGCCCGGTTCACTGGAATCATCTGTTTCTCGCCATCGGGATTGGTGGGATTGCGTTCAACGCTGGCGGTCTCTTCCGTCAGTTCCGATTCTTGCCCAAACTCCTGTCATTCGTGGCGGACGGCCGGCGAGTCGTGAAGCTAATGCCTCCGGGGATAGCGCCCCCGAGAATTCCGTTCTGGAAGTCCGTTGGTGCACGGTTGCGCAACCTATGTGCGACTCTCCAGCGCGTGACCGGCTTATATCACAAGCCGGGTCGCAAGGTACTCACTCTGTTTCAGGAAAACCCCGGCCACGACGCATTTGTCGACGTGGAGGATCTGAAAAACCGGATGGAGTGGTGCTACAAGAATCGCGCTGCGGCTGAGGATGTCGGCTTCATGGCTCACGAGCAGGTATCGCGGTTCTGGACACTTGAGCGAATGAGAAGTGACTTTGAGAATCTGAGTAGGGAACTATCCAAGGAGAAGGGGCAATGAGCGCAGAACCGTTCCGCGCATACGTAAAGGAAGATTTCGTTTTCGAGGTAGGGCCAGACAAGACTCGAGTCGAGGTGCCGCGTCTTTTCTACAAGGACGCTCCCGACGTGCTGAACGTCATAGCGCGGGTCATGGCTGAGGACAAACAGGCGTCCTTTGCTTTCATCGAGAAGGCGCGTAGCTTTGCCACCTATCAGGACAAGACCAGCAAGGCCGTCGAGAAAGCCATTGGCGAAATCGTTCCTCGACTGCTGCTGCAACGAAATCACGGCGTGGTACAAGACCTCTTTGCGGCTCTCACATACAAGCGGTTCACACCCGAGATCATTGCGACGATGCAGGTCAACGAGGCGGCGGAGATCCTTGCCTACTTGGTAAGACACAACTTCGCAAGCCTAAAAAACTTGTGGGCCTCGCTCGAAGCGATGAAAACGTCAGTGAACGAGTCGAACGACGAATAGCTTGGAGTGAGGCGGAGATGTACGAGAGGTTCCTCTCCCTTGGGTTTCTTCCCGAACAAGTTCGGCTGATGCCTGCATTCGACGTGTGGATGATTCAATACGCATGGATCGTGCAAAGCATCAACAAGTGGCACCGGGACAACAGACCAAAGGGTGAGAATGTGAATTTCGTCACCCCCGACAAACTCGGGGGATTCCTCAAGGTGGAAAACGATGGCTGACGAACTAGGTGTAATCAGTGGGCGGCTAGAACTCAACGATGGTCAGTTCTCGGGTGCGATTTCTCGTGGCACCACCGGGCTAGACTCGTTCGGCAAACAGGCTATGGCTACTGCCGCCGGGTTGGTTGGTGCCGGGAGTATCGTTCAGGCGCTCCGCACCGTGACGAACGTCACCAAGGAACTGACGCAGAGTCAGCTCGAACTCGATCACGAAATGGCGCAGGTATCGACGCTCGTTGACACGTCGCAGGTCAATATGCAGCGGCTCGGTGACGGGGTTGTCAGTCTCGCCAAGAAGTACGGCGACACGTCAGGCGGCCTCGCTCGCGCTCTCTACCAGACCATATCCGCCGGCATTGATGCGAAGGACAGCCTCATGTTTCTGGAGGAGGCGTCGCGTGCTGCCATGGCTGGTGCTACTGACACCACCACGTCGGTCGAGGCTATGGTCGCGGCCTACAACGCATTCGGGTATGAGTCGGGCCAACTCAAGGAAATCACGGACAGCCTCTTCGTCGCTATCAAGCGCGGTGTTCTCACCATGGACGACCTCAGCCCGGTTATCGGTAAGGTTGCCCCAATGGCGGCTGCGGTCGGCGCGACCTTCGATGAGATGAATGGTGCGTTGGCTACCCTCACCCTCACTGGTATGGACGCGGCTGTCGCTGGCACCTCCCTACGGGCCATGTTTGCCAATCTGGTGAAGCCCACCAAAGAGGCTCAGGAAGTCGCGGCAGCACTCAACATTGAACTCGGAAGCAAGGGTATTGCCGCGGCCGGCAGCTTCACCGAATACATGGAGGAGCTGCGTGTTAAGACCGGCGGAAGTGAGGAGGCTCTCGCCAAGCTGTTCCCGAATGTGCGTGCTCTCACCGGGGCTCTGGTGCTCACCGGGAACGGAGCGTCTAAGTTCGCCGACATCATGGAGGAAATGGAGGACAAGGTAGGCGCGGCCGACGAGGCTGCAGCCAAGATGGCACAAGACCTGCAGGTGCGGTGGTCTCGGGTTGGGCAGTGGTTCTCGACTACCGGCATGGCGATCGCCAATACCATGATCCTCAAGCCGCTCACTGCGGTACTCGATGCATTCGAGAATGTCGGTTACTGGATGGAGAGACTGGAGAACGAGACACCCGGCCGGCGGCGCATGACCGACGCCGATGCGAGCTACGGTCAGGCCACGAAATGGATCGAGGAGCTGACGGCCAAGCGCAAGGAGTACCTGCGTGTACTCAAGGAGGGTTCCGAGGCAGAGCGCGAGCTTGCATCCATCAATATCAACGCCATCAACAAGCGGCTGGTAGTGCTTCACGATCTCGTGAACACCGAAGATAATCGTCGGAAGAAGAAAGCCGAGGACGCAGCAGCGGAGGAGGAAGAGGCCAAACGTCAAAAGGAACGAGCGGCAGCTGCGGAGCGTGACATCAAGAAAGCGGCCGAGGACGAGGAACGTCGCAAGGAACTGGCGAAACAGCGCCGGCGCGAAGAGAAGGAAGCCGCACGCGAAGAGGAGCGCCGCACTAAGCGGATCTACGATCTGGAAAAAGACACAATCACCGACATTCACTCACTCAGGAAAGCCACACTCAAGGAACGAGTAGAAGCATACGACAAGGTAGCAAAATCGGAAAATATCAGCGCCAACCAGCGGCTTGTCGCTGCTATTAAGGCGTCGGAAACGCGCAAGGAAATGGCCCGGGCCGAGTACGAATTCAAGCTGTCTCTATTGAAAACAGAGCGCGACCATGCCCTCGAAATGGCTGACGAAAACGAGGAGGAAGTAAAGGCTATCGAGGATCGGTACAAGGCCGCGTCGATCAACATCAAGAACGAGTGGACAACCGCCGTCAGCAAGGAAGTTGGTCTGATTCTCAAGGCGAAAGTAGAGACGACCGAGTTCAATCTTGCCGCCGAAAGAATGGTCAATGTGTGGTATCAGGCGACTGAGGATGGTGAGTACGCCATAGGCGATTTGGTTGAGTCGATGTCAGACGGGATCGGTGTGCTGACTGACGATTGGGAAGAGCTAGGACAGCAGGGGGCCGAAGCCATAGAGGGCATTGGCAATCTCCTCACGTCGCTCATGAGCGGCGAAGGAATCGGCAGCTACTTCGACTGGATCTTCGACACGCTGTGGAGCTACGTTGACGACGCCTTCGGCGAGAACTCGTCTCTGGACGACGCGGTGAAGAGACAGAAAGAGCTTGCGGAAGAAGCCGGCGACGCGGCGAGACGATTTGCACGCCTACTCGGTGAGGAAGAGTTTGTCGGAAAGACCCCCGACGAACTAGTTGGTCTCCAAGGCGAAACGGTACAAGGCATGCAGGACGCCCTAAGAAGCACAGGGTTGAGTGGTGCCGGTCAGCTGCAGGTTGCGGATCTCGTCAACATTATGGGAGCGTCTCAGGAGGAAATATCGGCCGCTGTCGCAGCGGGGTCAAGCAGCTCTGCGGCTCAGGCGTTGGGTGACCGTGGATACAACATCTGGCAGTCGTTGAGGATGGCTCTCGGCGGTTCAAACGTGGCAAATGAGGGAATGGATTTCTGGAAGTTGGTAACAGGCCAAGGAACGGGTGGAGATAGCACGTTCGGTAATTCAATGGCCGTCGGTTCGGCTGCGTGGACGATTGCAGACCTTGGCGGTCAGTTTGGCGAGATCAACACTGTTCTGACGCAGACCCTAAGCGGTGCTCTTGACCCCGATGTGGCCCGGACTTTCGCCGGGGCTCGTGCGGCTCTCGAAGCACAACAGGAGCAGGGGCAGCACTCACGAGAGTGGCTCGATGTCGAGCTTATGAAATATGTCAAGAAGTTTCGAAACGAAATGACTGCCGAAGACTACGCGACCTACTACAACCGTGCCATCGCGGCGGGGTGGGATCCAGAAACACGGTATGAGTGGGACTATCCAATATCGTCAGTTGAAGCGGCGTTCAACGCAGCGGAGAGTGACCGCGACAAATGGCGCGACGTTCGTCTGGCTTTGGATGCGTACATGCGCGAGAACAATATGCACCCGAGCTGGAAAGCCAAATGGATGAACTGGTACGCGGGCCGCATAGGGAACCTCGACTACCTCGACTTTGCGAACACCGAGGGTCTGACGTGGGGCATGACAGAAGGGGAGATTGCAGCAATCCAAGCAGCCGGTGCGTCAAACGATGCAGGCGGCTACCCTCAACTGGCGCAGGGTGGTATCATATCGTCTCCGACGATGGCGATGGTTGGCGAGGGAGGAGTCCCCGAGGCTGTCATTCCGCTCGACAAAATCAACGAGGTCATGGCTTCGCTTTCGATTGGCTCCGGGCAGCTGGATCTCAATATCAACGTCTCAGGTGAGACGGGATCTGCGGAAGTGGTCGGGGCGGCTGCAGGGGAGGCTCTTGTCGACTACTTCAGGTCTAAGGGAGTGTAGAAATGGCAACCACACCACAGGCTCTATCAGGATTCGCCAGCGCCGTAGAAATCGACGGAACCGACATGCACACATTTGGTATGTCGGTGCTCGACGTTCAGAACCCCATGCCGCGTGCACGTCGCCGGCGTGTGGAGATAGCGGGTCGGCATGGAGACGACGATTACTCGGACAGATACGAGGCGCGGAGCATTACGCTCAGTGGCTCAATCATAGCCGACACAAACGCCCAACTGTTGTCCAATCTCGACGAGCTGCGAGAGTGGCTTCGACTCCGCGACGACGGTCGATCGTTTCAGGTGATCTTCCAGAACCAGAGTACCCGATATTGGGAATGCAAGTATCAGGGTGAACTAAGCGTCAATACCATTGACCGGAAGTGGAGTACCGCCCGGCTGGCGAATTTCCGTCTCCGCCTTCGATGTGTCGTGCCATACGCTCAGAAGACGACGACCACCACGGAGACTGTCACGCTGAGTGTCCTGCAGAACAAGCTCATCGACTACGCCGGGAACGTGCCTACACCGCTCCACATCACTCTGTGGCCGAGGGTGCTCCCGAACATTCTGGAAGCCAAGGCAGGCGACGCGAACGAGGACAACACACTGTGGACGTATGCGAATGCGACCGGGGCAGACAACACCTCGAAGGAGTTGTACGGAACCAACGCTGTCGCTGTCAACCGAACAGCCGGCGGGACGTTCTCAGCCAAGATTGACGTGACATCCGAAATCGACACAGCCAAGTGGTACGTCTTCTGTGGGTTCTGCCGGGATGCTACCAGCGACAAGGCGAAGCTGGTTGTCGACATGACCGGGGCGAGCAACCTCGAAGCCAACTTCACGCGAGAGAGCGGCGTCACCATCGCGTATGCTTTCAAGAAAGTCGGGCCATCGGATATGTCGGGCCTCAGTGCCATTGCGTTCAAGATAGAGAACGACGGCACGGATTCGGTCATGTACATCGACGGGTGTGCCATCTACGAGATCACCGAAGATGAGTACGACGACGACGATTTCTGGCCCTTCCCCTACATCACCGACCCAAGCAACGACGACTATATCGAGCCGGAGAACCCGGATCTGTGGTTGCACAACGGCCTCAATATCCACTCGTTCAAGAACGGCGAAGACGTGTCGGTAGCGTTCCCGTCCAGCTCCAACGTGTCAATCATGACTGACCCACTCGGAGGGGCTGACAGGTGTTTTGCGTTCAGCGTTCCGACAGGCGGTAGCGCCACTCACTACGGGCGCAAATTCTTCGTGACAGGCGGCAAGATATACAAGGTGTCGTTCGACTACTTGTGCATTGAGTACACTGGAACGGGTCAGCTCACCACCGGGTTTGCGTCGTTCGGTGAGAATGAATACCTGCCGCTCAATACGGAGCTGGCGGTATCGTTCACCGGGACAACGACCGCTTGGGCGACACATCAGGAGAAGGTAACAGCACCGAAGGCAGCACAGCTCATGTGCTTCCGGTTCGGTCAGGCGGCGACGTGTGGCGGCATTATTCTGGTGAAGAACATCATGGTTGAAGAAGAAACCGTTGTCGACTCGGAGTACAACAGCTTCGTGCCTATCAACGTCAAGAAGTGCGAGTACACCGGGACACTGGAAGAGGGGGACAGACTGTTGCTCGACTTCGACCGCCTCACTGCCAAGCTGCACGACTGGTCGGAAAACACGACGGAAAACGACATGGGGAACGTGGACACCGACCGCCTCATGCTCACCCCGAGCAACAACTGCCTGCGTCTCATGGATACGCGGTTTGGTGCAGGGACAGCGGCAGGAGGTACGAGCGCAGGATTCCTCAAGGCCATCATCAGCTATAGGGAGCGGTATCTGTGAGCACACGCGCAAAGCCTACTATCCAGCTGTTCTCGCGGACGGGTGACGCGACCGGGCTCCTCGACGAATACGAGTGCGAAGCTACGGTCAGCCGTCAGGTCAATAGCGAGTGGTCAATGGTGCTCACCTACCCCGTCCCCCAGACCGACGACCGGGAGGACAAATCGTCGCTTATCGAGCAGGACGGGCGAATGCGTATCATCTGGATCGACGGCACCTACGATACGTTCCGCATTTCCCGTCTCGTGAAGGCCCGGAAGGGTGGGGTTCCGGTCTACACCGCACACGGCGAGCACGTGGCCCTTCTCGACCTCAACAGCGAGATAATTGACGGGCGGCTATCTCTCTACAACTATGAGCCTTCCGATGCGCTCACGGCGCTCCTAGCCTACTCTACGAACTGGTCAAGCGGGGGCACTACCGGGCTCAACGGAATGAGCAATCTGACGGTGGAGTACGAAACCGTGATGAGTGGTCTCCAGCGGATATGTGAGGCGGCCGGCGCCGAGTACGATGTCGACGAAGCAGCCGGTACAATCGAGCTGCGTTCTTCTCTCGGGTCGTCGAACAACGTGCTGGTACGGTCTGACAGGAACGCGAAATCAATGCAGCATACGCGGTATTCACGCAACGTCGTCAACAAGATGTATGGAATCGGCGGCGGCTCCCCGGTACTCACCATTGCCGGTGCTCGGCATATCGTCTACGGCTACGACTCCGGCACAGGCGTTCTCACTGTCGGCCGGGAGGCCGGCGGGTATCAGGAGGGGTTCAAGGTTGTCGCAGAAGACGACTCGTGGAATACCTACAAGGTGAAGTTCATCACCGGAAGCGAGGCAGGGAACAGCTTCACGATCACCGATTCTGCAAAGGGCGACTCTACCACGCCGGCCGGCGACACGCTCACCATTGACGATAGCCTGAGCGTCTCTCAGGGCGACAAATTCGTTATCACGGATGCGAGCGACAACGAAGTCGCCTACATCAGAGCAGGTTCTTCGATCTCGTCATACGGAACGGTGGAAGGAGTACACAGGGACGCCCGTTACTTCGAGGCTCTCAATCTGGTTGAGACCCCTGCCCTCGACGGTACCTATGCAGCCGGGCTGTGCGGCAACTGGACGAAGGAGGGAGCACCTACCGTCGCCGAGGAGACCACTGCCGACTACGTGAACTACGGAGCGTCGAGTCAGAAGGTCACTGCAAGTGGCGATGCACAGGGAGTCAGTCAGCAGGTTTCCGCAACATCCGGGCGATACTACACGGCTATCGCGTGGGTGTACGTTTCGTCGGGTACCGTCAAGCTGCAGCTCTCGGATGGCACAAGCACATGGGAGTCAAGCAAGTCTGATACTGGCTGGAGCAGGTACGAGATTCAGGAACTATCAGCCGGCGCAACGCTGACTATCAAGGTGCTCGCGGACGGGGGAGCAGCTACGTTCTACGTGGACGCCGTTCAAATCACCGAAGGTGTTCTGAGCTACGGGTTCACCGCGAACGACTCTCGCAAATCACTGTGGGACGTTACTTATGACGCTCTGCAGCTCGTCAAGGATCCACAGGTTGAGTATCAGGTGTCATTCCACGACCTCTACCGGGTCGACCCTGAGCGGTACGCAGACGACGAAATCTCTCTCGGGGACACGGTTGAGGTTCAGGACGACGAACTCGGCATAGACAAAGTATCGCTCAGAGTGCGGGGCGTCAGGTACGACGTGTTCCGTCCCGAACGCACAACACACACGGTATCGAACATCGAGGACTAACCATGCCATCCTTTACGTTGCAGAAAGCATTCGTAGAGTTGTCGGAGCGCGTGACCGTGCTTGAGAACCAGCATCGTCGGTCAGAGGAACACCCGGCGGACATCAACAGCGCGAACGAGCAAGGCGGCGTGTCTCGACGAATCGTTATCAAGGGTAGTGAGTATTACATCACGGCAGACGGCAAGGCGTATCTCGACGAGGTACACGCGAACAACATCACTGGCCCGGTGACGGTCGCGCACAATGACACAACCTCGAAGCAGGGCGGCACCACCAACCAGTATTACCATCTGACCGCCACACAGCATGGGTACGCGTCGGCGATGAACCAGAGCGTGGCCACGACGGCCACTCCGACGTTCGATGGCCTCGAGGTGTCGGGAAATATTGACCTCGGGTCGGAGTACATCAGCCCGGACGGGACGGACATCGGCTTGTGGTTCACGGCCGACGGATACGGCGACTACGCACTGAACATGTCCGTGGACCTGTTCATGGACGACGGTAACTATATCGCATGGGATCCGTCCGGTGGCTACATCTACCACAACGGTAGCAACATGTGGATCAGCCCAGGCACCGGCTCACTCATCATGCACGGCACTACCATCGGCTCCGCTCAGTGGGTATACCTTGGAGCGCTCGACCAAGGGCTGACGACCACCAGTGATGTGACCTTTAACGACGTGACCGTGAGTGCAGACCTGACCGTGGGCGGGGTCACACCAACCGCGACACAGTGGGGCTATCTCGCGGATCTGGACGCGACGACATGGGGCTACATCGACGGGATGGATCAGGACGTTGACACAACCGCCACTGTGCAGTTTGTGCAAGTGGGAATCGGCACGGCCCCCGACCGCCCTCTGAAAGTAACCGGGACAAGCGGTTGCCTGCTGGACAGTAACACGGCGTGGGCATCAGGATATGCGGACCACCTCAAAAACACCCTCGTTCTGCTTGACAACTCGGCAGGAGCGGGGTCAGGGAACTACGGCCCGTCGCTTGCGTTCGGAGCTCCGGGAAGCGACTGGATCCGTTGTGCAATCGTGACGAAGCAGGGTTCAGCGGACACAGATCAGGTCGGCATGGTTTTCTTCGTGCACGACTCGGGAACAGTCACGGCGGCGATGACTCAGACGCTCGAACTGGCTTACGACCTGTCGGCCACCTTCGCCGGAGACGTGAACACTCAGGCGCTTGGCGTCACTGGCAACATCACGGTGTCCGGGACGGTTGACGGTGTGGACGTTGCCGCGTTCAAGACGGGCTACGACGCTCATGTCGCCGCCTATAATGCCCACGTGCACAACGCGGAAACACTGGAAGCAGACGGCATCACCCCGGACAGCGGCGACCTGCTGATCACTGGCGACCTGAACGTGGTCGGGATCGGATCGTTCACCGACGTGGGCGAAGCGACTGTGCTGTCAGTCGAAGCCGGAGACACCACGAACAGATACTCCGCCCTCAAGGTGGTACAGGGGAACGGCGTTGCCTACGACATCGCCATGGAGTTCGCAACCCAGGGACAGAACATCTATGTGGGCCTGGACGGGAGCAACGGTCGGTTCACGGTCTGGGAGCCGTCAGGGCCGAGCGCCATGTTTCAGGTCGACCAGAGCGGTCACGCATACGTGACCGGGAACATCATTGTCGGCGGCTCCGTTGACGGAGTAGACGTTGGCGCTCACTGGTCGCTGTACCAATCCCACGCGGCATACTCAGACGCCCATCATGCGGAAGCCCACAACCACCAGGCAGAGACTCTCACACACGACGCGGTCACACCAGACAGCGGTACGCTGACGCTGACGGGCGACCTCACCGTTGTAGATGGTGACACCACCTTCCGGATGCAGGACAACGGCACGCAGGCTGAGATCGTGATCGACAACAACGACTCGGGCGATGGTGATGCCAACCTAAATCTTGACGCAGGGGGTGTGGGCGAGGCACAGATCTACTTCAAACTTGCGGGGACCACGAAGTGGCGCTTCGTTGCCGGCGACTCGATGGGTTCGATTCTCGGGATGTATGAGGATACCAATTACCACGGGTATCTCGTCCACCTTGAGTCTGACGCAACAGACAATCGCAACCGTGTCGAGGTGCGAGGGACTGGCGGAATCAAGGACAACCCGCAAGACGGCACAGAACTGCTCCCGACCGTCCGCCTCTATGACACGGTGAGCGACTATGGGTCTGGCACTGCAACGGTTGGTGAGTTCCGTGGCGGTGTGGAGTGGTATAGCACAGAGACGAGTGGCGACCTTCCGGGGGTCACTGCGGCCATATATGACATCAATCTGAGCACCTACAACACGAGCCATGGCCTCGCGTTCTGTGTGAGCCACAACACAGCTACTCCCTCAGAGGTGATGTGCCTACATAGCGATGGTGGTCTTAATATCGCGTATGGTGGTTCTACAATTTCACACTCTCAAAGCTACGCTCTATTTGTGGATGTTTATGATGGGAGTGGTGTTTTTATTAAAAATACGAGTAGTGCAGACACTACCCTTACTGTAAGGGGTGGTGAGGGAAGTGATGGCATTATTCAATTGCTTGGCGACGAGAGTGACCAGGACTCCTCTGATTGGCGAATTAGGGCCGACTATGTAAACACCTCTGCATCACGCATTATGCTCGAAACGTACAGTACCGGGTCGTGGGTTGCAGGGTTGTTCATCGACAACGCTCTCGACCTCCACTCACAGGCCATCTCAACGAACACGACGGCGAGTGCGGCCAACGTCTATATCGACAGCACAGGGTATCAGGTGTACCGCTCCACGTCGAGCCGCAGGTACAAGGATAAGATCGTGGACATGCCGGAAACGGAGCGCATCTTCCAGCTCCGCCCGGTCCAGTACCGGAGCCGCAAGGTCGAGCGCGAGATCGTGAAGAAGAAGCCGTGGAGGAACGACAAGGGCGGAATGAACGACGTGGACTGCGGAGAAGTGAAGCTGAAGATCACCAACGAGCTACACCCCGGCAAACACATCGGACTGATCGCCGAGG
>Ga0180431_10001425_pt1 | contig 33518 bp, 30 predicted proteins | sample SS_ome_11_FD_132459 | JGI IMG/M metagenome (GOLD analysis project Ga0180431, IMG submission 132459) | Hypersaline lake sediment archaeal communities from the Salton Sea, California, USA - SS_1_MS_1 metaG | ecosystem: Environmental > Aquatic > Non-marine Saline and Alkaline > Hypersaline >... | reverse complement strand
TTCACCGCCATTGATTTCCCGGGCGCATCGCATACATACGCATACGATATCAACAATTCCGGTCATATCGTCGGCAGATTTATCGAAAGCGGAAACGAGCACGGTTTTCTCTATGATGGGGCGACCTTCACGCGTCTTGATTATCCGGATTCGATTTCCACCATAGCATACGGTATCAACGACTCGGGTGAGATAGTCGGCACTTATGATGATGCTTCGGGTGCACACGGTTTTTACTATGACGGGGCGGGCTTTACCACCATTGATTTCCCGGGCCTCACCCCGCCCAATACAATCCTTTTCGGCATCAACGAGGCCGGTGTGATTGCAGGCGGGGCCCTTACACCGGAGGACTCTCAGGGCTTTTTGTATGACGGGACGGATTTTACGCCTGTCGAATACCCCGGCGCCCCTTTCACAGAGGCATGGGACCTTAACGACCGGAACCAGGTCGTAGGCTGGTATAGGGACACCGATGAAAATGCGTATGGTTTCTTGGCCGAAACCCGGGTGGAGCCGTGGCGGAAAGCCTACAACGGCCTATTTGACAGTTCTTCAAATCTCACGCTGTTACGGAAATACCGCGACGCCTTTCTTTCCAAGACTTTTGAGGGCAGATTTTACACCTTTTTACTCTATAAGAACTCTAAAGAGGCCCTGGAGGTGTTGCTCGATAATCCGGACCTGATGGAGGAGGCCGGATGCCTTATTGAGAGAAATAAGGGGGCTGTCTTGGCCGTGCAAAATGGTAAAAGGGGTGTCATTTCCAACACCGCTGGGATCGCATCCTTTTTGACCAGGTTTGCGAAGAAATCTCCTCCGGCACTGAAATGGCTCGTAACGGCGGTCAAGAAAGACATGCTCCGGAAAAAGTGGCAGGGGCGGGAATTCCTGGGATTCAGCCTTGAATAACGATTTTGGGGACCTTGATGACTTCGATGAATCAGTGAGGTTTCCCGGGCCGTCCCTTGTGTCAGAGCAGTTGTGACCAGGGTTGTGATGGGCGTTGATATTCCCGCTGAAAGAAGAAAGCGGCTCAAGGAACTGGTTCGGCTCATGAACAGGCAGAACGAGATGCCGGTCATGGCCCTTCGCCAGGTGGTGGAGGTCCTTGATTACGACATCACCGACCAAGAGATCGATTTTTTGTTGAAGGTCGGCACAACGCCTCGGACTCAAGAGGAGATGCAAGCCCTCTCCGGAATGGACCCTGTGGCATGCGGGCAATTGGTGAACCGGCTCATGCAAAAAGGCCTCCTGTGGCCCGAACCCGGGGATGATGGATGGGAAAAGGTACAGCTCACCCCCTTTGCCGTGGGCTGGCTGGAGGTCCAGCTCTTCGCAGGCCAGGATTCCCCCAAGAGCCGGGAGTTTGCCAGGCGCGTTGAAAACCTGTTCCAGGCATTCGGCAAGTTCAATGTCTTCCCCGTGAGAGGTCTGACCAACCTGGCCGCGCGGCGGGTGCTCAAGCCCTATCAGAGTATCGGGCCTGTCCGAAAGGCCACGAAAGGGAAAAGCGGGACCCCAATACCCATAGACAGGCGCGTGGACTATGCTTCATCCACCGTGTTTCCCTTGGAGGACGCCTATGAGCTCGTGGACCGCCACGGGGCCCACAACCGGGTGGCCGTGGTCCACTGTTTCTGCCGCAGGTGGAGGCATTTGATCGGCGGGTCCTGCCGTTTTGATCTCCCCTTTGAAGCCTGTTTGGGCGTGGGTCCCCTGGCCGAGTATATCTGTGAGCGGGGTTTCGGCAGAAAGATCGGGAAAGACGACGCCTTGAAGCTCATGGAGGACCTGGCAAAGGCGGGCGCCATCCATACCCTGTTTCATGAAAGAGATGACACAACGCTCCCCAACGTGGCCGTGTGCAATTGCTGCTGGGATTGCTGCGGGCTTTACGGGTCATTCAACCGGGGGATCATCCCCCTCTATTTCAAGAGCCATTACCTGGCCAGGGTGACGGACCCCGAAGCCTGCAAGGCCTGCATGAAATGCGTGGACCATTGCCCCACGGGCGCCGTTTCCCTTGAAAACAACCGCCCCCGGATCCAGGAGCACAAGTGCATAGGCTGCGGCCAGTGCGCCCTTCAATGCCCTACCAACGCCGTCACCCTGGAAGCCGAGACCCGGGACGTACTCGTGCCCCTCCAGAAGAAATCCGAGGCCAGGATCTCATGAGGGTGAAAAAAACGCCGGCCTTGACTTTTGGACCATATTAGGCACTATATACGGACTGGAGGTGATAAAATGAACATAACGAGCGACATTAAGCCTGTAACTTACCTCAAATCAAAGGCAGCACTTTTATTGAAGCAGATCAATGAGACCCGTCGTCCCGTGGTTATCACTCAAAATGGTGAACCCAGAGCTGTCATCCAAGACCCTCGGAGTTATGAAAACATGCGGAAAGCAATCGGTTTGCTAAAGCTCATATGCCAAGGAGAGAGTGACATTTTGAAGGGCAGCTTCAGGTCGCAAGAGGCCGTTTTTAAAGATCTTGAGCATTCCTTAAAAGAAAAAGCTTGATGAAGTCGAAATATCAAGTTGTCTGGACGAGTGTTGCTGAAAATGATTTAAAGGAAATCATTGAATATATTTCGAGGAACAATCCAAGAAACGCCTTAAAAACCCTCCAAAAGATCAAAGATAAAACTTCTGACCTCTACACGCTTCCTGAAAGGGGCCGCGTCGTATCGGAGTTTCAGGAACAAGGCATCTCGCAATACAGGGAACTGGTGGTTCACATAGGCGCCTATCCGCTTTTTCCCGGCATGTTCTTTGTATATGGTGATTCTTTCATCGATATTTTCCTTGGTGTTTTCGAACTCCAAGGGGGTGAGACCGTTCCGGTTCATGGCCTCGGCCAGCAATCGCCTGCCTGTCTTGGATCTTCCCAACGCCATATCTTCCTTGCCTCCATAGGAGGCGGCCACGGACCGGGTGGAGATTACACCCCTTTCCTGAAGAATGCGCTCCATATCGAGCCAGGTGAGTTCCGGTATATTGGCACCCCATGTGGAGGATGCCACACTGCTGATGGCCACCACATCCAGTTTAAGCGCCCTTGCCGCTGCGAGGGTGGCGAGATTTAGGGCGGGAAAGGACCCTGAAAAACCCGCAGCCACAACATCCCCCTCTTTGAGGCCGGCCCTTTTGAACATCTCCACCATAACGGCCGCCCAGTTGGGGTTTGCGGTGGCGTGTTTTGCGCGTAACTGTCCAAAATTACTGGTGATGGGGGATTGAGGAAGGCCGATCATCCCGGAGCCTGTGGGATCCGCTTCCGTGTCGACCGGTCCGAAATGCTCGACCTTGTAAGCCTTGATGGCGTCCATCCCCTTTTTCATGGTGATGGAGGCGGCCTGCTTCTCTTCAAAGTAGGGCAATTTCCGCTTGCTTTTTATGAGTTCCACCGACGACATGGCCGCAACGGCAATGACGGCGCTGACCACAAGGGCCTGGGCCCTGTTTTGTGCGGCAAGGGAGACGATGCGAAGTTGTTCTATGATATTTGCTCCGGCGGGTCTGTATATGGGGTATTCCTGACCATCCTCCATGATCATCCGGGGGAGCGCGCCGGTGGTCTTGGCAAAGGTAATGATACCATGCTCACGTAATGCACCCGCGATGAGCCTTGTGACAGAAGACTTCCCCCGTGTGCCGTTCACGTGTATGCGTACAGGAATGGAATTCAGATTTCCAATATGGAGGCGGTACTCAATGACAAGGAATAAGACAACCACTGCTAAGAGGAAAAAGATGGTTCCTAACATGCCACCCGCTCCAAACCGAGGTGGTCCGCCCTCATGACGGGGCATGGGGAACCACCCGACCCTCTTGTCTGACACATAGTGCATTAGTCAGTTTTTCAAGGGAAAGAGCTACAATAAGTGTGCCATGAGGCGTGGCTTTTCGAAATGGTGCGGGGGGGGGCGTGCCAACCCGGCAGAACTCAACATAAATTAAGGTAAGGGCTGATCTTTTTCCGTGTTCCCACAGGAACCGTCAGTTCCTAACTCCCCCGAAAGAAGGAATCTCCGGTTCCGCTTTTCCGATGGTACATAGGCGCAGGCGAGGTGAAAGAAGGGGGCCTCCCATTAAAACCCCTTTTTCAAGATCTGGTTGATCTCCTCGGGGAAGGCCATGCAAATGGTTTCGTTGTAAAGGCTCCGCAAAGACCCCACGTCCGGTGTCCCCAGCTGGTGGCTGAAATAGGTACGCGGCGAAAAGACCAGGTGAAAGCGGAAGTGATCGTCGGCCTCGGTGCCGGTGAAAAAGTTCATGTTGAAGCTGAAAATCCCTAATTTGTCGTATTCTGCCATAACCCGGATAAGACCGTCGGCCATGTCTTCAAGGTCCCGCGGGTGAAGGTCCAGGGTGCAGCGGGCGTCTTCCACCACGGCCAGCACATCGCCGGCCACGCCCATGGGGGCATAGGCCGTCATCCAGTGGGTGCGCCCGATCTTTCCCAGATAGCGCTCTTTGGATTGTGCTTCACCGGCGGTGAGGTCCTCCCAGAAGTTGGTCCCGTGCTGTTCCGGGTAGGCCTTCGATGCCTCCAGTTCCTGGCGCATCAGGTTGGGCGCCGAGGATGAGGAGAAGATCTGCAAATGGGGGTGAATAATGGAGCCGCCCGAAGGGGGCATGTAATTCCAGTTGATGATATGATAAACGGCTTCAGGGTGCCCGGAAGCCTGGACCCGCCTGAAAAAATCCAGGGCAAGTCCGAATGCGGACGCCACGCGCTGCGGGGTGAACTCCCCCATAGGGGTATAGTGACGGGCCCCCAGGGTGGCCACCGCCCCGACGGCGTCGTAGGGGGCGATGTTGGGGAAAATGACCATGTCACCCTTTTGTAAACGGCCTTCGGGGATGAGGTCTCTGGGAAAGCAGGGCGTCACCTGGAGGACTTTTTCTCCACAAAAGGGGCACCAGGATTCGGTCCCCGCCACCAGCGCTTCTAAATCGGGTTTTTCCCACTCGAATTTCCTGAAATGGCAGATCCTGGCGGTGCGGCCCGTCAGGGGGTCGTTGCGGATTTCGGTGGGAACACGGCGCTCGGCCATGTCCTCCAGGGGGTTTAGCATGAGAGTCTCTTTTCTGATCGCCTGGAATTGCATATGAACTCCTTCTCTTTGCAGGTTGGGCCCCATTTTAATCAGGCTGTAGAAAGTACAGAATTCCGTGGTATCCGCTTAAAGGAGGCGGTATTTAGACCAGGATGATATCCGGAAGGCAGGTCCGGGGTCAACCAGGAAAGCCCTTTCGAGGGGGGCGGCAAGAGGGTCTGCCGGGAGTCAAAGAAGGGGCCCTGTTTTTCCCAGCGTCCCTTGAGGTTCTGAATGGTGGGCGATGCGCGACTCGAACGCGCGACCTCTGGTTCCGGAGACCAACGCTCTATCCAACTGAGCTAATCGCCCGGTGCCTTCCTTTTTAACAGGTCCCGGGGAGGAGGTCAAGGGCCGAGACATCGGCATAAGGCCCGGGAGCGGATAGGATAGAAACCTAAAAATCTTGACAATATGAAAGGGTTGTGTTATCACCCAAACCGAAATTTCGGCCTTGCAAGACAATCCAAACTCTTCGGTGGGGTGCCCTTATGAACGAAAAGGATGAAATCCTGGAACAAGGCAAGGAGAGCGAGGAAGATCTCCTCGATTTTGAGTTTGACGATCTCTCAGGAGACGATTTCCAAGAGGGGGAGAGCGAGGGCACCTCGGACGAGGAAATTCTGGAACTGGTTGATATCGTCGAAAAGGGGGAGGCGGCAGGGGCCTCTGAATCAGATGAGATCGCCCAGTTGCTGGATGAAGAAGAGATATTCCAGGAGGAGACGACCACTGAGCAAGGCGCAGAGTCGGAATTCGAGCTGGATGAAGTGGCTGAACCCGCAGAGGATGAGGGCTCCGGAGAGATTGAATTAGACCTTGATTCAAGCTTTGAGGAGCTGGAGACCAAGGAGGAAGAAGAGGAAGTGTTCCTGGATACCGGGGAGATGGAAAAGGCTGCTGTGGTGGATGAGGGCGCCAAGGAGCAGGCCGGGGAGGAAGAGGTTTCCTTTGAGGGTTTTGAATCGGAGGAGAAGGAAGGGCCTGAGCTGGAATTCATGGAGGGCGAACTGGACACCATCATAGAGGGTTTGGAAACAGGGACGCCCGCCCAGCCGGAGCCTGAGTTTGAATCACCCGCGGAGCAAGCAGTGGGTGAAGAAGAACCACCCGAGATCCCGTCGGAGGATTTCAGCGGGGTACCGCCCGCCATAGAAGAAGAGAGTGCCATGCCCGTAACCGGTGAGGGTTTGGCGGGACTGTCCGAAGAAAGGCTTGAGAGCATCATCACCAGGGTGGTGGAGGACGTGGTTGAAAGAGTGGCCAGGGAAACCATGACCACGGTCGCCGAGAGGGTGATTACAGAGGCCATAGATTCGCTCAGGGAGAGCCTTGACGTCCCCTCCGAGTAGAGGGCAGGGTATAGAAGAACGCGCCATTTCAAGGAATCCGGATTGCCCCAGGGGGTTGTGAGTTGTACAACCCCTTTTTTGGTTTTTCCCCCGACCAGGCCCGGCCGGATGGTGGAAAGGGACTTTATTGAAACAGGAATTATCGGTCTGGAAAATATTTTTAAGGAGTGGTTGATAGATGGGAACGACGCTCATGGCAAAGGGCTATGAAGCCGGCGAAGTAGAGCATAAGCTTTACCAGTACTGGGAGGACAATCAACTCTTCAGGGCGGATGCCTGTTCCGACAAGCCCCCCTTTAGCATTGTTATTCCTCCCCCCAATGTGACGGGAACCCTTCACATGGGGCATGCCCTGAATAACACCCTTCAGGACATCCTTTGCAGGTATAAACGGATGAAGGGTTACAATGTTCTCTGGCAGCCCGGTACGGATCACGCCGGCATTGCCACCCAGAACGTGGTGGAAAAGGACCTGGCCTCCAAGGGCACGGACCGTCATGCCGTGGGACGCGAAAAATTTGTGGAACTGGTCTGGGAGTGGCGGAGGAAGTACGGGGGCCTCATCATTAATCAGCTCAAGCGGCTGGGGTGTTCCTGCGACTGGAGCCGGGAACGCTTTACCATGGACGAAGGCCTTTCCAGGGCCGTACGGGAGGTCTTTGTCAGGCTTTACGAAGAAGGGCTCATATACCAGGGAGACTACATTATCAACTGGTGCCCCAGGTGCCACACGGCCCTGGCCGACCTGGAAGTGGAGCACCATGATACGGACAGTTTTTTCTATTATATCCGGTACCCTTTTGAGAGCCGGGACGGGTATCTCATCGTGGCCACAACCCGGCCTGAAACCCTGCTGGGGGATACGGCCGTGGCGGTCAACCCGGAAGACGGCCGCTACAAGGACCTTTCCGGGGAAAACGTGCTTTTGCCCATCCTCAACAAGCCCATTCCGGTTATTTTTGATCCCTATGTGGATACAGAGTTCGGTACAGGGGCCCTCAAGATTACCCCGGCCCACGATCCCAACGACTTTGAAATCGGTAACGTGCACAACCTTGAGAGGATCCGGGTCATTGATCAGGAAGGACGGATGAATGAACTGGCCGGCCCCTATGAAGGCCTGGACCGGTTCGAATGCCGGGACAAGATCCTGGAGGATTTGAAGGAGGCGGGGCTGCTCGAAAAGGTGGAGTCCTACCAGCACGCGGTGGGGCACTGCTACCGGTGTAAGACCATGATCGAACCCCTCCTCTCCAAACAGTGGTTTGTAAAGGTGGCCTCCCTTGCCCGGGATGCGGCGGAGGCGGTCAAGAGGGGGGATACCCGTATACACCCCACCAATTGGGAAGGGGTCTACTTTGAGTGGATGAACAATATCAGGGACTGGTGTGTCTCCAGGCAAATCTGGTGGGGACACCGCATCCCTGCGTGGTATTGCGATGCCTGCGGGGAGGTCCACGTGGCCAGGGAGGCCCCGGACAAATGCCGGGCCTGCGGCTCCGGTACCCTGGTCCAGGAGACGGATGTGCTGGACACGTGGTTCAGCTCGGCCCTCTGGCCCTTTTCCACCATCGGCTGGCCCGACGAGACGGAGGAGCTCAAGACCTTCTATCCCACCTCGGTTCTGGTGACCGGTTTTGACATCCTCTTCTTCTGGGTGGCCAGGATGATGATGATGGGAATCCATTTCCGGGGGGATGTCCCCTTCAGGGATGTTTATATCCATGCCCTGGTCCGGGATGCGGAAGGCAAGAAGATGAGTAAGTCCAAGGGCAATGTCATTGATCCCCTGGAAGTGATGGATGAGTTCGGTACGGAAGCCTTCCGGTTCACCCTGGCGGCCCTGGCCGCCCAGGGCAGGGACATCAAGCTCTCGGAGGAAAGGATCCAGGGCTACCGCCATTTTGTGAACAAGGTGTGGAATGCGGGAAGGTTCGTACTGATGAACCTGGCCGAGGATTCGGGGGACCGGGCCGGGGACAAGGCCTGCTCCCTGGGGGAACGCTGGATTTTGACACGCCTCAACCAGGTCTGTGACGCCGTGGGAACGGCCATAGAGGAATACCGTTTTAACGACGCCGCCGGTCTGTGCTATCAATTCGTATGGCATGAGCTCTGCGACTGGTACCTGGAGATGGCCAAGGAGGCCCTTTACGGGGAGGATACCGCCTTCAAGGCCTCCACCCGGAGGGTCTTGAAGAAAGTATTTCCCGCGGCCTTGAAGCTCCTCCACCCCTTTATGCCCTTTGTGACGGAGGAGATATGGCGGAATCTGCCCTGGACCGAGGGCAGTATTATGGTCGCCCCTTTTCCCGGGCCCGGGGATTTTGAAAAGGACGAAAAGGCCCTCACCGAAATGGAGCTCGTCATGGGGGTGATCAGCGGGATCCGAAACGTCCGGGGGGAGATGAACATCCCTCCCTCCAAGAAGGTCCAGGTGGTGATTGATGTGCCGGATGAAGCAGAGGCCGAAATCCTGAGACGCAATCTGGCCTATATCTCCACCCTGGCCAAGGTGGAGGAGACCACCATCGCATCGGGAGTGACCAAACCGGAGGCCTCGGCCACGGCCGTCTCCGGCCGGAACCAGGCCCATGTCCTTCTCAAGGGGCTCATCAACTTTGAGGAGGAAAAGGCGAGGCTCAGAAAGGGAATCCAGAAGCTCGAAAAGGATATCGGCTCTTTTGATAAAAAGCTTGCCAACAGGGGATTCCTTGAAAAGGCCCCCCCTGAAGTGGTGGCCGAAGTAAGGGAGAAGAAGGAAAAGGTTTCCCTGGAGTTGGATAAGCTCAAGCAAAACCTGTCATTTTTCGAGGCCATCCATGTTTGAAGATCACCCCGAGGTGGAGCGGGCCATCCGCTCCGCCCTTGAAGAAGATCTGGGCCAGGGGGATGTGACCACCGGGGCCGTTGTGGACCCGGTGGCCCGGGGCGAGGCGTCCCTGGTGACCAGGGCCCGGGTGGTGCTGGCCGGCCTGCCGGTCTTTGAACGGGTTTTCACCGAACTGAGCCGGGACATCCTCTTTGAGGCCTTTTACGGGGAGGGGGAATGGATTCCGGAGGGGTCCCGGGTATGCACCCTGAAAGGTCCCCTGGGGCCCATCCTCAAGGGGGAGCGCACGGCCCTCAATTTCCTGCAACGAATGAGCGGCATCGCCACCCTCACCAGAAAGTATGTGGAAAAAGCGGGCGGTACCCGGGCGCGGATCCTGGATACCAGGAAGACGGCCCCGGGGCTCAGATGGTTTGACAAGCGGGCCGTCCGCATCGGGGGGGGCTGGAACCACCGCTTCGGCCTCTCAGACGGCATCTTGATCAAAGACAACCATATTGCGGCGGCGGGCTCCATTGCAAGGGCCGTGGGCCTGGCCCGGGACAAGGCCCCCCATACGCTGGGGGTGGAGGTGGAGGTGGAAACCCTGGCCGGGGTGGAAGAGGCCCTGAAGGCGGGGGCGGATATCATTTTGCTGGATAACATGGACCCGGCGCGGATGGCCCGGGCGGTGGAACTGGTCCAAGGCCGGGCCAAACTGGAGGCCTCGGGGGGGATCACCCTGGAGACTGTCCAGGAGATTGCCCATACGGGCGTTGATTTTATCTCTGTGGGGGCCCTGACCCACTCCCCCCGGGCGGCTGATTTCAGCCTGGAGATCGCCCCCCGGCCCGGCGCGGATGAGGCATGAGCTTCCTGGAGATTTATGTCCCGGATGGGGCCTCGGGGTCCACGAGTGCGGCCCCGAACCGGGGCAGGGTGAAAGCGGCCCGGTGGAGGGCCGGGGTGTAGTACCTGAGACCCTTCAGGGATGCAGCCCGTTCCCGGGAGGGGCCCTTGAGGGGATTGCAGGCAAGAGAACAGAAAAAGAAGCCGATAATACCGCTCGGGTAAGTGGGGACCATGGTATAGTAATAGTGGAGTTCGGGAAATAACTCGCGGGCGAAGGAGAAGACCCCCCGGATGACATCGGGATGGAAATAGATGGATTCGCACTGGGTTACGGCAATGCCCTTTTCCCTGAGGGCCTTTTTCATGTCTTCGTAAAAAGGCCTTTGAAAGAGAATCTGGCCGGGCCCCACGGGGTCTGTAGAGTCCACAATAATAATGTCATAGGCCTCGGCGTGCTCGGCCACAAACCGGGCGCCGTCCCGATAGAGGATCTCCACCTTTGGGTCGTCAAAGGAAGAGGCGAGAGAGGGCAGGAACCGGCGGCAGGATTTCACCACTTCTTCGTCGATCTCACAGACCTGTACCTGCTCCACTTCCGGGTGCTTAAGGACCTCGCGTACCGTGCCCCCGTCCCCACCACCGATGACCAGGACCTTTGCAGGGCTTGGATGGACCAGGAGGGGGACGTGGACGATCATTTCATGATAGGCGAATTCGTCGAATTCGGTGAGCATGGTGATTTCGTCCAGGACAAGCATCCTGCCCAATGCCTCGGTCTCAAAGACGGCGATCTCCTGGCACCGGGAGCGGTAGTGACAGAGGACGTCTTTGATTTTGATGCTGGTCCTGCACCCGTGGGCCAATTCCACGCTGTCGTGAAACCAAAGATCCACGCTTGCGTTTTTTGAGGGATCGAACCGGGCAAGGCCGATTTTTTCTTGTTCACTCATGGGGGGACCACCGGGATGCTTGTGCTGAGAGCCCGGGCCCCGGAAAAAATCAGGGCCTGGAGCTGGAGGCACTATAGGAAAAGTTTACTACGGGGTCAACTTTAAACAACGGGCACGGGAGCCGTGAAAAGGGCTCGATCCCCGGCCGGAGAAGGGCCGGGAGGAAGGACACAGCCTTGAAGTGGGACATTTTTACGGGCAGGAAGAAGGAGCAGAAGGGCAAGCCCAAGGATGAGGTCGACCTTTTGATTGAGGGGATCGAGCGGTTTGCCCCCAGGGAGTATCGATCGGAAAGGGAAGGGTATTATTATAATTACAGGATCCTGGGCCTTTATGCAAAGCCCCTGGTTTGTCTCCTGGAAACCCTGACCCAGAAAGAGCGCCTCAAGGCCGGAGAGGCGGGTTTTATCCGGGAGGTGTACCTGAGACTCAAGGATTTTTATGATCCAAAGGACAGGCTTTCCCGGGCCGAGGCGGTCAAGGAGACGGGCTTGACCAGGAAATTTCGAGAGATCTTTCTCCTTTTCTATGGTCAAAAACAGGCCCCTGTGGAGGACATGGAGCAGTTCCTGGAAGACATTCAGCGATAGCACGGTTTTGTGGGGCGGGTATTTTTGGATTATTGAGAGGAGCTTTTTTATGGGAAGACACAAGAAGATTGAAAGAAAACGCGAGATAGAACGGAGACGGCGGAGAAAAAAGAAGAGAACCAAAAAGAAAGGACGACGGAATTCTCCCGGGGGCGGGGCCGCTGAAAAGGCATAGAGCAGTTTTCAAGACCCGCGCCTTGAGGCACCATGAAAGTCAAGGAGATAACCAGCGAGCAAAACGAGACCTACAAGGGCTTTGTGGCCCTCACCCGGTCGCGGGGTGTCAAGAAGAAGGGGGCGGCCCTCTTGTCCGGGCCCAAGCAGGTCCAGGAGGTCCTCAGGGATTTCCCGGATCATTGCAGGGCCTTTATTTTTTCACAGCGGGAGCGGCTGGAGGCGGAGGTCATCCCTGAAGGGGTGCAGGCCTTTTTGCTGCGGCCGGAGCTTTTTCGCCGGATTGATCTTTTTGGTACGGGGCATCCCGTGCTGGTGGTCCGGGTCCCGTCTTTTGGTGAATGGAGTGATGATTGCTGGCCCCCGGGGTGCACCCTGTGTATTCCTTTTCAAGACCCGGCCAACGTGGGAGCCGCCATCCGGTCCGCGGCCGCCTTCGGGGTGTCAAGGGTGGTGCTCCTCCGGGAGGCGGCCCATCCCTTCCATCCCAAATCGCTCCGGGTTGCCGGCAGCCATGTATTCAGGGTGGCTATGCTGGAGGGTCCTTCCCTGGACCGGTTGAAGGTGGAAAAGGCCCCTGTGGTCACCCTCTCACCCGGGCAAAAGGATGTGGGGGAGTACATTTTCCCACCCGCCTTCTGCCTCGTCCCCGGGCTGGAAGGGCCCGGCCTTTCTCCCCACCTGAGACAGGCCAATGTGTTGTCCGTTCCCATGGAGCCCGGTGTGGAGTCTATCAACGCCGCCCTGGCCACAGGGATCGTCCTGTACGTGTGGCGTACCCGGAGCCGGCCGAATCCCCGGGGTTGACACCCCGGGATTTGATTGCCAAACTTGGATGGATTATATGAAGCGCACTCGTCCCCGGCATTGATTTATGGATGGGCACAGGATGGATCTTCGGGGCATGACAAGGTCGGTCCAGGTTGAGGTGAACCTTATTGAACTTAAAGATTTCCTTGGTTTTTCTCCTAAGGCCCTCCGGTATCCCGGCCGGGCGAACAGGGTCCAAACCCCTATCCAGGGGGTCTGCCGGGGCCAAGGCAAGGGGATTTTTCCTGGCCCTGCTTTTTCTGGTGACGGGATGTGCCGGGGGGGGAGACAAGGAGACGGTGAAAGCCGCGGACAAGGCCGGTGTAAATGAGAGCAGGCGCGTTGCAGAGGGTTTTGTAAGGTCTTTACCCGGGTTCAAGGAATATGAAGGCAGGAATTTGACCGTGATCGCCGAGGAACCCTTAAGGGACTCCACGGGCTGGGTTTTTGACTTCAGGTATACGGCCCTGGTCCATGGCCAGCCGGAGAAAAGGTACATCACGGTCAGCGTCCAAGGGGAAAGGGCCTCCAAGGTGATTCCCATGCCGGAGGGGTCCCGGAGTCCGTAAAAGACATCCCGCCGGCATGGGGGAGCGGCGGAAGCGCCGATGATGAAAAGGAAGGGATCATGGATGAATAAGCGGATAACTTCAATTTGCCAGGCCCTCATCTTTGCGGCCCTGATCTTTTGGGGTCCGGTGGTGTCCGCCCAGCAGATGATTGGAAAGACAACCTCTATCAACCTTGCTACGGCCAGTCCTTACGGCACGGCGGGAGCGGGCGAGGTTATTGAGTCCTTCAGAATCCATAAGAAGGGGGCCCCATTCATTATCCCCCATTTTACCTCTTTTTCCCTCAACCATGGTGATTATGTGGAGGTGAGAGACCGTCACGGCATGCTGAGTCAGGTGATCACCAACGAGGAGCCGGGCAAGAGGGATTTTTGGGCATTTGCCGTAGACGGAGACACGGCGGTGATCGACCTGATCGCCGGGCCTACAGGGGGCGGGAAGGCCCCGGGTTTCCGGATTGATCAGTACGGATACGGGACCGCTCCCATGGTCAGGGAAAGCATCTGCGGGACGGATGACAAAGTGGATATCGCCTGCCTTGCAGGCACCCCCCAGTACCAGCGGGCCCGGAGCGTGGGAAGGATGTATTTCAAAGACGGGAGCAACTGGTACCTCTGTACCGGGGCCCTGGTCTCCAGTGAGGGTCACTTTCTTACGAACCAGCACTGCGTGAGCAGCGAGGCCGTTTTAGAGACCCTTCAGGTCCGTTTCAACTACCAGTATACCACCTGCGGCGGCGGCGTCCTGGCCACCTATGAAACCTTTTATGGAGATACCTTCCTGGTGGCCAACGAGACCTATGACTGCGCCCTCATGACCCTGGCAGGCGACCCCCAGACCACCTATGGCTACCTGGAGCTGGATCCCAGGGACCTGGCCCTGGGAGAGACCGTGTACATCCCCCAGCACCCCGGTGGGGTCCCCAAGAAATACGACGACGGCGCGGTGGTGGACCCTGTGGCGACCGGCTACGAGCCGGGCTCCGATGTCGGCTACCAGGTGGACACAGAAGGGGGAAGTTCCGGTTCTCCCGTGCTCTCCATGGCGGACCACAAGGTGGTGGGCCTTCACCATTTTGGAGGGTGCAACCCATCGCCCCCCTATGATCAAAACCAGGGGGTGCTCATGAAAAAGGTCTATCCCGTCATAAGCCCCTACCTCCCCGGCGGGACTTATGCCTTTTGCTTTGAGGGCGGGGGCTGGACAAAGGAATTTGACCTGGTGGACGGCATGTGGCTCGTGGGTGAGGGGAAATCCCAGGATTGCGGGATTTCCCCTCTCCTCGGATGGCTGCTGGGCCCCCTTTTCGGGTTCAATTGGGACATTGAAACCGGCGTGGCCGGTTGTGCAGAAAGTGTCTTCTACCTGGGCCACCTGGCGGACCTGAGCTATCACTATATCAACACAGGCGGGGGCACGGGCACGGGCACCATGGTCCCCTGTGACGAGGCCTCGACCCAGACGGGATCAGATCAGACGGCACTTGCAGGCATGGGTTTCACCAGTGAACAGGGTTTTTGCCTCATGGATAACCTGGGCAATAAGCATACAATGAGCTTTGACGGGACCTATCTCACGGGTGAGACGGAGACGGTTTCTTGCGGTACGGTCCCCCTGATCGGTGCCGTTGAGGGCGGTCTCTTTTCCTTTTACGTGGATATCCCCACGGGAACGGCCGGTTGTGGGGAGGGCATGGTCTACGTGGGATTTATCTCAAATCTCCTGGGCGTGTTTCGCACGGAAGCGGGGGATACGGGGTTTTTCGCCCTGTGGTGGCCATGTACGGCCTCCGCCCGGGCCGGTGCAGGCCCCCTGGCAAAGGAATAGGGGGCTAGGAAACAGGATGATGCCCTTTTTCAGCCCTGGTTTTTAAGATTAAAAGGGTGATCACGGCGCCGATAAGGATTCCTACGGCCACCACCTGAGTGAGGGTGGTCTGGGTATGGGGCAAGATCCCGCGAAGGTCTCCCCGGAAACGTTCCACCAGGAGCCGTGCCGTACTGTGGAGGATTAGAAACCAGAGCAGTATCCGGCCGTCAAACCCTTTTTTCCGCCTCAGTGCCAAGAGGATCCCAAAAATAATAAAGCCGCTCAGGGAGTGGTAGAGCTGGGTCGGGTGGAGGGGAATATGCTTGGGCGCCAGGGATTGGGGATGGGTGAAAACCACGGCCCAATTAACATCGGTGGGTTTCCCGAAGCAGCATCCGGCCATAAAACACCCGATTCGGCCCACGGCCTGGCCTAACGCCGCGGCAGGGGACCAGAGGTCGCCTATCTTCCAAAGCGAGAGCCCGTGGCGCCTCCCATACCACGCCATCACCAGGATGACCCCGATAATTCCCCCCGAAAACACAAGTCCCCCTTGCCATATCTTGAGGATCTCCAGGGGCCGATGAAAATAGTGGGTGGGGTTGATGAGGATATACATGATTCGAGAGCCCACGATGGCCGAAACGATCATGATAAAGCCCATATCCATGACTTGCTGGGCGGGGATGCCTTCGGTCCTGGCAATGCGGACGGTGACCATGAGACCCGCCAGGAAACCGATGGCCACAAAAAGTCCGTAGGTATGAATGGTCACGGGCCCTATGGAGAAAAGATCAGGAAACATGGGGGATTTTAAGGGATCCTCCGTCGAAGCAAAAGGGTTAAGGCCACCCAGATGGTACCCGCCGTAATGGCCGAGTCGGCCACATTAAAGGCGGGCCAGTGATAAGGGCCTGCTTGAAAATCCAGAAAGTCGATGACCTCCCGGAGCCTGACCCGGTCGATGAGATTGCCCACCGCCCCCCCCAGGATCAGGGAGAGGCCCGGGACAAGGCGGTTGTCTTCCTCCTTGAGCCTGGTAAACCAGACCAATAAGATGACCATGGCCGCCAGGCTGGCACCCACCAGGAGATAGAAACCCAGGTCGATGTCGGAGCGGTTCATGAGCCCGAAGGCCATGCCCCGGTTCCGCACGTGGACCAGGTTAAAGAACCCCCCTATGACGGGGACGGATTCGTGGACGTGTAAGCGGAGGGCTACCAGCCATTTTGATCCCTGGTCCAGGAGGACGACGGCCAGAGCCGGCCACGCCATCAAGTGATGCCGTTTCTTCAATCTTGCCCCAACTCCATTTCCGCCATGGCCTGGACGCATCTCTTGCACACGGTGGGGTGGGCCCCATCCTCTCCCACGGTGGGATCGTGGACCCAGCACCGTTCACACTTGGGGTCGGCGGAAGGGGAGATCTTCAGCCTCACCCCGCTCATGGTTTCACTGTCTTCTCCCCCCTCCATGCGATCAAGGTCTTCCAGGTTCACCGAGGATACGATGAAGATGGATCGGAGGTGGTCCCGGTAAGGGAGCAATTTCTCCTGGAGACGGGGCGAAAGGCCCAGGGTGACGGAAGAATCCAGGGAATGCCCGATTTCCTTGTTCTTTCTTGCCCTTTCCAGCGCCTTGGTGACTTCTTTACGCACCGCCAGGATGTCCTCCCAGCGGGCGGCCAGTTCCGGATCCTGATAGCTCTCCTGGACCGGGATAAAGACGCCGGCATGCACGCTGGGCGGGCGGTCGCCGCCCATATGCTGCCAGATTTCGTCGGCGGTAAAGGAGAGGATGGGGGCCATGAGCCTCACGAGGACTTCCAGGATCTCATGCATGGCCGTCTGGGCCGACCTCCGGGGCGTCGACCTCAGGGGAGAGGTGTAGAGGCGGTCCTTGATGATATCCAGGTAAAAGGCTGAGAGGTCCAGGACACAGAAGTTGTGGAGGCTGTGAAAGACCAGGTGGAACTCAAAATGTTCGTAGGCCCGTAAGACCCGCCTGCTGAGCTCCTGGAGCCTGTTCAGGGCCCACCGGTCCAGCTCCTCCATGTCCCGGTAAGGGATCCGGTCTTGTTCGGGATGGAAGTCGCACAGGTTGCCCAGCAGATAACGGCAGGTGTTTCGAATCCTCCTGTATGCCTCTGTGAGGCGTTGCAATATCTCTTTGGAGAGGCGGATATTGTCCCTGTAGTCCTCTCCGGCCACCCACAATCTGAGGATTTCGGCCCCGTAATCCCGGATCAGGTCTTCCGGGGCGATCACATTGCCGGCGGATTTATGCATGGCCTTGCCCGAGCCGTCCACCACAAAACCGTGGGTCAAGACGCCCTTGTAAGGGGCCTCGTTCCGGGTCCCCACGGAACACAAGAGCGAGCTGTGAAACCAGCCCCGGTGCTGATCGCTGCCCTCGAGGTAGAGGTCGGAAGGGCTGTCGAGGTAATCCCTGTTTTCCATGACCGCGGCGTAGCTCACACCGGAATCGAACCACACGTCCAGGATATCCGTCTCTTTTCTAAACCGCTCGGAGCCGCAATGAGGACAACGGGTGCCTGGAGGGACCAGTTCTTGTTCGGACTTGGTGAACCACACGTCGGCTCCGGATGTTTCCACCATTCCGGCCACATGGTCGATGATCTCCCGGGAGACAACCACACCGTTACAATCCTTGCATGTGAAGATGGTGATGGGCACACCCCAGGCCCTCTGCCTGGAGATACACCAGTCGGGCCGGGTGGCGATCATGCCGTAGATGCGGTCCCGTCCCCAGGAGGGGATCCAATTTACCCGGTTGATGGCCTCAAGGGCCTTTTGCCTGAGATGATTTTTTTCCATGGGAATGAACCATTGCTCGGTGGAGCGGAACACCACGGGCTGCTTACACCGCCAACAGTGGGGGTATTCGTGGGTGATGTCCTGTTCCAGTATAAGGGCCCCCACTTCCTCAAGTTTTTGATTGATCACCTTGTTGGCCTCAAAGACATTGAGGCCGGCGAAGAATTCAACGTCGGGGGTAAAGCACCCGGCGTCGTCCACCGGGGAATATACCTCCAGGTCATATTCCAGGCCGGTTTCATAGTCCTCCCGGCCGTGGCCCGGGGCGGTATGGACACACCCCGTTCCGGCTTCCAAGGTGACATAGGGGGCGAGAACGATCACGGAAGGCCGGTCATACAAGGGATGCCTGGCCTGGAGATGTTCCAGTTCGGTGGCCTTGAACCGGGCCAGGACCTCGTAAGAGGCGATACCAAAGGTGTCCATGCACAGGTCCAGGAGACCCTCGGCCAGGATCATCACCTGGTTGTCCCCCGTGTGGGCGGCCACATACCCCAGGTCCGGGTGGAGGGCGATGGCCAGGTTTGCGGGCAGGGTCCAGGGGGTGGTGGTCCAGATCACCACGGAGACCTCCTTGCCCTTGAGCGCGGGATGGGACTCGGTCAGGTCCGAGATCATGGGGAATTTGACAAAGATGGAGGGGGAGGTATGTTCTCCGTATTCCACCTCGGCCTCGGCCAGGGCCGTCTTACAGGATATACACCAGTAGATGGGCTTTTTGCTCCTCACCAGGCTGCCACTCAGGGCGAACTTACCGAACTCCCGGACGATGGTGGCCTCGTAAGGGTAATTCATGGTCAGGTAGGGCCGGTCCCATTCTCCCAAGACACCAAGGCGCTTGAACTCGTCGCGCTGGATGTCGATATATTTCCGGGCGTAGTCGCGGCAGTACCTGCGAAACGCCTCCAGGGTCATTTCCTTTTTCCGGGGACCCAGCTCTGTATCCACCTTGTGTTCAATGGGAAGGCCGTGGCAGTCCCAGCCCGGCACATAAGGCGCGTCAAACCCGGCCATTTGCTTGGATTTGATGATAATGTCCTTAAGGATCTTGTTGAAGGCGGTTCCCATATGGATATGGCCGTTGGCATAGGGCGGACCATCGTGGAGCATAAATCGTTTCCGGCCCTCGGAGGTTTGCCGAAGCAAAGAATAGAGGTCCAGTTCCTCCCACCTCTGGAGGATCCGGGGTTCCTTGTTGACCAGGTTGGCTTTCATGGGAAAGGGGGTCTTGGGGAGATTGAGGGTCTGCTTGTAGTCCATGAAGAATGCCTCCAATTTTAATAATAAACTCTCAAAATATCAGATAGATTTGTTTAAGTCAAATTCATTTCAATGACGAAGAATAACCCTTGCGGGTATTGACATGGGCCCGGACAAAAAGTATTAGATGTTGGAGATTCAGGCCAAGATACAGAATTGGGATACGGGAGGAGGGGGAATGTTCCGGAGGAGATATGTCTTGGTGCCAGTGTTCCTTTTGTTTCTTTCGGGGTGCGCGGAACTGGTCCTTTTCGGTGTGGGTACGGCGGTAGGTGTGGGGGGATTCAAATACTATGAGGGTTCCCTGACCGTCAGTTTCGAGGCGCCTTTTATGGACACATGGGATGCGACCCTGGCGGCCCTTAAAGAGATGAACCTGAAGGTGGAGAGCGCGGAACACGGCATCTCTTCAGGAAAGATTATGGCCTCCTACCCTGCTGACGAAAAGCCGGTCACCGTGCGGCTTGATTACCGGTCGGCCAAAGAGACCCGAGCGGTGATCAGGGTCGGGATTTTCGGAAACGAAAGCGTCTCTCTGGTCATCAAAGACAAGATCGCAACCCACCTCGCCAAGGGATGAGGGCCTTATCAGGTCTTGATGCCCAGCTGCTCAATCATGTTGTGGGTAAAGGAGAAGACATAGGTCCTTTGCGCTTCGGTGCAGTACCCTGCGCAGGTACACCGCATCCCTTTCAGGCTCCGTACAAAGCATTCCATCTTGACCCAGCTCGAACCCACTTCAGCTGCAAAGGCGTGGGGCTGACACCCCTGGTGCTCGTATTGCTCCCCGGTGAGGAGATCGGGCGGGATTTTGACCCAGAAGATGCCGTCCAGATTGGATTTCAGGGCGTTTTCCTGCAGAAATTCCCTGATCTTTTTCATGTCGGCAGGAGAGATTTCATCGATCAGATAATATCTCATACAGGGCCTTCCCCGGCGGCGTGATCCGCCTTTTTCCCCACCCGGTAGGCGTCCACCACGGAATAGAGCCAGAGCAAGGCAAAGGCCGCCAGCAGGATCCACAGGGCCGAAAGATCTTCTGAGCCGAGCCTGTCCATGACGGTTGCGGGGTCGGGGCGGGTTTTAAAGGTCTTTACCAAAGCGCGGATAATGACATAGAGCTTGGTGACCGCCCCCAGGAAGAGGACAAAGACCAGCATCAGGATGAAGGCCCCTTTCTTCAAGTCCTGATTTAGAATCTGCCCGAGCCCAGGGATAACCAGGGCGGAGCACAAGGGTGAAAGCACGGTTTTTTTCACGGGCCCCTGCCGTCGAACGGGGTAAAGGGATTTAATCGTTGTGCATTGCCTCTTTGATCTGCTTATATATAAATGAAGGGTCCCTGTCAATCGGGCCGCGTTGGTGGAGTCTTTTCGGCCGGAATGGCGGCAATGATTTTCACCTGCAACTTTTTGGGAGGAGCCGGTTTTATGCCGTTGCAAGTGGAGAAGATCCAGGTCAATATCCCTTTTACCATGCTCTATGAAACCCATCTGGAGCGATTCCTTTCCCATGGACTGAACCCGGAAATCGGCTTTGACGCCCAGGCCCTGGATCAATACAGCCTGTCGGATTTCAAGGACGTGGCCCTGGCCCTCGAAGCTTCCGGGCTTTCGGTCACTTTCCATGCCCCCTTTATGGACCTTTCTCCGGGCTCTCCGGACCCGGAAGTGCGGGCCTTGACGGGGCGCCGGTTTGAACAGGTCCTTCAATTGGTACCGGTGTTTAAGCCCAGGACCGTGGTCTGCCACACGGGGTATGAGGCGACGCGATACCGGCACATGCGGGAGCTCTGGGTGGAGAAGAGCCTGGGCATGTGGGCGTGGTTTGGAAGGGCCGTGAGGGATGAGGGAAGCAGTCTCATGCTTGAGAATGTGTACGAGGAGGGTCCGGAGGACATGCGAATCCTCTTTGAACACCTGGAAGGGGAAGAGGTGGGGTTTTGCCTGGATACCGGCCATCAGGCCGTATTCGGGCGGGTCCCCCTTGGGGCGTGGGTGGAAGCCCTCGAGCCTTTTTTGGGCCAGCTTCATCTCCACGACAACCGGGGGGACTGGGACGAACATCTTGCCTTGGGAGGGGGGGGGATAGACTTTGCCCGGCTCTTGAGGCTGGTCAGGGCCGGGAAAAGAACGGCCCCCGTCACGACCCTGGAACCTCACAGGGAGGAGGATCTCTGGCCAAGTTTTGAATATTTAAAGGAGATTTGGCCGTGGTGAACCCGGGGCCGGGGCGTTATTTCCCGTTGAATTTTGCGGCCCCTTGCTATAATGTAACCCTGGCAAAGGGCTGTTCAAGGCTGGAAAGAGGGGTGCCCTTTCAGTGAATGCGGTTTCGGGAACGGAGTCGGCCGGCACCGGGAAGAGGAGGAATATGAATGAATCTGGATGATGTGGCTATTTCAAGGTCTATTATTGAAGCCTTCAAGGATAAACTGCTCTCCAGGTTGGAGGTGGATGTGGCCCTGGTGGGGGCCGGGCCTTCCAACATGGTGGCGGGGTATTTTCTGGGTAATGCCGGGATCAAGGCGGTTATCTTTGAGTCCAAACTCGCACCAGGAGGGGGTATGTGGGGCGGAGGGATGATGTTCAATGAGGCGGTGATCCAGAACGACGCCCTCCCCATTGTCGAGGAATTGGGTATTGCCTGTTATCCCAGGGGGGAGGGATTCTATACCATGGACAGTGTGGCGGCGACCTCCACCATCATTTCCCGCTGTGTCAGGGCGGGCACGACCATCTTCAACCTGGTGAAGGTGACGGATGTCCTTTTCAGGGAAGAGGAGGGGCGCCCCAGGGTTTCAGGGTTGGTCATCAACTGGTCTCCTGTGGAGAAGCTGGAACTTGCCGTGGATCCCGTGGGCGTGAGGGCCTCCTTCGTGGTGGACGGCACGGGCCACCCGGCGGAGATCTGCCGGACGGTGACCCGAAAGATGGGGGTGAGGCTCAATACCAAGACCGGAGACGTGATCGGAGAGATGCCCCTGTGGGCCGAAAAGGGAGAGCAGTTCACCGTGGCCAACACGGGGGAGGTCTTTCCGGGCCTTTATGTGTGCGGAATGGCCGCCAACAACGCCTTCGGCGGTCCCCGGATGGGACCCATTTTCGGGGGCATGCTGGGGTCCGGAAAGAAAGTGGCGGATTTCCTGAAAGAACGGTTGAGAGGGTAGGGCCCCTTGTCGGTCTTTGAACGTGTCAGACTTTACTGTTTTTCCCCGGGCCCCTTTGCCCGGGGGAGGGACCCCGTTGAGATGGTCAAGGCCCAGATACGGGGCGGGGCGGACGTGGTGCAATTGAGAGAGAAGGCCATGACCAAGCGGGAGCGCCTTGAACTGGGCCTCGGACTCCGCGCCTTGACCCGGGAGACGGGCGTCCTTTTTATTGTCAACGACGACGTTGACCTGGCCCTTATCCTGGATGCAGACGGGGTTCACCTCGGGCAGGAGGATATCCCCCTGGATCATGCCCGGACCCTGATGAAGGAGCGGATCATCGGCGTCTCCACCCACTCCTGGGACCAGATCCAGAAAGCCCTTTCCGGGGGGGCCGACTACATCGGGGTGGGGCCTGTTTTTGAAACCAGGACCAAAGAAGACCCGGAGCCGCGGGTGGGCCTGGAACTCCTTTCCAGGCTGGGAGGGCAATGCCCCGTTCCATACGTGGCCATCGGCGGCATAAAAGGGTCCAATATCAGATCTGTGGTGGCGGCAGGGTGTCACCGGGCCGCGGTGATCTCGGATATCTTGCTGGCCCCTGATATCGAGGCACATTGCAGGACGTTAAGGAGCATTCTGGCATGAATTCCGTGATGGAACAACCCTTTCCCAAGTCCAAGACCCTCACGGAGAAGTTGAAGCGCCTCCAGGCGGTGGTGAGCCCGGAGGATATACTGGCCATTGTGATTGACGCCGATCCCGACTCCATGGCCAGTGCACTGGCCTTGAAGCGGCTCTTTTGGCGAAAGGTAAGAAAGGCGCACATCTACTATATCAATCCCATTCAGAGGGCGGATAACCTGGCCTTTGTCAAGCTCCTGAGGATTGACCAGAAACATGTCCGCCGCATCAAACGTTCGCGGGTCACCAAATGGGCGATTTTGGATTCCCAGCCGGAGCATCACAAGGCGTCCATAACCGAGAACTTTGACATCATCATCGACCACCACCCCGTGTGTGCCACCTCAAAGGCCGGCTTCATGGAGATCAAGGAAGGCTACGGCGCCAATTCAACCATTATGACCGAATACCTGAGGGCCGCCAAGATCACCCCCTCCCCCAGGCTGGCCACGGCACTCTTTTACGGTATAAAGACGGACACGGACAATTTTGTCAGGGAGTCGCTGCCCAACGACATCAACGCCTTCCGGTACCTTTACCGGTTCACCAATGTGAATATGATCAAAAAGATCGAGTCCTCTGAAATGACCAAAAAGACCTTGGGCAGCCTTGAAGAGGCCATGAAGCGGCTGACCTTTATGAAAGATATTGCCTTCACCCATATGGGAGAGGTCAAGAACCCGGATATCCTGGTGATTATCGCCGATTTTTTCATGAAACTGGCCGAGGCGTCATGGAGCATCGTAGCGGGGATCTATGATGGAAAATTGGTGGTTATTCTAAGAAACGCGGGCTTTCGGGGTGACGCGGGAAAGGCGGCCCAGAAACTGTTCGGGCGTTGGGGCGGGTCTGCCGGAGGTCACAGGAACGCGGCCAGGGCCGAAGTCCCTATGGATGCCGTGTTGCGCGAGATGAAGGGCGAGATCGAGCTTGAGCCCTTTATCCTCAAAAGTCTCAAAGAATTGAAATAGGCCGAAGGCCTTCTTGGGGGTATCGGTGGCCGGTTTTCAGACCACAGTTGTAGACGGAAAGCTCATTGAAGAGGTCAATCACCTCATTAAGGAGGGGAACTCCCAGGCCCTGAAGGTGTTCATCGAAGAGATGAAGGGCGCCGACGTGGCGGATTTGATAGAACATCTGGACCGGGAGGGGCGCCTTTTTATCATCAACCTCCTCGAACCCGAGGGGGCCGGTGAGGTCCTCATAGAGGTTGAACCCCCGGTTCAGGGGCGTATCCTGGAGGACCTCGATATCCAGACCATCTCCGAGATCGTCCAGGAACTGGACTCGGACGATGCCGCAGACCTTGTGGGTGACCTGCCCGAGGAGCGGGCCAGGGAGATTATCGAGGCCGTAGAAGAAGGGGTCTCCGATGAACTGGAAAAGCTCCTCCCCTATCCGGAAGACACGGCCGGCGGGATCATGGGCCTTGAGTTCGTGGCTGTAAAGGCCGGGGCCACCGTGAGAGACGCCATTGAAACGGTCCGGGAGAAGAGCGAAGAGGTGGAAAACCTCTATTACCTTTGGGTGGTGGACGACGGCGACAGGCCTGTGGGGGTCATATCCTTGAAGGACCTCATCCTGGCGCCTCCCGAACGCAGGATCAGCGATGTCATGAAACGGGATGTCATTTACGTGGATGTCCACACGGACCAGGAAGAAGTGGTCCATTTGGTCAAGAAATACGACCTGGTGAATATCCCCGTGGTGGACGAGCAAAATCGCCTGGTGGGGCGGATCACCCATGACGATATCATTGATGTGATCGAAGAGGAGGTGGACGAGGACATCTCCTTCATGGCCGGCGTCATTGATCAGGAGATCACGGAGGAGTCGGCCTTTCGGATCTCCAGGGCCAGGTTGCCCTGGCTGGTGGCGGGGCTCCTGGGCGGTATCATCGCCGCCGTGGTGATCAACCAGTTCGAGGCCTCTCTGGAGAAGGTGATCGCCCTGACATTTTTTTTCCCGGTCATCATGGCTATGGGCGGGAACACGGGAACCCAGGCATCCACAGTGGTTGTGCGGGGCCTGGCCACAGGAGATATCGGGCTGGTGAACATCGGCAAGCGTCTCTGGGTGGAATTGCGTGTGGCCCTCATCAACGGGATCATATGCGGTATCCTCCTGGGGCTTGTGGTCGGGTTCTGGCTTTCTGATTACGGCCTGGGCCTGGTGGTGGCCCTGGCCCTTGTCTTGATTATTCTCAACTCCGGTTTTATCGGTTCCGCCGTGCCACTGGGACTCAAGAAACTGGACATTGACCCGGCCCTGGCTACTGGCCCCTTTGTCACCACCTCAAACGATATCTTGGGCCTGCTCATTTATCTCGGATTGGTGACCCTTTTTTTGAGGGCAGGCTACTAAACCCCATGCTTTCATGTAAATCTTCCCTTGAATCCTTTCGCTTTTTCTACTATAGTCTAGGCGAATTTGTCTCTCATGCGGTTTAGATGAGTTTGGATAAGCCTATTTTAGGGTGCCCAAAAGTTGTCAAGGGAGAGTCCAGAGTTGGTTCAACAAAATTTAGCAGGGTAGGAGGTTCTATATGAAAAGGTTCTTTTTGGTCTTGATCGCCGGGTTGTTTCTCTCTGGTTGCGGGACGTTGGCCCAGGAGTCGGAATTCTGGCAACACCCAACCATGTATAAGAATTGGGAGCACATGAAATTCAGTCTTTGGGGCTACCAAAACCCCAGCAAGGAGACTGCGAAAAAGTCCCAGGAACAGGGCTGGTGGGGAATTCCTGAATACGTGGATCCCGAGTAGGTTCGGAACCCCGTCCAAGACCTTGACCGAAGAGGGGTTGATTACGACCGTCCCGGGCCTCATGGCCCGGGCGGTTCCCGCAAAGGCACCACCCCCGTGTATACCGGCTTGTCCCTGTGCCCCATACCTGCCAAGTATTGTAGATGTCTTGTCTGTCCCCGCCTGCCGGGGAAAGGGGCCAAGACCGCGGAGCGCCGGGGATGAAGGACCGTCCAAAGAGGCGGGGTGTAATAGGAAAAATCCGGAAAGCGGGGTATCGACTGACCCGGCGCGATGAGTCCTGTTTAGAGGGATGGAGATCGTCTTGGGCCTTGCCCTGAATGGAGTGAACATGCGGGTTGGTGTGGGGTGGTGCAACGAGAAGGAAGCCCTGTCCTCAGGCAAGAAGGCGGCCCTGAGGGCCATAGAAAACGGCAATATTCAAAGGCCTGATCTGGTCTTTGCCTTCTGCTCGGGCCGTCATGACCACGGGGTGTTTCTTGACGGCCTGCGGTCTGTGGTGGGGCCTGAAATTCCCGTGGTCGGCGGGTCCGCCGTCGGTGTTATCACCAATGATTTCCTTTCTTACAGAGGCTGTCCTGCGGGGGTGGCCCTGATCCAGGCCAATGAGACCCGTTTCAGGGTCTCCGCCGTGGGGGATCTGGATAAGGATGCCAGGGCCGCAGGAAGGAGGCTGGTGGAAAGCCTGGGCGTGGACGAAGAGGACAAACTGCTGCTGGTTCTTTACGACTCCATTAAAATTCCCCAAAAATCCGGCTCACCCCCTGAACTCAATGCCTCGTCACCGCTCCTCGAAGGCATAGGAGAGGAAGGGTGGCCTGTCCCCGTCATCGGGGCGGGATTTGTGGGAGACTTTCAATTCAGACGGACCCGACAGTTTTGCGGGGCATACGTATCGGATCAGAGTGTGGTGGGGGTCATGGTGGGCGGAGGGTGCACGCCCTATTATCGCATCATGCACGGCTGCATGCCTTTGGACGGCCTTTATCATACCATCACGAGGATGGAGGATGACACCATTTATGAGGTGGACGGAAGCCCTGTGGTGGAAGCGATTGATGGTCTGTATGGGCACAAGGAGTGGCGGGAAGAGAAGCCGGTGAGTCTCTTGACAATCGGTATGAATCATGGAAAAAGGTTTGAAAGACCCAGAGAAGGACACTATGTCAACCGCCTGATTACGGGCGTTCTGCCCGGGGGACAGGGCATCCGCATTTTTGAACCGGACCTCGAAACAGGTCAAGAGATCCAGTTCATGCTGCGGGATTCATTGAGGATGCTGGAATCCACCAATACCAACTGTGCTGAGCTTTTGGCTCAAATCGAGGAAGAGGGCAGAAAGCCCCTTTTCGGGATGTATCTTGACTGTGCCGGCAGGACGGGGGAACAGTCCAACGTCCTTTTTGAAGAGGCCCTGGAAGTACAGCGGGCCCTCAACCGGCGGGATATACCCCTTATAGGCTTTTATTCGGGCGTTGAAATCGCCCCCCTCCTTGGAAGACCGAGGGGGCTGGACTGGACGGGCGTGCTTGTGGTCCTTGCCGGAGAAGGATCATGACGGAAGACTCCAACCGCTCCCACGAATATGCCCGATTGGAACGTCGTCTCAAGGAATGCGAAGCGGAGGTGCAGTACTATAAGGGAATTGCAGCGGTATCCGGAAAGAGGCACTTGCGGGAACTCGACCAGCTCTCAAGGCTTATTGCGGAACAAAGGCGGGCGGAGGCGGCCCTGCGTAAGAGCGAGGAGAAGTACCGGTCCATTCTTGAGAGCATGGAAGAAGGCTACTTTGAGGTCGACCTGGAAGGGAACATGGTTTTTTTCAATGATTCCGTGTGCCGGATCCTGGAATACTCCCGGGAGGAATTGGCGGGTATGAACAACCGCCGATATGCCTCTGCAGATACCTCCAAAAAGATGTTTCGCATCTTTAACGAGATTTACAGGACAGGGAACCCCGCCAAAATCACGGATTACGAGGTCATCACCAAGAAGGGGGACACAAAGATCCTTGAGCTTTCCACCTCGCTCATGAAGGGCGCGGGCAACGAGCCCACGGGATTCAGGGGGGTTGCCAGGGACGTGACCGAGCGAAGGCGCACAGAACAGGCCCTTGTGAGCGCCTCCAAAGAACTCGAACAGACCAAGGACATGCTGGTCCATTCTGAGAAACTGGCCGCCCTGGGCCGGGTCACGGCGGGTGTAGCCCATGAGATACTCAACCCCTTGAACATTATATCCATGAGACTTCAGTTGCTGGGGATGGCCAAAGACCTGCCGGAAGAAGCCCAGGCGGCCCTGAGGGTCTGCAGGGACCAAATGGGACGGATCCTTGAGATTACAAAAGATCTCGGTCAGTTCTCTCGAATCACCCAAAAACACTTCGTCCCAAGCGATTTGAACAAGATGGTCGAAGGGGTTCTGAACCTCTCTTCGCCTCATCTGAAGCAGGAGGGCATCAAGCCCCGTGTAGAGTATCGCCCTGACCTGCCCAGGGTCTCTATGGATATAGACAGGATGAATCAGGTCATCTTGAATGTCTTTTCAAATGCCACCGCGGCCATGAAGGGCCGGAAGACCAAGGAACTGCGTGTATCCACAGGGTTGAACCCTGATGGATCTGTGCGACTGGTTATCTCGGATACAGGCACGGGAATTGCGGAGGATGACCTGGGAAGCATTTTTGACCCCTTTTTTACGACCAAGGCCCCCGGGCAGGGGACGGGGCTGGGACTTTTCATCTCTTATAGTATTGTACAAGAGCATGGAGGGAAGATGTGGGCGGAAAACAACTCCCGGGGAGGGGCCTCGTTCTTTATTGAATTGCCGGGACCTGAGCGTTAAGCGGCGACGTGTCCTTTTATGACGAAAGCGAGGGCGCCATGGAACGAATCCTGGTGGTGGACGATGAAATAGAAATCTGCAATATCCTCAAGGAATTCTTCAGCCTCAAAGGCTACGAGGTGCACACCGCCCTTGATGGGCCCACCGCCGTCAACAAGGTAAGGGAGGTGAAGCCCCATATCATATTGCTCGATATCATCATGCCCGGGATGGGGGGGATCGAGACGCTCAAGGAGATCAAAAAGGTGGATCCCGAAGCCGGGGTGATTATGGTCACGGCGGTTGCAGATAACGAGGTGGCCAGAAAGACCTTGGAGCTTGGGGCCTATGACTATATTACCAAACCCATGGACCTGGATTATCTCGAGACCGTTGTGGCCGTAAAGATCCTGGATCTCTTGGGCTAGTTCCCGTCCGTTCGTGGGCTTTGTTTCATCATCCCCGGGCAAGGGGGGCAGGGCGAAACATGGAAAAGGCACGCAGCCATTATTGGCAAAGGCGACTGAAAAATATCAAAGAAGCCTTGGAGAAAAACGGCTTTGACGTCTACCTGGCGGACGATACGGCCCAAGCCAGAAGGGTGGTCGAGGAGGAGATCCTCCCCGGGGTAAATCCCGGGAGCGTCGCCTGGGGAGGCTCCATGACCTTTCTTTCTACAGGAATCTATGAGAGCATCAAGGAGAGAACCGACTGGGATGTGGTGGATACCTTTGAAAAGGGGCTCCGCGAAGAAGAAAAGCTGGACCGGAGGAGACGGGCGCTTTTTGTAGACCTCTTTATCACGGGAACCAACGCGGTCACCGAGAAAGGCCAGCTTGTCAACCTCGACATGTATGGTAACCGTGTTGCGGCCATTACCTTCGGTCCCCGGTATGTGTTGATCCTCTTAGGCCGCAACAAGTTGGTGGCGGATCTTGAAGGGGCCATGGCTCGGATCAAGGACTACGCCGCTCCTATTAACGCCATGCGTCTTGACAAGAAGACCCCTTGTGCTCAGACCTCCTTTTGTGAAGAGTGCACCAGTCCGGATCGGATCTGCAATACCTGGATCATCACCGAGAAGTCCTTCCCCCCGAAGCGGGTGAAGGTGGTATTGATCGACCAGGATCTGGGGATTTAAAAAAGCGGTGATGGGAGGCCCCCTTTATCCCCCAGGAACGGGCCGGCAGGTAAAGGTCATGAAGGATTACCGGAAATCAAGAGAGAATGCCTCGGCGTCGCCTGAAAGGATGATCGTCAAGGGGGAGGCCATTAGGGACTGGGAACAGGCCCAACAGGCTTTTGGCGAGAGTGAGGCGAGATACAGAAAGCTTTATGAACAGGCGAGAAAGGAAGAGCAACTCTATCGTTCCCTGATCCATTCCTCTGCCGACGCAATCGTCATATACGATATGGAGGGGAGGGCCAGGTACGTGAGCCCTTCCTTCAGCGAGGTCTTCGGGTGGAGCCTGGAAGAACTGGAGGGCCGTCAGATACCTTTTCTGCCCGGTTTTGAAAAAGACAGGACCATGGCCATTATCACGGATCTCATTGAAAACGGTACACCCTGTCGCGGTTTTGAGACAAGACGTTTTACAAAAGACGGCCGGCTTCTGGATATGAGTATCAGCGCCTCCCGATATGATGATCACCAGGGGAAGCCCGCGGGCATGCTTGTCATGCTTCGTGACATCTCGGAGCGCAAGCGGCTGGAAGCCCAGCTCAGAAAGGCCCAGAAGATGGAGGCCATCGGGACCCTGGCGGGCGGCGTTGCTCACGATTTCAACAATATCCTCCAGGTCATATCCGGGTATGTGGAGATTCTGTTGCTCAACAAGGGCAAAGAGGATCCGGATTCCGAAAAGCTGGGGGCCGTCGCCAGATCCGTGGACAAGGCAAGCGACCTTGTGAGGCAACTTCTCACCTTCAGCCGTGAGGTGGAAAGCGAGCTGGGGATGGTGGATCTCAACCAGGAGGTGAAGCAGGTCTCCGGAATGCTGGAGAGGGCCATCCCCAAGATGGTTCACATTGAACTGGCACTGAATCCGGATCTTGAGGCCGTGAGCGGGGATCCCGTGCAGATTCAGCAGATCATGATGAACCTGGCGGTTAATGCAAGGGACGCCATGCCTGAAGGGGGCACGCTGTCTTTCAGGACCGAAAAGGTCTTTTTGGACGACCGCTATTGCAGGATCCATCTGGGCGTCACCCCGGGCGAATACGCCCTGTTGACCATTTCGGACACCGGCCAAGGCATGGACGAGGAGGTGATGGAACACCTCTTTGAACCCTTTTTTACCACCAAGGACACGGGAGGGGGGACCGGACTCGGTCTGGCCACGGTTTACGGGATTGTAGAGAACCACGGAGGTTATATCACTTGTGACAGCAGGCCCGGCGCAGGGACCACCTTCAAGATCTATCTTCCCCTGTTCAAGCAGGCATCCATGGGGGAGACGGGGCGAAGAGACCGGAACCTGCAAAGGGGAGGGGAAACAATCCTGGTGGTGGAGGATGAACCCCACATCCGGGAACTGGGTGAGGAACTGCTCCAGGAATTCGGCTACAAGGTGTTGACCTCCCCTGACGGGAAGTCCGCCCTGGACCTCTATGCCGGTAAAGCCCGGGACATCGATCTTGTTATCCTGGACCTCATCATGCCGGGCATGGGGGGCAGGCGATGCCTTGAGGAAATCATCAAGATCAATCCGGAGGCCAAGGTCTTGATCGCCAGCGGCCATCAGCCCATGGGGTCCACCGAGGGAATCCTCGCCGCTGCCAAAGGCTTTGTCACCAAACCCTATAAGCTCAAGCAGATGCTGGGAAAGGTCCGTGAAGTCCTGGACGGGGATGACGCAGGACCTGCCTGAAAAACCACCCTTCCCCTGTTGATCAATTGCATCAAAAACGCCTGTCCACTCCTGCCCTGATGATCAATGAAAAGGTCCGGGCGCGGCGGCGGCTGTTGTTGGAAAGGGTTCCAGCATAGCCGAGGGGGGCCAGCAACCCTGGAACAAAGGAGGAGACGGAATGAAAAGACTCGGCATCCTGACGGTATTGGCGGCCCTGTTCATCGCCCCCTGGCTGGGTATAAGCCCGCCCCGCGCCTGGAGTGGCGGGATGATAAGGGTGGGGCTGCCTGTTCCCCTTACAGGAAGATATGATCTGCTGGGCACGAGAAATCTCCAAGGAGCGAGATTATGGGAGGAGTGGGTCAATGATCAGGGCGGCGTTTATGTGAAAGAGACAGGGAGAAAAGTCCCCGTGAAGGTGGTGTGGCACGATACGAAGAGCAGTGAGGAAAGGACCGTCAAGCTCACCAAGCAGCTCATTAAGGAGGACAAAGTCCATTTTCTCCTGGGTCCTTACGGAAGCACCCTGACCCTGGCCGCCGCCCCCGTTACGGAAAGGTACGGCAAGCTCATGTTTTCCCACTCCGGGGCGTCGGACAAGATATGGGAGCAGGGCTACAACTATGTGATCGGGGTGTTGTCCCCCTCTTCCTACTATTATAAGAGCACCATGGAGCTCCTGGCATCCTTGATTCCGCCCGCCAGGACCCTGGCCTTAATGACAGAGGACACCCCCTTCAATCTTTCCATACGCGAGGGGATCAAGAGATGGGCCCAGGACCTTGGTTTCGAGATCATCTTTGATGAAGTCTACCCGGCCCGGCCCGCAGCCCTCTCCTCGGTCTTGAAGGAAGTGAAGAAGAAGGCCCCCCATGCCATTCTGGCCAGCTCCCATTTCAGGGACGGGGTCCTCTTGGCCAGGCAGGCGGCGGAGCTTGGGGTTTACACCCGGTTCTTTGCCGTCGGCTCGGCACCCTCCACGGTGGAGTGGTGGGAGGCGGCCGGCCCCGAGGCGGGCCAGTATGCCGTGGCCACGAGCCAGTGGGAGCCCATCGGGGGCCCGGATCCGGCGGCCTTTCCGAACTGGTTCGGCCCCAAGATGACGGGGCGCGCCTTTAACGCCTGGTTTGAAAGGCGCTGGGGAAGGCCTACGGATTTCCGGGGGACACAGGGGTTTACTGCAGGCCTGATCCTGCAATGGGCCATTGAGAATGCGGGGGGCTTGGCGACCGACAAAGTCAGGGCGGCCCTGAATCGGATGGACATTATGACCCTTTACGGCCGGCAGAAGATAGATCCCGCCACGGGCATCCAGGTGGGGCACAGTCTGGTTGTGGCCCAATGGCAGGACGGTAAGAAGGTGGTGGTGGGACCTCCTGACATTGCCATGGATAAGGTGGTGTATCCCCGGCCCGAATGATTTGGAAGTCTTCACGCCTTGACCCCGGGAAAGGCCTTTGAAATGCGGTCCATGCATGGGGCGGGTTTTTCGGAGAAAAGGCCGCCCTTTTGGGATGCCCTGATCCGGTTTATGCGGGACGTGGCACGGCTATGCCTTGATCTTTCCAAGATCATGGTTCCCGTGATAATAGGGGTTAAGGTCCTCCAAGAACTGGATCTCATCAAATACATGGCCATGCCCTTAGGGCCTGTCATGAAGCTGGTGGGCTTGCCCCCGGAGATGGGTCTGGTCTGGGCCACGGCCATGCTCAATAACCTTTACGGGGGCATCATCGTTTTTCTGTCCCTGATCAAAGACACCCCGCTCACCACGGCCCAGGCCACCGTGCTGGGGACCATGATGCTCGTGGCCCACACCATGCCCATTGAACTCAAGATCGCCCAAATCTCGGGTGCGCGCCTCTTGTTTCAGACCCTGAACCGCCTCATCTCCGCCCTGCTTCTGGGAGGCCTCCTTCATCTGGGATACTCGGGCCTGAACTTGCTCCAGGGACCGGCAAAGATCCTCTTCGAGTCCGCTCAACAAGGGGATCTGTATCAACAGGCCTCCCTTGGGGCCTGGGCCCTGGGGGAGGTGCAAAATCTCCTCTGTATTTTCCTGATTATTCTGACCCTCATGATGTTGATGCGGACCCTTCAAAGGCTTCGGATCAT
>Ga0180431_10001424_pt1 | contig 33525 bp, 20 predicted proteins | sample SS_ome_11_FD_132459 | JGI IMG/M metagenome (GOLD analysis project Ga0180431, IMG submission 132459) | Hypersaline lake sediment archaeal communities from the Salton Sea, California, USA - SS_1_MS_1 metaG | ecosystem: Environmental > Aquatic > Non-marine Saline and Alkaline > Hypersaline >... | reverse complement strand
GCGGCAGGCTTCCTCGCTGTGGAACCGTTCAACGAATTCGGACATCGTCCTTGGAAAGCTCTCGGCCTTCATGGGGCTGCACACTACATGTTGGGGCTACCTTAGTCAAGTGGATACCCATGTACACAGATTCTCGCTGTTCCATCGGTGCGATCTGTGTGATCTGTGGCAAGTTCTACGCGCTCAACGGGAGGGTCGCGCCGCGTCGGCAAACTCGACATCGAGCACGTCGGCGACGAGGCTGCGGGCGGGATTCGTGCGATCAAAGAGGACGGTCACGGCATCCCCTTCCTTGAAGGCGAACGAGTCGGCCGGAGCGTAGGTTCTCTGCGTGGAGTCGCGCTCGCGGCCGCGGTCATCGGTGAAGCGGTATCGCAACTCGTACAAAAACCTTCTCGGCGCCCGGAGCGAGGTCTTCATGCTCATGAGCTTGTTCCACCGGGCGCTGACGACCGTGCCGGCCGCCGGCCAGCCGTGCTCGCAGAGCCGCCGCAACCGGATGAACTTGACCATGCCAAAGCCCCAAATCATGCCGCCGGCGACAACGAAAAACCCGGGCAGGAGGTACATCGTCAGCGGGATCGCCGAGTAACGCAGGCCCTCGATGCGGCTGATCATCGGATCGTCCGGCAGGTACTCGATCGCCACCTCGGTGCCCCTCGAGTGCCCGCGCAACCTCGACGAAAAAGACCGGCCTTTGTAGGCCGCGCCTTCGACCATAAAGGTGTACGCAATCCGGTACGGGTTGCGACTGCCGCGCCGCGTGATGCCGGTGACCGTGCCGATGGCGGTCTCGTGGTTGCGCTGGAGGCGAAAGTCCGTCACGGGACTGCCGACGACAAAAAAGACAACAAGCATCGCCGCGCCGACGACGAACCAGATCGCCCCAAACAGCCGCGGCAACAGCACCTCTCGCCTGAGCCGCCTCAGCCACTCGGCCGACAACCGCCTCGGCCCCGGCGGAATCCGCGTTCCAGCGTCAAATGCCACGTCGTGCCCTCTCGTCTCACGTGCCTTGCGCCATCATATCATGGTCCATGCTGAGACCGCCACCCGGCCAAGCTGCGAAGCAGCGACAGCCCCCAAGCGCCAGGCAACCGGCACCTCAAAAAGCACTTGATGGTGACAGGAGTTACGAGCGTCTACGACGTGAGTTCTGACGCACGAACAACTGCTTGAAGGCGAGCCTATACAACTTCAACATCAGAAAGTGGAAAGGAGAAAGGAGACCGCAGGAGAGGTAATGTCTTGCTGTTCTTCGGCGCGAGTTTCCCCGCCCTTGAGACCGCTTGCTGAGTCACGTCTGTCGCTTATCAAGACCACTAATCAGCCCACTCAGCATCCTGGCGATTTCTTCCAGATCCAGCCGAAGCTTGTCGTGATCGTCATCGGTGATTAATCCACGTCGGCGCGCCAATTCGAGCAGTGGGACGCATTCCTGCACAGAGCCTCGGGCAATGCCGAAGAAATTCTTCCGATCAGCTTTGGTGAATCGGCCGTTGCCCTCGGCGATGTTCGCGGCAATGGAAAGGGAGGCGCGGTTCAGTTGGTCTGCGAGAAACCAGAAGCCGCGAGGGAAGCCACCCGTCAACTGACAGACGCGATCTGCGAAATCAATAGACTTCTGATAAACCAGCAACTTCTCGAAGGCGAAACCCATGCGGACCTTCAATGCCAGAAAGTGGAAAGGAGAAAGGAGACCGCAGGAGAGACAATGTCTTTTTCTTCAGCGCGAGTTTCCTCGTCCTTCTTCTACTTTCTCCTTTCTACTTTCTATTCTCTCCTGCTCTACCATTTTTCGCCGAAGGCGAAAAATGGTCGGGACGACTGGATTCGAACCAGCGACCTCTTGAACCCCATTCAAGCGCGCTACCAAACTGCGCCACGTCCCGACTTGTAGAGCACACTCATTCTTACGGCTCAACCACCGCGAAGGTCAAGGCCAAAATCCGCCCGGCACCCTACTTGACGGGCACTTCCTCCTCGACGGAACGCAGACGGATCCGGTCGAGCAGCATGCCCGGAGGTTCTTTCTCTTCCGGAGGCGCAAGAGAAACGATCTCGAGCAACGCGCGCCGGGGAGTACCGGTCGCAATGCCCGAGGGGATCATCACGCTGACGGTACGGAACGACTCTTCGGCCGCGATTGTCGTGAGCCTCTGACCGGAAATGCTCACAGCGACCGGGTCCTTCACGCCGCTGCGACCCGACAGCCGGAGTTCGGCGACGTAGCTGCGCGTGGGATCGTACGGAATCCACAGCGCCGAACGGCGCCCCGTCCAGCACGCGAATTCACCACGGACTTCCAACTCCTTCGACGCCTGCGAAACCTCCAAGCGTTCACCGTCGGGCATCTCAACGATATCAATGGGACGGTGATAATCTTTCAAAAAACCCTCGCCAACGTGGAACCAATCCGGCTCGAACTCCCACGTCAGGTCCACCTCGACAGCGTCATCGGGCGCCTCCTCGATGCGGACGAGCCGATAAACGTTCGCGCCGAAACGCACCGGCTCCGTTTGGCGCGGAAAACCCTTGCTCTGCTCAAGCCTCGTCGAGCGGAAGGCGTAGCTTGCGGCCTCGATCGGGACGCACGTCAGACCGGGAAAGATGTGCGGCCGGTCCATGTCCACGAAATAAACGGCCCTCCCCTCGTCGAGCTTTTTTTGCGCGAAGTGCAGCGCGACGCGACATTTTTTCGCGTCGGGGTCGCTCACGGCGTAGGTCTCGAAACCATGCAGCAGATTGAGCGGCGTGGCGAGCCAGTAGTGATTGCATACGTACACGCCGTCGGGATCGAGCTCGGCGGCGACCTCGGCCACGAAGTCGAGCGCGCCTCGATTGTCGCGGGTGAGAACAATCGCGCGGCCTCGCGCGAGCGGCACGGCGGCGATGAGCACGGCCACAACGATACACGCAACCGTCCGCCAGCGACCAAGCCCCGTGGTGATCGTCGCCACGGCATAACCGCCAAAAACGCAGAGCAACGGGATCACGACAGGCACGTAGCGCCGCGCCGCCCACATGTAGAACGGCTCGATCAGGCCGTACTTCGTGTAAACGATCGTCATCATGGCGCCCACGACGATCAGCGTGAGCTCGGCCAACGAGCGCGCCTTCGCCACGAGCACGCACGCGCCCACCACCGCAAGCGCCAGCCCCACCGGCGTCAGAAACCAACCCAGCGCCACGAAGCTCATGCGATTAACGTTCTTGGGGCTACCGAGATACGGTCGAACGAAGAAGGCATAGAAGGCGAACACGACGAGAAGCGCGACCAGAGGCGCCCGGGACCACGGCCCGCTGACAAAAGCGGCGAGTTTTTTGGGCCACAACCGAAAGGCCGCGAAAACCACGACGAGAATCGCCAGGACGCCGGCGCCAATGACGGCAAAGAAGACCGGGCGCGAAGTGACCAACTGAACGCCTGGCCGGTAGAGAAATGAAATGAAGACGGAGTGCAAGACGATGTGCGCTACGGCGACGGCGCCGCCTGCGACGAGGAGCCAGTCGCGCCCGCGCCAACGCGCAAGGTTATGCGCGTAGACGAGCAGCGCGACGAGAGGCACGACGAGCAGCGCGTCGAGCCGCGCGTGCGCGGCCATGCCCATCGCGAGCATAGAGAGCAGCGCGGCCGCCGGTGAACCGGTCTCCCAGTAGAGCATGAGCAGGTAGAGCATCGTAAGAATGCAGAGCTGCGCGAGGACTTCCGCCGTCGAGAAACGCGCCTGCCAGATCTGCGTGAGGTTGAGCGCGAAGAGGATCGTCGCCGCAAACGTCACGCCGGTCGAGAGGAATCGCCTGCACACAATGAAAAGCATGAGCACGGAAAGCAAAGCGAACACAGCGTTGGCGTAGAGCATCGCCTCATCGCCGCCGAGCGAACGGAAGATCGCCAGCCACGTCGGGTACAGGTGATGGAACTGCGGCGAGATGAGGCCGGTCTCGTGGTCGGCAATGAGCATCGCCGGGAAACGCTGGCCGCGAAACTGGCGATGATACGAAAGCGCGTCCTGCATCTCGCGCGGCAGCGCCCCGAAAGACTCGTCGCGGTACAGGATGCCGCCGGTCCGCTCGATCGAGGCGCCGGTGCTCAAATAGGTCGAGGGGTCCCACCCACCGAAAATGTATTCGTGCGGCCGAAAATAGAGCACGGCGCCGACGACCATGACCGCGACGAGAAACACGACATCAAATCGCCAGGCCACCGGTTTCTCCAGCGGCAGAAGTTTCCCTCGACGAGGCAAGCTGACGACCAGCGCAACGCCGGCAACGATCAACAACAGCAGGAAGACATTGAAGACGCCGAATTCAGCGAGCACGATGCCGACGAGAGAAGTCACCAGAATCGAGATGGACAACACGAGGACAACGGCCTCGATCAGACTCAGGCGCGCGGCACCCTGCTTCGGCCGGAGCCACCTGAGCAGGGCATACCCCGGCACCGTCACGAGCACGAGAATACACAGGACGCCGTAGAGCACATACATCGGACGCTCCCACAAGCCCTTGCCGTGCGGAGTGTATCGTGCCTGACCATATGGCGCAACGAATACGCGCCGGTTTCCTCTTGAGGTGTAAGAGCCGTGCGGTGTAGGCTCCGCGGGCGATTGAACCGAGAAGGATTCGAGCAGCCGTGCGTGCCGACGCCGAGTCGCTCAAAGCGACGTACATTAGACACACCGAGTACCATCACTACCCGGGCGGCCTGAAAAAGCTCGAGTTTATCGTCGAGACGCTTTGCGGCCTCGACCGTGAACCGTCCGCGGTCAGCGTCCTCGACATCGGCTGCGGCAACGGCAGCATTACGTTCCCGATCGCGTCGCTCGGCTACCGGGTCCTCGGCGTGGACATTGACGACGACTCGATCGAGTTCACACGTTGGGCCAATTCGTTCCCGAACGCGCGATTCGAGACCGTCGCCGGCAGCGACTTTGACCTCGGCGAGCGATTCGACGTCGTGATCTGCTCCGAGGTTCTCGAGCATCTCGACGAGCCGATGCCGCTGATCCGGACCATTGTGCGCGCGATGAAGGATGACGGCCTCGCCATCATCACGGTACCGAACGGCCAGGGACTGCGCGAGCTCCTCGGGCAAGTGGAGATCTTCTTGAAGTACACACTTGGTCTGTCGCAGGTGCTCGCAAGTGTGCGGAAGGTCATCGGCATGCCGGACCCCGACGAGAAATGCCTCATGCACACCTCGAACGTCGAACAGGCCGGTACGGGGCACGTCCACTTCTTTAGCCTGCCGGGGATCACGCGACGGCTCGCGCGCGGCGGCCTCGAGGTCGTCAAGGTCGTCAACTCGCTCTTCATCTTCAGCGTTTTTTTCAAGAACCGCAGCGACGAGTGGACAACGATAGACCGGGTTGACTCCCGGCTCGCCGACCTTCTGCCCGCCTCGATGGCGAGCGGCTGGTATTTCTTGTGCAGAAAAATAAAAAACTAGAGGGCGGATTCCATGCAGTGTTTCGTCAGCGGCGGCACGGGATTTACGGGCGCGGCGCTCGTCAAGCGCCTACTCGAGAAAGGCCATGAGGTCCGCGTCCTTGACAACCAGGAAGGCCTGTTTTTCGACGAGCTCAAGCAACTCGGCGCGCAGGTCACTTTGGGCAGCGTGACCGACGGGCCGCTCGTGGACACGCTCACCGCGGGTTGCGATCGCGTCTATCACCTCGCCGCCGCCTTCCGCAAAGTGAACCTCGGCAAGCCGGTCTATTGGGACGTCAACGTCAACGGCACGCGTCGGATGCTCGAGGCGGCCGAGCGTCACCGCGTCCCGCGCTTCGTCTATTGCAGCACCTGCGGCGTGCACGGCAACGTCGAGCGCCCGCCCGCAAGCGAGACCTCGCCGATCGCTCCGGCCGACTACTACCAGTACACGAAGTATCAGGGCGAGGTCGTCGCACAGGAGTTTCTCGACCGGGGGATGTGGATTTCGATTTTGAGGCCGGCGGCGATTTACGGCCCGGGCGACCCCGAGCGGTTCCTCATGCTCTACAAGCGCGTCAACAAGGGTCGCTTCATCTTTTTCGGCGATGGCTCGACGACGTATCATCCGCTCTATATCGACAACCTTATTGACGCGTTCGAGCTCGCCGCCGAGGTGGACGCCGCCCGCGGCCAGGCCTTTCTCATCGCCGACGAGGAATACGTGGCGATCAAGACGCTCGTGCTCGGGATCGCCGACGCGCTCGACATCGAGCTCAAGGTCGTGCACCTGCCGTTCTGGCCGATTTACGCCGCCGCCGTGGTGTGTGAGACGATCTACAAGCCGCTCCCGTGGGAGCCGCCGCTGTTTCGTCGTCGCGTGGACTGGTTCAAGCAGAACCGCGCGTTCGACATCACCAAGGCGAAGCGGGAGCTTGGCTACGTGGCGCGGATTGATTTGCCCACGGGGCTTAAGCGCACAGCGGCGTGGTACTTGGAACACGGATACTTGAAATAAACCTCGTTCGGCAAAAACACTTGCAGCAACTCGAAGAATCTGGCAACGTTACAGCAGGGATTGGGCTCTCGCCCTGCGCGTTTGATCCCGAAACGCCAAGTTTGGAGGAATGGTCCATGGTCCGTATAGGAATAGTGACGCTTCTAGCCCTCCTTGTCATCAGCGGCTGTGGCGGCGATGGCGACGGCGGCGAGCCCGTCAACATCGTCGGCACGTGGTCCGGCCCAATGACGCACCGCATCATTGACAACAACGCCGGCACCGACATCACCCTGACGTACACCGCCACCTTTTTCATCCTCTCTCAGAACGGCAGCAGCGTCTCGGGCAAGATGGCCCTGCGCGACCTCGCGCACGTCGGCAACCTCACGGGCACGATGAGCGGCAGTCATTTCAAAGGCGTCCGGACGGGCACGCATACCGTGACGATTGCGTTCAACGTGAGCGGCAACACACTGACGGGAACATTCCGGTTCGTCGGCGACGGCCTCGACGAGACCGGCACCTACACCTGCACGAAACACTAACGAGTCGGTTCACACAAGGACGTGGAGTGCGAAAGGATACCAAGACCGCGCAGCACGCTTCCCAATACGATAAACGGCTAAGAATCGGCAGCAGTGACGAGACAACCTGACACTCTTGGTGCCTCCTCAACCGAACCAAAATGGCGTGCCTGGCTTGCCAAGCACCACGCCTTCATCGTCATCGGTCTCCTCGCCGTCTTCTTCCTTCAGGTCATGCTCAGTACGCGCCTCATGTCCGTCACCGTGGACGAGTTCGCGCACCTGCCCGCGGGCTACATCTACTGGGAAAACGGGAACTTTGCCGTGTACCACCGCAACCCGCCGCTCATCAAAATGTGGGCCGCGCTCCCGCTGCTCCGGAGCGGTCTCGACAAAGAATTCACGCGCCACGGCGACCTGTGGGCCGCCGGCACCGAATTCATGTATCGCAACGAGACAGACTATCACGCCCTCTTCATGCGTTCCCGGCTGATGATCGCGCTGCTTGGCGTCGGGCTCGGCGCGCTCGTGTTTCGATGGAGCCGCGAGCTGTTCGGCCTCGCCGGCGGCCTGGTGTCGCTCGCGCTCTACGCCTTCAGCCCAAATGTCATTGCCCACGCCGGGTTGGTCACCACGGACCTCGGCGCGGCCGCGATGTACGCACTCGTCTGCTACACCCTCTTCAAGCTCGACGAAAAGTGGTCGGTCTGGCGTCTTCTCTTTGTCGGGGTGGCCCTCGGCCTCGCGATCATCACGAAGTTCTCGTGCCTCGCGCTCTTGCCGCCCGTGCTCGTGCTCAGCGGCTTCGCGAAGCGCCACCGGCCGCGTCTCGGTCGGCGCAAGGCGCTTGGGCGAGTGGCCGTGACCCTCGCCGTCATCGTGCTTGTGCCCCTATTCATCATTAATGCCGGCTACGGCTTCAGCGGAAGTTTCAAAAAGTGGCGTTCATACAAGGACACGGGCGACCCCTTGGATTCGCTCGCCTCGTCGCCCATTGGCGAGTTGCCGGCGCCGTTCCCCCAAAAATTTTTAGCCGGCCTCATCGAGCAGCGAGAAGCCTCGGTCATGCCGCAGCCCCAGTTCCTCTTCGGCGAAGTGTCCCACACCGGTTGGTGGTACTACTTCGTGATCGCCTTCCTGCTCAAGACGCCGATCTCGATCCTCGTGCTCGTCGTGTGTGCCGCCGCCGTCGCCGTGTGGCGTCTCGACCGTCGGGCGTGTTTGTTTCTCCTTGTGCCGGCCGCGTTTTTCTTCGCCGTCTTCTCGCTCGGCACGCGAGTCAACACCGGCCTCCGCTACCTGTTGCCCATTTTCCCGCTTCTCTTCGTTCTCGTCGGCGCGCTCATGCGCAAGGACAGCCCCCGATGGCTCAGTCGCCCCGCCTGTCTCTTTGGTCTCGGCCTCCTCATAGCCTGGCACGTCTTGGGCTCCGCCGCCACCTTCCCGCACTACCTTGCCTACTTCAACGAGTTTGCCGGCGGGCAAGGCGAGCGCCACCTGCTCGACTCGAACTGCGACTGGGGTCAGGATCACATCACGCTTCGGCGCTTCATGCGTCAGGAGGGGATCGAACGGGTGCACCTGGCGACGCTTGGCCGGGTGGACCCGGCCGTCTACGGCGTCGAGTACGAAGCGCTGCGCCCGCACACGCCGGTCACGGGCCACGTCGTCATCAGCGTCAACCTCTACCACGGCCACTCGTACGTCACCCCGAACAACGGCGCCGCACCGATCCGGGTCCCCAAGGACGCGTACGCCTGGTTACGCGAGCACGAGCCGCTGCGGCGCATCGGCGGTTCGCTCTACCACTTCGAGATTGACTGAGCCGCAATGCCTGCCGGGCTCGGCGGTGGCGAGCGGGTTTAGCCCGGATTTCAAACACCCGGTGCGAGAAATGCGGGTTAGCGCTTGCTTTCTCCTCGCCTTCAAGATAGACGTTATCTCTCGTGCGACCGCAGCACCGTCATGCGGCGCACCCCTCATACGCTGTGAACGCCCAGGGATGATTCGCCGTGGCGAAAGAAGCTGACGACGCCCGCTCGCACCCGGGTGAATCGCGGTGGCGGATGTGGCTCACCCGGCGCGGCGCCGTTCTCGTCGCCGCCTTGCTTATCGCGTTCTTTCTCCAGGTCATCCTGAGCTCGCGGCTCATGTCCGTCACCGTGGACGAGTTCGCCCACCTGCCGGCGGGCTACATCTATTGGCAAAGGGGCGACTTTGCCGTGTACCGGCGCAATCCGCCACTCATGAAAATGTGGGCCGCCCTGCCGCTGTTCCGAAGCGGGCTCGACAAGAGATTCGTGAACGATTCGAATCTGTGGGCTGCCGGCCGACACTTCATGCTGCACAACGAGCCGATGTATCACGCCCTTTTCGTCCGCTGCCGGATCATGATCGCCCTGCTCGGGGTCGGCCTCGGGTATCTCGTGTACCGGTGGAGCCGCGAGCTCTTCGGCGTGCCCGGCGGCTTGCTCTCGCTCGCCGTCTACGCCTTCAGCCCGAACCTCATCGCGCACTCGGGGCTGGTGACGTCCGACGTCGGCGCCGCCGCCATGTACGCCCTCGCGTGCTACGTCCTCTTCAAGCTCGACGAGAAATGGACCGTCTGGCGCCTCGCGCTTGTCGGGCTCGCCTTCGGCCTCGCGATGATCACGAAGTTCTCGTGTCTGGCGCTCCTGCCGCTGGCGCCGCTCGTGCTCGTGCTCCAGGCGATCGTACGACGGCGCGACCCGGCCCGGCCCGGTCTTCCATGGCGCACGTCGCTGGCACGAGGCGTGGTCACACTCGCGGTCATCGCCGTCGCTGGCCTGCTGATCATCAACGCGGGCTACGGGTTCTCCGGCAGCTTCAAACCGTGGCGCGCGTTCGACGGCGAAGGACAACCGTTGGCCTCGCTTGCGACATCGCCGATCGCCCCGCTCCCGGCGCCGTTTCCGGAACAATTTCTGCTCGGCCTCGTCGAGCAAAAGCAGGCCGCGTTCGATCCGCAGTTCCAATACTTCCACGGCCACGCCTCGTACGAGGCCTGGTGGTACTACTGGGTGATGGTCTTTCTGCTCAAGGTGCCGATCCCGACCCTCGCGCTGCTCGCCCTGGCCGCCTACGCGGGCGCACGCCGTCTCGACCGTCGGGTCCTTGTGTTCCTCGTCTTGCCCGCGCTCTTTTTTGTCGCGCTCTTCTCGGCGAAGCTGCTGCGCATCCGCTGGCAGTTGCCGATCCTCCCGCTCGCTTTCATCTCGTTCGGCGCGCTCGTGCGCAAAGACGCGCCCGCACCGATCGGCCGCCCCGTCTTCCTCGCCGGCATCGGCGCCCTCGTGCTCTGGCTGGCGATCGAGTCGGCGATCACGTTCCCGCACTACATCGCCTACTTCAACGAGTTTGCCGGCGGCCACGGCGAGCGCTACCTCGTGGACTGCAACTGCGACTGGGGCCAAGACCACCTGACACTTCGCCGATTCATGCGGCGCAAGGGCCTTGAGTCGGTCCACCTCGCAACGCTTGGACGCGTGGACGCCGCCGTCTATGGCGTCGAGTACGAGACGCTCCGCCCCAACGAGCCCGTCACCGGCGACGTCGTCATCAGCGTCAACCTCCTCGCCGGCAACCCATATCTGATCCCCGACAACCGGCGACCGGCGATCAGAGTCCCTGAAGACGGCTACGCGTGGCTGCGCGCGCACAAACCCGTTCGCCGCATCGGCGGTTCGCTGTACTATTTCCGGATCGAGGCGGGACCCGACAAGCACGAGGTGACGACACCCTAGGAGTCTTTCATGCCTGCGACGGAAAACGCCGCACCCGAACCCGAACAGCCGGACGCGCACCCGGCCCAAGCGCAGCCCGCCGAGCCCGTGCGAAAAAGAAGACGGCGCCGGCGGCTCCTGCATCGCCCCCAACAAGCGGGACGCACGCTCGCGGTCGTCCTATTGATCGGGTGCCTTGCGGTCGCACTTCTCTTGACCTCGTGGCCCTGGCCACGGCATTTCCTCTCCGGGCTGCCCGCCGGTCCGGAAGCGCCGCGCGACGCATGGAAGCTCTCGTGGGGGGCGCACCGGCTGCTCAAGGGCCGCGTGTTGCCGGCCCACGACGCCCCCGCGTTCTATCCGCACGCCGGCGCGCTCGACTTCGACGAGCCGCTTTTCATCCCGTCGCTCGTCGCCGTGATCCCCTATGCCGCCACCCGCGACGCCGTCGTCACCTACAACGTGACGCTGCTCATCTTCTGGGTGCTCTCCGGCGTGACGATGTACCTCTTCTTGCGCGAGCTCGGCATCGGCAAGCTCGGCTGCGCCTTCGGCGCGGCCGCGTTCGTGCTCCTTCCTTACAGAACGGCGCACCTCAACGACATCACCGCACAGCTTTGCTTCGGTGTGCCGCTTTGCCTGATGCTACTTGCCCGATGGGTCCGCACGCAGCAACGCCGCTGGGCACTCGTCCTCGCCCTGGCGTGGTGTCTCCAAGCGATGAGCGCGCTCGCCTACGCGCTCGCTCTCGTCGCGGCGCTGCCGCTCGCGGCCATCGTGGCGCTCCTGCGTCGGCGCCCGTCGCCCCTCGACGACCGGTACATGTACGACGGCGTCGCCATCATGGTTCTAGTGCCGCTGCTGCTCGTTTCCATCTTTCTCGGGCCCACGCTCGAAGTGCGCACGAACGAGCCGCTGGCAAGCGCCTACGAAGAACGGGGCCTCGGCGCCGCCCAGCCGCTCGCCTACCTCAATCCCGACGAGGGAAGCCTCGTGGATGTATTCTCGTTTCCCGCGGGCGGGCCCGAGGCGGGCCTTTTTCCCGGCCTCACCGTCGTGGTGCTGGCGGGCGTGTACGGCTTCTTTCGGCGCCAGATGCTGCGCCATTTCCCGGGGCGAAACCGCGCCGCGCAGATTATCGTAACCGTGCTGGCGCTGGCGCGGCTTGCGCTCTGGTGTCTCGTCGGCATCGTTTGCCTTGCTCGGGCGGCGGCACCCACGTCCGCGTTCTGGGAGGCGCTCGGGCGGCTCGTCGGCCCGGCGCTCGTGGCCATTCTTGCGTTGACGCTCTTGCTCGCGCTTGCCGCACGACGCCACCCGCGCGCGTTCGGCACAGCGCTTATGCACGGCCTCGGCCTCGCCGCAGCAGGATGCTTCGTCCTCAGCCTCGGCCCGGAGATCACTGCAGGTTCGTCGGCGGTGAGCCTGTCCGAAGGACCGCTCATACAGCCTGAAGCCGTGCACCCCTTCCTTGGCACGATCGCGCCGCTGGGCCGCGTGGGGATTGTCACCATCGTCTTCCTTATCGCGGCCGCAGCCTGGATCCTCGACGAGGTGGCGCATCACAGGCGGTTCCGCTGGCTTCCCGTGGCGGTCTTTGTCCTCGTCTGCGCCGAGTCGGTCGTCCTGCCCAACCGCTTCACACCCGCCGGCCGAAACGCCGAGAGCCCCGTCATGGCGCGCGTGGCACAGCACAGCCCGACCGCCGAGCGCCTCAACAGGGCCGTCCGACTGCGCTCGGTATTCGTCATCCCTGCGGGCGACCCGGAAACGGACGCGCGCACCTTGCTCGCCTCCGTGCCGGACTTTCCTATCATGGTCAACGGCTCGGCGACAGTCACGCCCGCGGCCTCCCGTGAGCTCGTCAAGACATTCAAACGAGGCGACATCGCAGCAGCCTCGAGAGAGCTGACGGCTTTCTGGCCGGACCCGTACCTCGTCGTTGACAGGCGCGCGCTCGCCGAGCGCAGCGACACCTTCCCGCTCGACAAGAAGGAGCTTGCCGAACATTGGCGGCTCATCATCGAGGACGACCGCTACGCGCTCTACGAGCCCTTGGCCACAACGCCGACGCCCTGTATTATCCACAAGCGGCTCCGGCGCGACGTCGCGACCCGGTACTGCCGCCTGCGCTTCAAGGCGCGAATGACATTCGCCGATCCATCGCTCGAGCCGCACGTCGTGGTACGTTGGAACGGCAAGGGCGACCTGTCGTACGCGCTGACGTCAGAATTCCAGCCGCTCGAGTTTGACGGCATGGCGCGCTGGCTCGGCAAGCCCGAGGGCGACCTCGTCACGATCTCCCTCGTTTTCAAGGTCAACGGCGGCGCCGAGTTCACGCCCGCCGAGGAGGCCCTGGCAGACGTGGACGTCTCGAACGTCTGGGAGGTCATCGAGATCGAGTTCTGGGAAGCGCCACGTCGGTAAAAAGTAAGCACACATGGCTGAGCGCAAAAACAGATTGTGGGCCATTGCCGCTGGCCTCGTCGTCGGCGGGCTCGTCCTTGGCCTGCTCGTGAGCCGGCCCTTGCCGCAATACTTCACCACCGGTGTGCCCTACACCCTTGTCGCCAAACCCGACGAGCGCATCGCCGGCATGGTCCAGGGCGACCACCTGCAGTACATGTATCACCTTGGTCAGTTCCGGCTCGCCGTCGAGGGCCGCGCGCCGTGGTTCCGCAACACGTACGAGTTCGCCGGCAACTACGGCTTCACCGAGTGCTACGTCTATTTCCCGACGGCGCTGCTCTACTGGCCGCTGTCGTACGTGAGCGAGGCGTTCGCCTTCAATGCCATCATCCTGCTTTCGTTCGTCGGCACGATGATCGCGGGCTACGGGCTCGCGCGGGCGTGGGGCGCCGATCGCGGCGGCGCCGTGTGCGCCGGCGTCGTGCTGACGCTTTTCCCGGCGCGGCTCGCCGCGCTGTACGGCGGCCATCCTGCCGGCTCCGCGTTCTTCCTCTTTCCCATGGCGTGGTGGGGCCTCGAAAAAAACTGGCAGACGAGCCGCGCCGCTTGGGGTTGGCTTGCGGCCGCGTGTCTCGCGCTGCTCGCCCGGCTCGACCCGCACTACCTTTTCTATTTCTGTGCCCTCCTGCCCTTCTGGGCGTTCTGGAAACTCGCCGAGACCGGGACGTTCACCGCACCGACGCCTCACGCTCCCGCGTCAAAGAAACGGGCCCTGCTCGACGCGCTCCCAGCGCTCGTCGCGGCATTGCTCTTCGCCGGATGTGTCCATTACAACCAAATTCGGCTGCACGCCATTGACGGCTTTGGGCCGCAGATCATCGCGCTCGCCGTGTTCTTTCTCCTTGCCGTTGCCGCACTCTACTGGCTCATCGCGCGCGTCGTCGAGTGGCTCGGCGTCGCCGACGAGACGTTCCGCCGCCTGTGGCTCACGCTGCCGTGGTTCGCGTTCTGGCTGCTCGCGTTCTACTTCGCTGCCGACGTCGTCGAGACGCCAAAGTATGGCATTCGGCTCGTCCGCGCATGCGTCGCGCTGTTCCTTATCGCGCACGTCGTCTTCCTCATCATGGCCGTGCAGCGCAAGCGGCTCAAGCCGGGCGAAATCACGCTGCCGTGGCGGCGGATCGTGCGCCTCTGGCCCGTCGCGCTGGGCCTTGCGATCGCCGTGGCCTACGAGATGTACCTCAAGCTCGCCGTCTTTGACGTCTCAGGCGTCAGCGGCGGGCGCACACTGCACGAGGTTCGCCTTTTCTCCGTCCCGCCCGCAGAACTGTTCTCCAAAGCCACCGGCAACGGGAGTTTCATCGGCTGGGCGCTTCCCTTCTGTGTCGTCGTCGGTGCCATCGTGTTTTTGTACAACAAACGCGCGCTCGAGGGCGACCGTTGCGCGCGGCGGCGATTCTGGATTGCCGCCGCGTTGTTCGTCCTGGGCATCGTGCTGACCTGCGGGCCGCTGCTGAGCGCGTACGTCCCGCTCTACGAAACGCTCTACCACCTCGTGCCCTTCTTCAACTTCACCCGGGCAACGGCGAAATACGCCATTCTCACGTCGAGCTTCGGCGCCGTGGCCCTTGGGCTCACGCTGACCTTCCGGACAAAAACGCCCCAGAGGGGCGTCGTTTTCCGCTCGACGATCGCCGCAGTGATTGCGCTCCTGTGCGTGCTCGATTATCTTTTCATCGCTGAGGTCGGCGTCAGTGTCCTCCCCAAAGAAAACAAGGCGTACACACACATTGCAGAACATTCGAAAGGCGCGCCGCTGCTCGAGATCCCGATCTGGCCCGGCGACAGCGCCCACTCGGGGATCTACCAGTACTGGACGCTCAGAACGCAGGTCCCGACGGTTAACGGCTACTCACCGACCGTGCCGGGGGGCTACATCGAACATGTGTTCTGGCCGCTGTACGACGTAAACTATGGCCGCTTCGGCCCGCGTGAGGCCGAGCTGTGCAGGACACTCGGCGTGCGCTACGTCAACTTCCACGAAGAAGCCTTCCCACGTAAAGTTGCCGAGTTCCCTGCGGCGTGCTCGCTCAAGATGCTCCGGCTCAATCCGCGCCTCAAGCTCGTCGCCGAGGACGGGCCGGTCCATTGCTTCGAGATCCTCGACGAGCCTGCGCCACAACGTGAGCCGCCCCCGTCGCCGCTGCTCACACGCTACGTCCCGCTCAACTCCCTCGAGAAGGACCTCGGCAAAGAAATTCAGGACGAGGCCGCAATTGACGGCCGCGCATGGGCCGCGGACGGCCGGCGTGGACGCCTCTTCTACGGGCCGTTCGCCGTGCTGCCGAACGGTGACTACGTCGCCGTCTTTCGCATCAAGGCGCAGGCGGCCAACCCCGACGACGAGATCGGCACGCTCGACATCTACGTCAAGCGCGACAAGACGCCGCCGCCCGCCGCGCCGCTCGTCGTGGTGCGGCTCACCGGTGCCGACTGGATGGACGCCGAAGGGTACCGCTTCGTCGAGGTGCCGTTTACCCTCGACGGCACGCAGGTCGTCGAGACACGCGGATGGTTCGAGGGCGTACCCGGCACGTCGTTCGCCCTCGACTACGTGTTCATCCAGAGCACGGCGACCAGCGAGACAATCCGCATCGAAGCCGAGGAAATGTTCTACACGCCCACCAACCTCGTCGAGAATCGGGCCGCGTCGCAGGGCTTCCTCCTCACGTTCAAGGAATCGGCGCCCGAGACCAACCACCGCCTCGACGAGCGCTTTTTACTCCTCGACGCCGGCACCTACCGTCTCGGATGGCACGGGAGCGGCGGCGTGGCGGCGGTACGGCGGGTGACGGCCGACGGCTCCGAACCAGTCGCCAGCGCGTTCATCCCGCGGAACGAAAACGGTGCCCTCGGCACAGCCCTGAGCCGTTTTGACGTGCCGCGGCGAGGTGTCTATGCCGTAGACGTGAAGGGCCGGCTCGATCGCGTTGACTACATCGAACTCGCCCCGGCCGGCCCCGACGACGGGACGACCTCAACGACGCCCACCTCGACGGCGCGGTCGCGCGTGGGCAACTCGGTCCGCGGCACGAGCCGCTTGCGATGATTGCTCCACAGCAATGCGCCAAGGCGAATCGTGAGCCGGCCCGCCTCGCAGCCCGCGGGCACGGTAAACTTGTGCTCGTCGAGCACAAGGTAGCGAGGCACCTTCGAGCCCGGCGCCGTGGGGAACTTGGCGCTGTGATCGGCCTGGAACCGGATCGTCTCCCTGCGGCCGTCCACGTCGAGGAAATGGACAAACACGGACATGGCCTCGCACGGCACTTCTCCATCGAGCGCCCAGACGAGCCGCAGCGTCGCCGTCTCGCCCGGCACAAGCGTTGAGGGAATGAGCGTGTAGCCGAGCAGTCGAATGCTCGGCCAGAACCGGCATGGCGTACTGTGCTCCGGCGTCAGGAGCTGCATTCTCACCGCCGCTTTCTCGCTACGGACGGCGAGCGTTTCGAGATTCGCGCAGAGATCCGGAAACGTCTCGAACGCGCGTTCGAAGCGGCGCATCGCCTCGTCGTGACGGCCTGTGCGCTCGAGCGCCTCGCCGCGCGTCTGATACCACGCCGCCGTCGCCACACGGGCCGTTCCGAGGAGCGTGAAGCCGTTCCATTTCAACCCGGGGAAACCGCGCCATGCCGCCGGCGCACGCTCGATGACGAACGCCGTGTAGTGCGGGAACGTGATCGGCGTTACCGTCACCTCGTCGAGCGTCGCGCGCCGGAGCACGTCGCGGCACTGGTCGGCATGAGCCGCCTCGACGACAACAGCGACGCCTTCTCGGACGGGCAGGACGCGCGAGACGTGCGACGTCCGCTTCAGCCCTTCGTAATGCGGCAGCACGTCAGGACGAGGCCCCGACAGCCGCTCGATCTTGCGGCTGAGCCACTCGTCGCACACTGCAAGCTCGACGCCCCTGCGCGCGAGCTCGCGCGCTATTTCGACCGCCTCCGCCTCGTCGGGCAAGGTGCCTTCGCCCGCGGCGGTGTAGAAATACGCTTCTTGGAAACGCCAGACCTCGTGGTGAGGCGCCGTGGTTCGCCACCCGTGAATCTTTAGGTACCGCAGATGTGTCGGCTCGAACCGGCACTCCATGGGAACAAGGTGTCCTCGGTTGTACAGTCGGTTGCCGTAGATGCAGGTGAGCGTGCTCCGCCGTGTCACCCGTTGGATCTCGACCCACTCTTCGCCATCGGTCGAACCCGAAAACGTGTACCCGGCAGGGTAGTCCTGTTCACGAGGCGCGACGAATCGCGCCCCGCACAGCGAGACCTCCTGCCCAAAGTCCACGATCAAACTGCGCTCGCCATCAAACCGATCACCGACCATCGTCTCGTCATTCTCATCAATGAGCCCATGTCCGTCGCTCGCACCCGCCGGTGACCCTGCCAGCGACACCGATTCCGGCCTCACAACCCGAAGCGCCCTGGTCGGCAGCTCGAAATCGTAGAAGACCGCGAGGCCTGCGCCTTCGATCGGCTCGGCAGCCGTCACACCGAGCGCACCCAATGTATCCTTGAACATCTGTTCCTCGCTGAGGTCCTTCGAGATCGCCGTGCTATCGTCCGCCGCCGCGCCCACAGCATACGGATAGTAGCGCTCCTGGAACGTGTGCGCGAAGATGACCCGCTCACGCGCGACGAACGTCAACGTCTGCCCCTCGAGGGTGTCAATCATGACGTGGCGAAGACCTGCGGCTTCAACGTCACGCACGAGCGCCTGCATCTCGGCCATCCGACGCGCGCCCGCCCCGGCGTTCCTCCCATGAGCTGCGTCTATGTTGGCGCCGATGTTGAACGCCATCACAGCAAGAGCGAGCATTACCGTCGGCGCCGTGGCCCACGCGCGACGAAGCACCAGCGGGAAAGCGAATACCGCGCACACCCCGAGGTAAAACGGCATGAAATAGCGGGGGGCATACGTGCTCGCCATCGGACTCGGCAGAAAGAAGAACGCCGCCGCCAAAAGGAACAGCACGGGCACGAGTGCGGCCCATATAACGCGGCGATTCTTCTTTATTATCCCCACGACGAACCCAACAAGGAACACGGCGGCAAGGATGGCGTAAACCGCCTTCAGGAGCCACCGCGCCAGCCCTTGTATGTGCAGACCTTTCAGGAGCATGGCCTTGATGTAATAGCCGCTCACCAGCTCGAAGTTTTGCGGCACAAGCGAGAGCCGCGGCGACCTGAACCCGAAGAGCGCGTGAAGTCCTTGCTTCAAAGCCGTCACGAACACGGGCAGCAGCGCTACCAGCAACACCAGCGATGCCACCGCCAGCTTCCTCACGAGCGGCCCCTTGGGGCGTGAGCGCACGACGTGCGCCACAAGGAGCCCGAAGCCCACGACGAGGTATGCCGCGCAAAGCGGATTGGTCCAGATGGCGAGGCCGGCGAGCGCGCCCATGCCGACGAGACACCCCCATTCGGCACGGGCGGAGAGTTCGCGCTCGTTCAGCCGAACACCAACATAGAGGATCAGTGTCCCAAACGCCAGCGTCGGAGGATAGCCCAACAACGGCACGACCGAATACCACATCACGGTGTACGGCGCGAACGCCACGAGCGCCGCCGCGATGATCCCGCCCCATCGGCCAACAAGGCGGCTGAACAGCAGGTACGTCGCCAACACCCACAGCAGCGTGAACAGCGTCATCGCAAGACACAGTGACGTCTCGGACACGCCGAACACGACAAACATCGCCGCGCCGACGTAGGCGCCGATCGCGGAGATATAGGGCCAGCCGTAGAAATAGAGCGGGAACTCCCGGCCCTGGGAAATGTGCCACGACATGAGCGCCGCCGTGCCGTGGTCATCTTTGAAGTAGTAGGCGTTGTACGTAAAATCGACACGAATGGCGAGCGCGCCGAGCAGCACGACGATCAGAACCACCGACGACAGTACCCGCGCCGCTCGCGGCCGTGCCACTTGCCGGGCCTGCGGGTCTTGCCGACTCGCCGCGCTTGCAGATCCCACGAGCCCCCCTGCCCTCTTCCCGCGTTTCGGCGCACGCGTCTCTAACGAAACACGTTATACTTCATAATATAGAAGAGCGCTCGCGCCCCGTCACGCCACGTGATCTTCTTGCCCTCGGCAAACGTCCGGCCCGAGTAGGAAATGCCGACCTCGTACACCCGCACGCCCATTCGGGAGACCTTGGCCGTCACCTCGGGCTCGAAGCCGAACCGATTCTCTCTGATCCGAATCCGTTTGAAGACCTCCGTGCGAAACACCTTGTAACAGGTCTCCATGTCGGTGAGGTTGAGGTTCGAGAACATGTTGGAGAGCAGCGTCAACGTTTTGTTGGCGACCATGTGCCAGAAATACAGCACGCGATGCGCCTCCGAACCGACGAAACGCGACCCATACACGACGTCTGCCTTGCCCGCCTCGATCGGTGCGAGCAGCTTCGGGTACTCGGACGGATCATACTCGAGGTCCGCGTCCTGGATGATGACCACGTCGCCCGTCACGTGCTGCTGCGCCGTCCGGATCGCCGCGCCCTTGCCCTGGTTCATGTCGTGGAAGAACACCCTGACGCCCTCGGCCCCCTCGTATCGCGCGAGAATGTCCCGGGTGCCGTCCGTCGAGTAGTCGTCAACAACGATGATTTCCTTCTCGTGCGGGATCGGTGAGGCCTGGACGCGCCCGAGGAGCTCCTCGAAACTCTCGCGCTCGTTATACACGGGAATGATGATCGAGACCTTCACGGCCGCTTCTCCTCCTCTTCAAGCCAAGGGTCGCGCACGACCTCCGCACGCGAACCATCATATTGACCACGGTTGCGTGCCATGTCAAGTCGGCACCCCCGAAGCGCCCGCGTCGCCTACATCCCCCCAAACAGCTTGCGCAAATACTTCTTCGCACGCGAGAACACCGCCACAAGCGTCACCCCGAGCCGGCTGTAGAGCAGCCAATACGCAAACGCCTTCGGCTTGTTCCGCTCCCAGAACACGCGAAAGCAAAACAGCCGGTAGGCCCGGTTGACCGCTCGCTGCGAGAATCCGGGAAGCTTGAGATAGCACGTCCGGTACGCAATGTACCGGTCGGGCACCTTCCCGTCGGCGGGCGCATAGCCTTCCCGCACGCACAGGTCGTAGAGCGCCGTACCCGGGTGCGGCCAAAACACGCTGCAATTGGTCACGTCGGGCCGCACCTGCTGGTTGAGCCGCACCGTCTCCATGTGCATCGCCGGCGTCTCGCCCGGCAGCCCGACCATGTTGAGCGTCTTGACCTGCAGCCCGGCGCGCTTCGCACACGCGACCGCCTCGATGATCTCCTCGTTCGTCATTCGGCGCCTGAGCACCTGCTCGCGCAGCACCTCATTGCCGACCTCGACGCCGAAATCAATCCGCCGGCCGCCCGCGGTCTTGATGAGCCGCATCGTCTCGTCGTCGGTCACCTCCACGCGGCCGCAGCACACAAAGGGCAGGCCGATCTCCTTCGGGTAGCGTGCCGCAAACTCGCGCAGACGTCGTCGGTTGAGCATGAAAATGTCGTCGTCGAAGAACACCTCGTCAAATCGGAAGCGCGCCTTGAGTATCCGGAGCTCAGCGAGCACATTGTCCACCGACCGGAAACGAACGTACCGGCCCGGCTGCGCCTTCGCCAGAATGTGGTTGGCGCAGTACGAGCAGTCGTAGGGACAGCCGCGCGAGGCGATCACGCGCATCTGCAACAGCCCGTACGTATCAATGCTCTTCTGCGTGTCGAAAAGGTCCCAGTCCTCGGTGGGAAGCTCATCGAGGTCCTCAATAAACGGCCGCGGCGGCGTCCGCACAATCTCGTCGCCACGCTTGAGCCGCAGCCCCTGAACGGACGCCGGGTCCTTGCCGGCCTCGAGCGCCTGCGCCAGCTCGAGCATCGTGTACTCGCCCTCGCCGATGCAGACGGCGTCGAGCCGCTCGATCTGCTCAAGCATGTGCGGAAAGCACGTCGGGTGCGGCCCACCAACGATGGTGAACGTACCGTCGCGCGGCACGGCGTTGATGAGCGACGCCACGTAGCCCGCCTGCTCGGCCGCGACGTAAAAGCCGACGATCTGCGGGTCGAGCTCTTTGAGACGCTCCGGCCACTCGTCAAGCTCGTGCTTCCGCGTAAAATACGCCAGGTGGACGTCGTGGCCATGCGCCTTCAGCACGGCCGAGATGGACATCAGCCCGTGCTGGAAACCGAGCGCGCCGAAACGCTGGCTCACCTCGACAAAACCCAGAAGTATCCGCATGCGGAAAACGCTCTCGATATTATGTGTGTCCGCCTTTGCCCCGACGGGTCGGCTCGGCACGCAGGATCACCGGCGAGCCCAACAGCCGCGTCAGCCCGAGGCGCCTCGAAACGTCTTCGGCCACCGCCGACGTCCGCGGTCGTCCCAACATACGGTGCACCGCCATCGGCACAAAAAACTCGTCGAACCGGCCGGTTGCATAGAACCCGGCCGCTTGGAACGCGCGGCGCACCGCGCCCTCAAGAAACGTCAAGTAGTACCGCGTGTTTTTCTCGATCCCCTTCTTCACGTGAAACAGCAGCGGTGCAAGCAGATTGGCACTCACGAGCGGCGCGTAGTCCACCACCACGGCAGAGCGCGCCACGCGGCACAGCTCCGCCACAAGCCGCCGCCAACGCCGGATGTGCGGCAGGAGCCGGAATGAAACCACCACGTCGAAGCTCCCGTCGCCATACGGCAGGGGCAGCAAGGGTCCGTGCTCAAAAGCCACCTCGACGCCCGCCCGACGCGCAGCGCGATCGAGCCGCTCGCGGCAAACCGGTGCACTGCCGAGCACGGTCACGCAAAATCCCTCGCGCGCCAGCGGCACGGCAATTTGGCCGTGGCCACCGCCCACGTCGAGCACCGTGCCGCCGCGCCACGGCCGCACCAGATCGAGGCACGCCCGCTCTTGCACGCCGAGGAACCACTCACCGACCGCTCCCGAAAACCGCCGCGCATAGTCGTCCGACGACGTTTCCACGTCGGGCGTCTCGCCCGTCAGGCCCTGGACATGCCGCTGCTTCATCCCAAAAGTCTAGCGGCTCACGAGCCGCCAGTCAACGCGCGCAATTCGGCTGTTGACTCGACGAGGCAAAGGCCGCATCCTCCCCGCCGACGCCGAAGGACGATGCGAGACGACATGGCCGAGCAGCCCAAAGTGAAAAAAACGCGGCGCCGGCTCCTGCTCGGAGCGGCCAAGATCGTCATCGCCGTAGTCCTGCTTTACTTGCTGCTCCGCGGCACGCAGCGATCCGACTTCCGCGACGCGCTCCGTGCAATCCAGTGGCCGTGGTTTGCGCTCGCCGCTTTCCTCCATTTCCCGGGCTACCTCATCAGCGCATGGCGCTGGCGCATTCTGCTCCGGGCACAGGGTCAACAGATCCCGTTCTGGAAGCTTGTCGAGTCGTACATCGTCGCCACGTTCTTCAACTATGCCCTGCTCGGCACGCTCGGCGGCGACGTGATCCGCCTGACCGATACGGGTCTCGGCCGGAAACGCGGCGCCCAGGCCGCCTCCTCGATCCTCGTCGAGCGCCTGACGGGCTTCATCGCCATGGTGCTCCTCGCCGCGATCGGCGTACTACTCCTGGCGCTCACAGGCAAAACCTCGTCGAGCATGAACGCCGCCGTATGGGGCGCGCTCGTGCTGTTTGCCCTGTTCTGCGCCGGCCTCATCGTCCTCACCCACCCCCAGGTGGCGAGACGATTGGCCGTTCTCGCCGACAAGTTCATGCCGTTCGCCGGGCGCCTCGGCCACAAGCTTGCGGATGCGCTCGCCGTGTTTCACGCCGACCGCCGGCCCGTGTACGCCAACCTCGCCTGGGCCTTGCTGCTGCAGGTCAACGTGGCGGCGCACTACTTCTGCCTCGGCTTGGCGATGGGTTTGCCCGCCGTTCGCGAGGCCCCGCTCCAACACGCATTCAACTACATGGTGCTCGTGCCGCTGATCACACTCATCCTCACCATCCCGATCACGCCCGGCGGTGCGGGCGTACGCGAATTGACGCTGAAGGAGTTGCGCCGGGGGCTCGGAATCCCGGCCACGGCGGCGGGTGTCGAGCAAGCGTACGTTCTCGGCTGGGCGCAGGTCGCGTCCGTTCTCCTCTACGGTGCCGCGGGATTTGTCATCTTCATCGCCCGCTTGTCCCGCAGGAAGCGCTAGACCGCTACTCGCCGACACTCTGACGTCGCGGCACGACGCGCACGCGGCCGATCGTCGCGCTGTTGTTCGTGTGTGGCACGTCGGCTTCGAGCACCCTGATCCGTTTCTGGTGCATCGTGATGAGGATGCCGACCTCGATCTCGTAGGTCCCCGGCAGGATTTCCTCTCTGGTCCCTCCCGGCCCAATTTCCCCCTCAACCTTTACGGGGTGCCGGAAGATCGGCTGGATCCGGTCTCGGCGCTCGTTGAAACGCAAGCCCTGCGTAAGATCCGTGTCGCCTTGGAAGGCGATCGCGTCCTTCGGCCCGCCCTCGGGAATGAAATGAATAAACAGCGCACGCCCCCGATAGCGCGGCACGTCCTCGGGCCGCACACGCCAGTAGAGCGTCATCTCAATGGTTTCTCCCGGTGCATACTCATCCGCGCCGAGGCTGTAGCCCACAAGCTCCAAGCCGTTTTTGAACCGGACGGCAACATCGTGCCGCGACGGCAGCACGCGCGAGGCCTTGACCTCGTCGAGTCCTGCAGCAGTCTCGGCCTTGAGCTCCTCGGGCAGCCTGTCGAGGATTCGGCGCATCGCCACAGAGGGCCGGTACGAATCCGGATCGGCCTCGGCCGCCTTGCGGTACGCCGCGAGTGCAAGCTCTTCCTCCCCGCCCCCCGCCGCACTGTTGCCGTACGCGAGCAGCGGCTCGAAATGTTGGGCCGCCGCTTCCAGATCAGCGACATTCTCGTCAAGGATTGCCCGGACGAGCCGATCGCGCCCTTCGACCTGCCGCTCGAAATCGGGCGCCATCACAAGCCGGTCAAGCCGCAATGGGATGGATGAATCGGCCCCAATCCTGAGCGTCGTCGGGCCAAGCCGGTCTGCATACTCGATAGAGCACTCGACGTCGCGGTATTCGCCACCCACAGCGTCGCGCAGCTCGACCCGCGCCGAATCGAACGTGATCCGTCCCGTCGGATCCTCGAACGACACCGTCATCGCAGCATTCTCGGGTGCCGCGTCGCCAACGCGCACCCTCAGGATCACCCGGTACCATCCCGGCTCGAGAAAGAGATCTCTCAAGGTGACCGACCATGCCTCCTCGTCGCCGGCTCGCGGCATCACGCAGGTATCCCCGGCAGCGCTAACGTCCTTCTCAAGTTTCGCCCCTCTCGTCCTGTCAAACGTCTCTGCCTCTCGGTCGATATACGACAAGTTGTCCACATAGACCGACGAGATGCCGAAGCGCTCAAAGAGCGAAGCGCTCGGCCGATCAAGATCCGCCCGAATCCCGTTTCTGATGGCCGCGCCGCCTTTGAGCTCATCGAGATCCTTGCCTGAGCACGCCGCCGCTATCGCCACCAACTGTGCGAGCGTCGGGCCGGGCCGCTCACGCCAGGCCGCGACGAGATGCGGCAGAGCCTCCCCGTACTGCGCCGCATTGTAGTACAGCACACCCTTCTGCTCCTCGGTCACCGCCACCTCGGCCTGGCACGGGAACGCCGCCCGGGCCCAGAACTTGTAAAACGGTGCTCGCAGCAACGGCATCCGTTTCGGGTTTTCGATCGTAAGAACCTGCGTCTCGAGCGGCTCGAGCACCACGTCGTGCTTCTGCTTCCCGAAGGAAAGCGTCACGACGTTCGCCGCCTCGCCGTTGCGCAGCGCAATCACGACCGCCTCGGGAGCATCCGGCATCACGAAGAGGCGGCGCGTCGCACGACGCTTCAGCCAAATGAATCGCCCGCTGCGCAGGAATTCCGCGCCCTGTGGGAAAACAAACTCGTTCCCCGTCTCCGACGGCAAACGTTGATAGACCGGCATCGAGAAATCCGCCCTGAGATGCGCCGAGTCCTCGAGCCCGAAAACAGTGACGCCCGAATTGCGGAAAATCGTCAACGGCCGTTTGTCTTCCAGATGAAACCGTTTGAGCTCGAAAGTCTCTCCCGGAGGGCGCGTTCCCTCACGCAAGTTGCCCGTAGCGACGGCGATCACCTCGAGGTGACGATCGGAATGCGGCCTCGACGGGTACAGCCCATAACTCAGCGAGCTGACGCCGAAGACGTCGGGCACGTTCTCATCCACCCACGCCGTGGCCGTCCGGCGGCTGTCCATATGCCAGAAAAAGAAATCGATGCGAATGACTTGGCCGACATAGATGACGAGCGCAGCCCCGACGAGCAGACTCGCCAGCACGAGACCCGGCACGCGAAGTCTCCTCAGCCCACCAAGCCAGCCCGCCATGACGGCGGTGTACAGGCAGAAAAACGGGACCAGCACAGAGAAATGGTACGGCACCACCCGCGGCTTACCGACGAGCGATATGACCAGGTAAATGAGCGGGAAAAGACCCACCAGCACGTGGCGACGCCGCCGAAACACCGAAAGCACAAACCCGCCCACCCCCGCGATCATCACAAGCGGACCGACACACCGCACGAGCGTTGCCAGGTTCTGGCTCCCGAACAGGCTTGCCCGAGCCCAGCCTGTAAGCTCTGCTTGCTCGGGCGTTAGCCTGTAATTCGCAACGTACTGCCAGAAGCTCACGATCTCCTTGGCCACCCGATCCGGATAGATCAAGAGCGAGGGAATCGCGACACCCAAGCCGAGCACCACGCCCACGGCGAGAAGCGCCGCGTTGCGCACGGCCTTCAACCCGAAAAGCCGCCGCGGCGAGGCGTACTTGAGCACGTGCAACAGCGCCACGAACACAAGCACGATACCGCCGTTGTACTTCGACGCAAAGGCGAACGCACCGAGGCATCCTGCAAGGAGCGGATAAATGTAACGCGAACTCCTGTACATCCGGAGCGCACAGAGCACCGTGAGACACACGAACAAGTCCATCACCGAATCGCTCATCGCGTAGTGCCCAATCTCGACGTTGAGCGGCGAGAGCGCCGCCAGCCCCGCGGCCACAAGACCCACCGCGGCGCTCCAGGTCTCGCGTCCGAGCCGGTAGATCACCAGCACAACGAGCGCCGACATCACGCACACGCTGATGCGCGCGAGAACAAAAAGCTTTATTCGCAGATCGGCATAGTCCTGCGGAGCGGCAAATTCCCGGCGCCACCCCATCAAATACTCGAGGACCGACTGAACGCCGGCAAGACCGCGCCACTCATACTCGACGAGATGCATATTGAAGTAGGGGTAGCCGTCTATATCCCGGTTGCCCACGCGGAAGTAGTAATGCCCCCGAAGAAACCGGTCCGCGGCATTAATCTGCTTGGGTGTGTCAGGATGATAAACGTTCCCCTCGTCGAGATCGTGCGACAGCCCGTAGAACCGCACAAACAACGCCACGAAGAATATGGCAAAAACCGCAAGCGTAACAGGCCAACCGCGCCGCCGCGGCTCACCTTCTCGAGGAAGGCCGCGCACACGCCGGCCAAACGACCCGCCGGAACTCGGCTTGCGCTTCGAGCGCGGCATTACTCCCCCGCTGCTCCCTCGCCCACGTCCTGAGATGCCGACATGGTTGTTGACGCTTGGCCCGAGGCCTCGCGTCGGTCGCGCACCACCTTCGCCGGCACGCCCACCGCCACGCCGTACGGCGGCACGTCCTTGAGCACGACGCTCCCCGCGCCGATGATCGCGTCGTGACCGACGGTGACGCCGTCCATGATCGTCGTGTGCGCCCCGATCCACACGTTTTCCTCGACCGTGATGCCGCCGCGCAAATCGAGCGGCTGCTCGACGATCGGGATGTCCGTGCGCTCGGTCCGGTAACCGGCGGCGCCCGCGAAGTAACAGTGCGGCGCAATGAGCACATGATCCCCCACGACGATCCGGTTCCCCGTATAGACGTGGAACGTGCAATTCGCCCCCACCCCGACGTCTCGCCCGAGCCGCACGCTGCCGCCCTTGCACGCGATGATCGTGTTCCGTGAGAGAATCGTCTCGTCGCCGATCGAGATGCTCACGTCTTCCTCACTCCGCGCGTCGAGCGACACGTTGTTGTCAATAACCGCGCGTTCGCCAATCGCAACCCGCCACGGCGAGCGCAGCGTCACATGAGCCCCAAAAACCGTGCCGCGACCGACGCGCCGCAACAGCCCCGGATAGAGCTTGCTCCGAAGATACATCCCGAGCGCGCCGGGGCACCCATTTGCGACGAGCATCGTGAGCTCGTACCGCACCAAATAGCCGAGGCCGCGCCCGCCAAGGACCACGGCCCGGTATTTCTTGAATGCAGACTGGTGCTCGTCGCCGATGAGGTGCCGCGTGCTCTGCAGCTTGGGTTCGGCCATTCGGTAAGTCCCTCGCCTATTGGGTCGCCGCGGCGCTCGTCGCACCGAGCAGCCGGTCCGTCAGCGCCCGCAGATCGTCAACGGACTGACCCTCAAAGTATAACCTGTACCACATTTCCAAATTAATCAGAATCCAGATTCGAAAATTGTGATCCGCTTTCCCGCCGATGTGCTCGTCGAGTAGCCGCGCAACGGTGCCGCGATCGAAGATCCCATGCTCGACGAACCGCGACTCCGCCATGAGCCCTCGAACGTACCCCGCGAGCTCGTCCCGCATCCACTGCGCGAGCGGAAACCCGAACCCCTGCTTGCGCCGCTCAATCAGCCTTTTGGGGAGGTAGCGCGCCGCCACCCGCTTGAGAATGTACTTGAGCGTCTTGCCCTTGAGCTTGAGCGACGCCGGAATCGAGGCCGCATACTCGACAACGCGATAGTCCACGATCGGCGGTCGCCCCTCGAGACCGTGCGCCATCGCCATCCGGTCCAGAATCACGAGCAGATGATCGGGCAAGCGCGTCATCAAATCAGTATAGAGCATCCGGTCCACGACGTCCTCGACGCACTCAGCCTCGAAATGCTCGAGGATTTTCGACATCGAATCCTCGCCCTCGACGGCCGCCTGCGCGCCATCGGTGAACAGATCGCGTTTCGCCTCGTCGGTAAACCGCAAAAAACTCATGCTCTGCGCGTAGCGCCGCCCGCTCGTCAGGAACGACATCTCGTTCACCCACCGGAGCTTTTGCGCCAGGCTCTTGTAGCCGTACGAGTCCGGCACGAGCCCGACGAGCCGCCGCATCACCTTCGCCCGAAACCACCGCGGCAGCACACAGTAGTAGTCCACGAGCCGATTCCCGGAAAACCGGTCGTAGCCCGCAAAGAGCTCATCGCCGCCGTCGCCGCCGAGCGCCACCTTCACCGTCTTGCGCGCGAGCCGCGACACAAGGTACACGCCGACGCCGAACGGATCCGACGGCTCGTCCATGTGCCACACCATCGTCGGAATCAAATGCACGAGGTCCGCCTCGACGACCTCCTCGTGGTGTTCCGTCCCGTATTTGTCCGACACCATCCGCGCATACGGCAGCTCGTTGAAATCCATCTCCTTGACGCCGATCGAGAACGTCGGCACCCGCTCCGGCGACTCGCACGCGAGCATCGCCGCGATCGTGCTCGAATCAATCCCGCCGCTCAGGAACGAGCCGATCCGCACGTCGCTCAGCATGTGCAGCCGCACCGTGTCGCGCAGCAGCGCGTGGAGGCCTTCTTCAATTGCCCGCTCGTCATTCGGCAGCTTTTCGCGGTAATCCGGCCGCCAGTATTTCTCGACGGTAACTCGGCCGTTCTCATAGACGAGCGTGCTCGCCGCCGGCAGCTTCCGCACATCCTCAAACAGCGTCATGCGGTCGGGGATGAACCGCAGCGAAATGTAATGCCACAGCGCTGCGAGGTCCGGCTTCGGCTCAAGCATCCCGCTCCGAAGCACCGCTTTCACCTCGGAGCCGAACGCAAAGCGCTCGCCGTCGTGGAAGAAAAAGACCGGCTTCTGGCCGATGTGATCACGTGCAAGCACAAGCCGCCGGCGCCGCGTATCCCACAGCGCGTAGGCGAACATCCCGCGCAAGTGCTTCACGCACTCGACACCGTATTCGTCGTAGAGATGCAAAATGACCTCGACGTCCGTCCGCGTGCGAAACGGGTAGCCGCGCGCCTCAAGGTCGCGCCGAAGCTCGGGCGAATTGTAGATCTCACCGTTGCAGACGAGCCAGACCGTCTCGTCGCGGTTCGGGATCGGCTGTCGGCCGCCCTCGAGGTCAATGATGCTCAGCCGCCGCTGTCCGAGCCCGACGCTGTCGCCGACCCAAAAGCCTTCGTCGTCCGGCCCGCGGTGGCGCATCACCTCGGCCATCGCGCGCAGACGCGCCTCGTCAATGCCTTCCGGCTGTATCAGCCCGCAGATACCGCACATAACGACCCAAGAAAACCTTCCGTGGTGAGGTTGTAGAAAACACGAAACGCCCGTCAGCGTCAAGCGCTTTACTCGTCGGGCGGGCTGTCCGGGTAATTCGAGCAGAGGACGAACTCGCCGACCTCGGCAATCAAGTGCACCAGCGGCTCGCCATCCATCATGAAGGCCGTGCTGATGTCGTCGTAGGACTCCCGATCCGTCACAGCAAGCACGCGCTTCTCCCTGAGGCCCATGAGCTGCTCAAGATGGCGACGACCGTTTTCGCGATAGTACTGCTTGAAGAGCTCCTGATGCTCGTCCTTGTAAAAGGACACATATTCATCGTCCGCGCGCGTGTAGCCGCGCTCAATGTCGCAGTCAAGGCAGATCACGCTGTGGCCGAGATAATACGGAAGTTCCATGAGATAGCGCCGATACTGGACGACAATGACCTGCGTGTAACGATCCGTCTCCTCGCGTTCCCGTATCAGCGCCGCCAATTCGTTGCCGGCGTTCCCAACCCGAAAACTGTCCTCATGCCCCGCGACGGCCCAGGCGCCGAACAGCAACGGACACAGCACGGCCGCCACAAGACAGGCCGTACCAATGGCGATGCGCCTGCGGGCCAAGGCGAGGACAGCTCCCAAGCCAATGACGAACATGCTCACAGCGCTGACAAGATGGACGAACGTGACCCACTCGACGTTGACGCCGACCGCGGCGCTTGGCCGGAACATCGCCACCACGCCGGCCATCAGAAGCACCGCGAAGGCCGTGCCCATCAGCATGTTCGTCGCCGAGCGCGTCGCATGACCGTTCTCAAGCGCCCGTGCGAGAAAGCGCCCGGCGATGAGCGCCAACGCGGGAAACAGCGGCAAGCAATACGTCACGAGTTTTGACGTCGAGAGCGTAATGAAAACGAACACGACCACAAGCCACGTCAACGGCAGAAAGAGACGCACCCTTCGAGAGTGCACGCCGCCGACCTTCCGCCGCAGGCCGGCCCGGATGCCGAAAGGCACCACCACCGTCCACGGCAGGAACCCCGCGGGCACAAGCCAGAAAAAGAAGTACACCGGCTCAGCGCGTTCGTGGACGTCCGTCGTGAGACGCTGCACCGTCTGGTACTCGACGAAGTACTGCAACAAGCCGGGGTTCTTGAGGCACACCACGACGTACCACGGCAGCGCCACGACGAGGAAAACGCCGACCGCCGCGAGCCACCACCACCAGCGGATGCCTTTCCACTGCGCCGTCACAAGAACGTAGAGCACCATCGGCACGAACGTGCTCACGAGCACCACGGGGCCCTTCGTCATGAACCCCAGCCCCGCGAACAACGCGCCGACGAGAAACCACAACGTCTGCCGTCGCCCGCCGAACAGACTGCGCACAAAGCCGACCCACGACCACGTGATGAACGCACAGAGCAGCATGTCACTGTTGGCGATCCGCGCGAGCACGAAAAACAGCGGGCTCGCGAGCAGCACCAGCCCGGCGAGGAAACCCGCACGCGGCCCGTGGAGCGTCCGCCCGATGACGTACACGCCCATAACCGCCGCGAGCGCCGCCGCAGCCGACGGCAGGCGCGCGGCCCAGTCGTTGGTGCCGAGGGCGCCGAATGACGCCGCCATGCACCAGTACGTCAGCGGCGGCTTGTGGAAGTGCTTGAACTTGAAGTTATGCACCGGCGTGAGCCAGTCGCCCGTCTCGAGCATCCCGCGGCTGATCGCCGCGTAGCGCGTCTCGTCGGGCGACGAGAGCTCACGCGCCCCGAGCTGAAAGCTCAGCACAAAGACGGCGATCGCCGCCAGCGTCCACGGCATCCAGCGCGGCGCTGCGCGTTGCTCACCCATTATTATCAGCACGCTCTGGCTCATCGTGCGTCGTGTCGTCCGTGTTGTCATCCTTGATCGGCCGGCGCTCGAGCCACACGATGAGTACCACGAACCCTGCCAGCGCAACAAGCCACGCTACGCCGCGCGCGGTGTCGCCGGCCGTTGGCTTCCGGTCATCACCGAGGCACTTCATGTCGGGGAACAGGTTGTAGAACCGCTCGATGTGCCGCACGGCGAACGTGCCCTCGCTCGGCACGAGCGGCAGTGAGTCCTTGGCCAACGCGCGCGGATGACTGATGTTGCGCGCGCCGATCACGACGCCCGCGAACAGCGCAAGCCCCGCCAACCCGACGAGCCACCACCGCCGCATGCGCGCCAGCGCATACGCCGACCCGACGATGAGGAACGGCATCGCGGGAAGCATGTACCGCACGGGCGCCGCCCGGCCGCCCATCCAGTCGGGATACATCCCGTACACCAGCCACGGAACCGCGCACAGCACGATGAGCCACGGCGCAACCCGCTGCCGATCGCGCAGCATGAAGACGAGGCCGACTATCGCGAATGCCAGCACGGGCCAATACGGCAGCAGTCCGTCCGTGCGATCGAACAACAAGCCGAGATAGCCGCTCCGCAGCCCCGTCGCCGGCGTAAGCGCCTCCTGATGATCGTAGACCGGATACGGCACGCCGTACACCGTCGAGTAGTAGGCCGCCAGCAGCGCGAACGACACGACGACGGGCGCGTAGAAACCGACGGCGTGCTTGAGTTTCCACGACGCCGCCGGACGCCACGGCCGCCACGCGACGACAAACGCCACAAGCAGCACGATGGTCAGCGGATTGAACTTCTCATGCAGCCACGGCAGATACGCCGCGCAACACCCTGCCAGGATCGCACGCACAAGCGGCGCGCCCTTCGCCGTAAACAGCATCCGACACGCCACCACGACAAGGAACGCCGCCGGCAGGTCCATGTAGATCTGCGTTACGTACACGACGATCGGCACCGAGAACCCGCCGGCAAGCGCAGCGAAGGCCGCCACCACGCGATTCGACGTCAGCTCGTACGCCATCAGAAACACCTGCTGCACGAGCAGCGCACCCACGACGCACAGAAGCCACACGCACGTGAGCCGCACCTGCTCGTCCCACAGCAGCCCGATCCGGTACGCCGGCGCCAGCACGATCGGCAGCCCGATCGGCCGCACCGGATAGACGCGTCGCTCCCAGTACTCGGGCGTCTTCGTCCGCCCGTGCCCGATGCGCATCAGCCGCTCGGCCGAACTCCACTCCGCAATATCCTTGTCCCAAAATTCCTGTTCCGCGCGATCGTTGTAGAGATTGTAGTCGAGGTCGAGCGCGATCGAGCGCGTCGTCAGCAGGTACCACGGCTCATCGCCGCCGAGCAGGAAGGAACGTTCGCGGATGTGCTCGTAGCCGGGCTTCGTCAGGTGCCGGCTCTGGACAAGAAACACGACGAGCGCCACCGCAAACACGACCCACGCCAGCGCCGTCGCGCTCAGCCAAGGCCTTCTCGGTGTGTTTGCAGCCCCAGTGTCCACCCGTGCATAGTACCCTGGACATCAAGAGAAAGGCAACATGCCCCACGCCGAATCCCCGCAAGCGCTTGCGGCCTCCGCCGAGCAATGCTATCCTGCCGACCCGCCTGGAGGAGAAGAGGCCCATGCGGATTGTTTACGGGATCATCGTGTTCGTCGTGGCGCTTGCCGTGGTTGCGACCATCATCGGTCGGCGAACCCAGATCGAGCGTGCCGACGATATCCTCTACCTCGCCCTGGCCGGGGAGCCGCAGACCCTCCATCCGCTCATCGCCAACGGCGCCCCCGAAGGCCAAATCCTCTACAACATGCAGGAGCGGCTTGTCGAAGGCGACATGTGGACCCTTGAGCTGAAGCCCGGTCTCGCGACCGACTGGGAAGTCTCCGACGACAAGCTTCTCTACACGTTCCACCTCCGCGAAAACGTCCGCTGGCACGATGGCACCCCGTTCACCGCCGACGACGTCCTCTACACTTACAACCGCATCGTGAACGACCCGGAAGCCCTCACGGAGAACAAGCGCAAGGCCTGGGAGGACTGCGAGGCTTGCGAGGTGCTCGACGACCACACGGTCCGTTTTCGCTGGCGCGAAGCCAACTATTTCACCTTCAGTGTGTGCGCGCACATGTGGCCGAT
>Ga0180431_10001421_pt1 | contig 33552 bp, 31 predicted proteins | sample SS_ome_11_FD_132459 | JGI IMG/M metagenome (GOLD analysis project Ga0180431, IMG submission 132459) | Hypersaline lake sediment archaeal communities from the Salton Sea, California, USA - SS_1_MS_1 metaG | ecosystem: Environmental > Aquatic > Non-marine Saline and Alkaline > Hypersaline >... | reverse complement strand
TATATTTTAAATTGTTTTATTTAAACTAATAGGTTGAAAGGTTGGAGCGAAAAATGGACGTTGAAAAAATCAGGGCGGACTTTCCCGTTCTCGAAAGAGGCATTGCCTATCTGGACAGTGCATGCATGACTTTGCGTCCCAAACAGGTAATTGAGGAAATGTGCCGTTACTATTATGAATTCCCCGCATGCCCGGGGAGGTCGCTGCACCGCATGGGAGCGGAGGCAAGCGAGGAAATGGAAAAGTCTAGGAAAAAAGTTGCGGGGTTTCTTGGGGCGGGAAAGGAAAGCGAAATAGTGTTCACGAGGAACACAACCGAGGCAATAAACCTTGTCGCGAGAAGCCTTGAATTCGGGGAAAGGAACGCTGTTGTGACAAGCGACAGGGAGCACAACTCGAACCTCGTTCCCTGGCAGCTCGCCGGAAAGCGCGGGGTGGAGCACCGAATAGTGCGGAGCACGCCGCAAAACGAATTCGACCTCGATGCGTTCCGGGAGGAAATGGACAAAAGCGTGAGGCTTGTTTCTGTTGCGCACGCAAGCAATCTGGACGGCTACGTTCTTCCCGCAAGGGAGATAATCAGGACAGCGCACGACTTCGGCGCGCTGGTTCTTTTGGACGGGGCGCAGAGCGCTCCTCACTCTGAACTGAGCGTTAAAAAAATGGACTGCGATTTTTTCACCGTGAGCGCGCACAAAATGCTGGGACCGAGCGGCATGGGCTGCCTTTATGCCAAAGAAAGCGTGCTGGAGGAAATGGAGCCGTTTATCGCCGGGGGCAGCACTGTTGCGAATTCAACATATGAAAGCGCCGAATTCCTGAAAGCGCCCGAGAAATTCGAAGCCGGGCTGCAGGACATCGCGGGAATAATGGGGTTCGGGAAGGCATGCGATTACCTCGAAAGAGCGGGAAGGAAAAAAATCGGGGAGTACGGAAAAAAACTGAACGAAAGACTCCAGCGCGGGCTGGAGGAAATGCAGAAAGTTGAAATAGTTGGAGTCAGGGATGCGGGGAAAAGGACAGGTATTACGAGCTTCAACGTTAAGGGACTGGACTCGCACGATGTTGCAGTTCTCTTGGACGAGGCAAAAATTGCAGTGCGCTCGGGAATGCACTGCCTGCATTCTTGGTTCAATGCCCGCAAAATCAGGGGTTCGGTGCGCGCTTCTTTCTACCTGTACAACACGCGGGAAGAAACAGAGCTGCTGCTCTCCGAAGTGAGGCAAATAGAAAAGCAACTTGCCTGAACGGCTGCAGGCAGCCGTGCGGGAAACCGTAAAGGAAAAAAAGGGAAAAAGCGGGAGTCAGCCGAACAATGAACTCAAACCCGCTGCTGCTTCTTCCTCTGTTTTCTTGTCTTCCTCTTCTTCTTTTGCTTCCTCTTTTTTCTCCTCGCTTCCTGCAGGAGCAGCTGCAACAGGCGCCTGAACCGCTGATGCCTTTTCAATTGCCTCGTCTATGTTGACTTCCTTGAGCGATGCAATCAGTGCTTTTACCCTTGCGCTGTCCGCTTTCACTCCCGCCGATTCAAGCACTTTTGTAACTGCTTTCTCTGTTATTTCCTTTCCTGCTGAATGCAACAGCATTGCGGAATAGATGTACTCCATTTTTTCACCTCTTAAAAAATTAAACCTTTTTCAGTAAGCGTTATTCCTTTTTCTCCTCTTTCTTTCCCGCGGCTTTCTCCGCGGGCTTTTTGCTGGGAGTTTTTTCCGCCTCCGCTGCGGGTTTTTCTGCTTCCGGAGCGGGCTTTTCCTCGGTAGCTGGCTCTTGGGGCTCGGCTTCCGCCTGCGCATCCTGCGGGGCGGGCTCTTCTTTCACAATGCCTTTGAGGGCGCTGGCTTGCGCCTGCGCTCTTGCGAGTATTGCGCCCGCGGTGCAGGAGTTGAGAATGCATGCTTCCAGTGAAACCGCCCTGCTTTCATTGAACGCCTTTCCTATGAGCACTGCAATGTTTTCCGGCACGGGGTATGCTGTTTCCACGGAGACGCACAGCGCGTTCCTGTAGGCATTCGCGATGTTTGCAAATGTTTTTTCCAGGTCAATGTCAAGAACGCCTGCTTCGAAGATTTCGCCGCCCATAAGCGCTGCTGTAACGTCCAGACCCACTTCAACCGGCTTTATGTCCAGTTTTGAAAGGGCTTTTGCGTGCGCTTCCGTTACGGTTTCTCCCTTTCTGACAAGTGTTACGTCCTCCGGAATCTTGATCGAGGAGCCTTTCATTTGCGGTTTTAATCCTGCGGCTTTTAGGTCGGCGAGGTCCGGTCCCGGGGGCAAACCAGTGTCCCCTTTGTACACTATTATGTCTTTTTCCGCTGTCATGCCCGGCTTTGCCGCCATTTTTCCCCTGTTTTTCTTCAGCTGCATGTACAGTTCAAAGGGGTCCATTTCCGTGAAAATTATTGCAATCGGTCCCTCGATGAAAGGAGTGAGCGCGCTTGCGTCGATTCCCGATTCTTTCAGTGCAATGGAAAAAACCCTTGTTTTCGAGACTCTTATTGTTGCCTTTCCGCTGAGTGCTTTCCTTATTTTCTGGAAAAGCGAGGCGGGAAAACGCTCTATGCGGGCTACGGCGATTACTTTGCTTGACTTGATGAGTTCTTTGAGTTCTCGGGCTTCCTTTTTCTTCCACTGGAGGGTGTGCGCTTTGACCATTACCTGCCGCCCCCTATCCTTATAGCGGAACCCATTGTTTTTTTCACTATCACGGATTTTACGTTCTGTTTTTTTCTCGGAAGGGCTTTTTCCACTTCCTCGTAAATCCTGAGAATGTTTTCCGCGATTTTGTTCCTTTCCATTGAATCGTTTCCCACAACGACCTGGACCAGGGGAATTCCCTTGCCCCTGCGGTTGGTAACGCGCACCCTTGACTTCATTTTGGAGAGTTCCGCTCTTACCTCGCCGGGGTCTGTGGAAACCGGCTTTGGCATTTTGCCTTTTGGCGCGAGGTCTTGCCCGAGATATTTTCCTACGGCAATCATTACAGGGGCTTCTGCGACAAAAACGTCGTGCTGGAGAATGCTTTGAATCTGCTGTTTTTTGAGTTCGGGGATTTTGCCCTCCATTATTATTGTCTCGAAGTCTTCCTTCATTGTCGCCGCAAAGGAATCGCTGCGCGCGAAAAGCAGGGCTTTCCCTTCGCCCCTCCCCGTGGAATGCGGCAAATCGAGTTTTATGTCCACTTGTCCTGAGGGCTTTTTCGCGTCAATTCCGCGGAAATTCACAATCAGCTCTATCTGCTGGTTGAAATTTCTCTTTTTTGACTTTGAATCCATTTCCCGCAGTGATGCGAGGATTTCTTCCAGTTTCATTTTTTATTGGCCTCCTGCTTTAAGCAGTGATAACGGTTAAAACGAGGTAAAGTGAAATTGGGGTGTGAAAGGTTTTAAATGCTTTCCTTTGCCGCTGGAGCCTGCTCTTCTCCCGGTTTTTCTTCTTTTTTCCAGGGGGGGTTTTCTGCGGCCAGCATTGAATCGAACGCGCCTGCATCAACTTCTTTTATTGCTTTCACGGCGCGCTTTCCTTCAACGTGCACGCCCATTGAATTACACGCGCCCAAAACTTCTTTTACCGCGCTTTTAATGTTCGAGGACGAAAGCCCCTGCATTTTTTTCAATGCAATGGATTTTACCTGCTGCATTGTCAGTTCCCCGGCTTTTTCCCTTTTGGGGTCTTTTGCGGCTTTTTCCAGGGATGCTTCCTTTTTAATGAGCGCGGAAACCGGCGGGAATCCCACTTCAATCTCGAACTTTTTCGTCGCGGAATCAACCGTTACTTTAACCGGAACCTTCATTCCCTTGAATTCCGCTGTTTTTTTGTTTATTTCCGCGACTACTTCCCCTATATTTATTCCCAGTGGACCTAATGCCGGGCCAAGGGGAGCTGACGCTGTTGCTGCGCCGCCGTCAACCATCACGCTTACAACAGGCATTCAAAAAACCTCAAAAAAACCTCACTTCAGAATCCTTATGTTCTCCGCTTTCGTGGTCACGGGAATTTTTACCACTGCTTCGAGCAGTTCCACTGTGACCTCTTCCTTTGCCTTGTTTACTCTGACCACGCGGGCTTTCTCCCCCTTGAAGGGCCCCGAAATTACCCTGACCTTTATTCCTTCCTTTATTGATTCCATTAAGGGCTTTGCTTCGAGGAGGGAGGTAAGCTCTTTCAGGGGAATGTTTCCTCCCACTATGCCTTTTCCTTTTATGTGGGGAATGTTTGTAATGAGTCTGCGAACGCTTAACTCGCAGTCTCCCTCGACCAAAATGTACCCCTTGAGTTCGGGCATTACCACGAGTGAATAAATCTCCAGCGGCTCGTTTTCGAGCTTTTTCTGGAGCATGTCCACAACCAGGCTCTCCTGTCCCGCGGTAGTCCTGACAGAAAAAATCATCCAATCACCCAAAAAAAAACAAAGAAAGGAAAAAAATCAACGTAATAATTGGAAAGTAAAAGGGTTAAAAAGCTATCTTCCCAGCCCCGTAAGAGTGAAAATCAAGTAAATAATGTAGGAAATAACGCCTATGAGCGCAACGCCTGCGAGTATTATTTTCACCATTGTGGAGAACTCGTTCCACGAGGGCTTTTTTGAAACAGTGAAAACCCTGCGCGAGGATTCGGTGAAATTCCTAAAACTTTCCCTTAACCCCATTGCAATCACTCCCATTTATCCGGCCTTTCCCGAGCATTCAGCCTGTAAACTCTATTCCCAAATCAATGCCCTTGTCGGTCTGCATTGCTTCCAGGTTGTCAAGATACGGAAAGCGCCCTCCTGCAACCACGACCATTGCCTGAATCCTGTTCTTGGGTATTTTTTCGTCAACCATTGCACCCCATATTATGTGTGCTTCCCCGTGTATTTTTGCGCTCACCGTTTCCACTATCATTTCTGCTTCGCGCAAAGTCATGTCGCTGCCGCCTATTACGTTCACAAGTGCTCGCTGGGCGTCGCTTATGTCGACGTCTAGCAAAGGCGATGTCAAAGCGTTCTCCACTGCTTCGAGAGCGCGGGCGTCGCTTGCCTCCTCGCTTTGCGATTCACCCAAACCAATCATTGCCGCGCCGCCTCTCCTGAGAATGGTGCGGAGGTCGGCGTAATCCAGGTTAATCAAGCCGGGCTTTGTAATCATTTCTGTTATTCCCTTCACCGCGTTGGTGAGGACTTCGTCCGCTACCTTGAACGCCGCATTAACCGGCAGGTCCGGGGCAATTTCGAGTATTTTGTCGTTGGGAATCACAATAATTGTGTCAGTGTGCTCTTTTAGTTTTGCCAGCCCGTCCAGGGCGTTCTCCGTCCTGCGCTTGCCCTCGACGGTGAAAGGAAGCGTTACAACCGCGAGGGTGAGGGCTTTCATTTCCTTTCCGAGTTCTGCGACAATTGGGCTGGCTCCGGTGCCTGTGCCCCCGCCCAGACCGCATGTAATGAACAGCAGGTCGGAATCGCCGAGAACATCCATCAATTCGTCAAGGCTTTCCCGCGCGGAAGCCTCCCCTATCGATGGGTCTGAGCCGGAACCCAAACCGCGGGTGGTTTCCCTTCCTATGAGGATTTTTTTGTCCGCGCTTGTGTTAAGCAGATCCTGGGCGTCGGTGTTTATTGCAAAGGTCTCAGCGCCTTTTATTCCGACTTCGTGCATTCTCTGCACGGTGTTACTTCCGCCTCCGCCTAGACCGACAACGCGTATTTTTGCGCTTGCTTTTTGCAGCAGCTTGGTCAGATCCTCCTCGCCCTTCAATTTTTTGGACTTTTTTCCCGGCTTTTTAACGGGAGAGGATTTCGCCCTCTTGATGGCTTTCTTAACAATGCTTTCCACGGACACGCCTCCTTTCACAGCATTAAAAACATTCCAGCATTACAATCCATTTTATTTTTTCGAGTTCAGATTTTAAGTTCAGGTTTCTTTTTTACAGGTTTCAGTTATAAAATTACAATATAACAATTTTTGCCATTAAAACCGTTTAAAACCTTTCGGTTCACGCGCGGAAACCCGCGCTTTTTTCAAGAAACGGTTGGATATAACAATTGCCCCTGAAAAGGATTAAAAAAGCGTGCCCGCAAACCTCTACATAAAAAGAAAAAGTATTTATATAAAGCGAGGGATAAAATATCTAGCGAGGACACAGCACACGGAAGTGAAACGAATGGCAAGACCGAGAGCAAGAAAGGGAAAAGGCACGGGAACGCAACGCAGGAAAAACCCGCGGACCGAGCCAAAATACGGAACCCGCATTGGAATGGGCATTGGTTCCAAAACGGACAGGAAAAGCAGCAAAAGAATTGCAAGAGCCGGAAGAAGAAGGCTCAGGAGCGGCGAAGGCGAGGTATTCAGGTACGAGGAACTCCCGGACGGAATGATTAGGTTTGCACTGGACGGAGAATACGATACACTTCGCAAAGCAATAGGGAACTCACTGAATCCGAGAATCGTGGAAGCCGGAAAGAGATACAGGTGGCTTGTAATCGAAGAGGAAATGACCGGCAGGGGCGGAATGGAAGGCACGGGAATAAAAGTGGACTTCACTTTCACGAACCACCCGCAAAAGGGTGCACTAAAAGTAAGGCTCAACCCGTGAACCCGCGCAACTGCAAAACATTTAAATTCCCGCGCTGCGTTATAAATGCGGTGCGGGAAAAATGGCTAATGCAAAACTGATTCAAACCGTGCGGGACATCCGCTCGCTCAAAATACAGGGCTCGAGCGCCGTGCGCAGGGCAATAGTGCTTGCATTAAAGGATTCAGTGAAAAAAAGCCGCGCGCGCTCCGTGAAGGAATTCCGTGCAGAATTAAAAAAGAACGCACTGCTTCTCGCTGCGGCGAGGCCAACCGAGCCCGAGACAAGGACAGCGCTGAGAATAATTCTCAAAAAGGCTTCCGCAGAACTGCCCCTCCAAAAACTCCGCGAAGCGGTTCTGGGGGAGTGCACTGCCTACGAAAAAAACAGGAAAAATGCAATGCGGGAAATCGCGCGCATTGGCGCAAGGGAGCTGAAAAAGTGCAGCACTATATTCACGCACTGCCACTCGCATACAGTGGAAGCCATACTGCTACAGGCGAAAAAGAACGGAACGCTCAAGCGCGTTATTAACACGGAAACAAGACCGCGGTGGCAGGGCAGGATTACTTCAATGAACCTGGCGAAAGCGGGGATTCCGGTGACGCATATCGTGGACTCCGCTGCCGGAGTATTCCTCAACGAAGCGGACGCGTTTGTTACCGGCGCGGATGCAATTCTCGCAAGCGGCGCGGCGGTGAACAAAATAGGCACTTCCCTTATTTCCCTGAAAGCGAAGCAGTTGGGCGTTCCGCATTATATTGCAACGAGCTCTCATTCGTTCGATCCCGCGACTTACTACGGGGAAAAGGAGGAAATAGAGCAACGTGCAGCGGAAGAAGTGTGGGGGAAAAAAATCCGCGGGGTGGAAATAAGGAATCCCGCTTTTGACACAACGGAAGCGAGATTCATTAAAGCCATTATATGCGAGAAAGGCGTGCTTCCGCCGAAAAAATTCACCGCGGGAATGGAGAAAGAGCTGGGGCTGAAGGAAAAGAAATTCGTTTCCCTCGTGGAAATGCTGCGGGGGAAATAATCACCGCCTGAAAGGGTTCAGCACTGAACCGCTTGCCGCGACAATGAGGAAAAGGATGGCGAAAAGCGAGAGGGGGAGAACGGAGTGAATGCCTGCGGGCAGCGCGGCAAAACCGGTTGCGGGCACTTGGCTCCGGCTTTCCTCCGCACGGGGCGCTTCAGCTGAAAGCGGTTCCGCCGAAGCGTCTTCCGCGGCCTCCGCGCGCGAGCGCAGTTTCACGGGATTGCCGTTGAAGAAATTAATCCTTTCCTCTCCCTCCGCGTTCCAAAAGACGAGGATTTTTTCGCCTTCCCCGAGCAGCTCGCAAGCGCTGTGCTCAAATTCCAGTTCTTGGGCGGAAAGAACTTCCGCAACGCCGCTGTAAAGTGCCTGCTCTGAATTCAGCTCAAGGATTGAGAAATCCAGCGAGGGAGGGGAAAAATTTTCATCGGGAAAGGAAAACGAGCATTTTTCCCCCTCTCTATGCGGAGCAGCGGAAGGGCTGGGCGATGGGCTTGGAGAGGGTGAAGGAGACGGCGACGGGGGCGGGGAGGGACTTGGAGAGGGAGAGGGCGACGGGCTCGGGGAAGGCGTTTTCTTCGGTCTCGCGTAAGAGCCGCCTCCCCCGCCTCCGCCTCCCGCTGGGGACTGCGGCGCCGGTTTCGGGGTCGGCGCCGGAGCGGAAGCGGGAGGAATTTCCTCTATTGTGAATGAAAGTGTTTCTTCAGCGGAATTCCCTGCATTGTCTTCCGCGAAGACGGAAAGCGAATGCTTGCCTATTTCGAGGTCATTGAAGCCGAATTGCGTTTTTCCGTTTGCGTCAGCCCGTTCCAGGGAGTCGAGACTGAAGTGAACAGAGGAAATTCCCGAAGAGTCGGCTGCAGTGAATTCGAGAAAAATGTTTCTGTCGGTTGTGGTGAAATTTTCTTCCGGGTAGAGAATTTCAACCTGCGGCGGGGAGTTGTCCACCGCGAAATGCGGGGAAAGAATGCCCGCAATGGAAAAAGTGTCGCTTACCGCAAGTTCCAGAAAATAATTTCCGTCTTCCAGTTCCTGCAGGGGAACAACGCAGTTCTGCGGGGTCGCGGAATTCGAATCGGAATCGCATTCATTCAAATCTATTTCCCCGCTCAGGGCGGGCGAGTTTTCATCTCCCAGCACCGAAAACTTTCCGTGAAGCGGCTGCCATTCGTCTTCCTCGCTGAAAGAAAACTCCAGGAACTGGTTTTCCTTTGCAATGCTGAGCAGCGAGTTTTCCTGCGGGAAAATTATTTCCGCGCCGGGCGCGCGGTTTATTGGAACCCATTCACTGGAGGGAACCGCGCGGACTTCTTTCACCTGGGAAACTCTGTTCATTGAAATTCTGTTAGTGAAAGGCGTATCGGTGTTGCAGTAGGGCTGCCTCTCCTCAAGGAGGGAAATTCCCAGAAAAAATTCTTTTTCCAGCGACTTCCCGCAAGGAATCTGCGCCGGGGAAAAGGAAAAAGAGTCATTGAGTTCCGAGGGCGTGGAAGCGTGAGCGGAAAAAAAGGTGAAAGTGTTTCCCTGCCCGTCCCTGGCAAAAGCCGAGGCGGAAACGGAAATGCATTCATTCCTGGTGGAGCCTGTTTTCAGCGAGAGGGAAAAGAAAGCGTTGAAGTCTTTTTCGGAGGAAAAAGCGCGCTGTGTGAGCGAGGTTGCTTCTGCGGAACCCGGGGCAACCGACTGGATGTTTTCTATTGAAATTACTGAACCTGACGTGAAGGCGGAGAGCGACCCTTCAGAGGAAGCAGTGCCCTGCATTTCCACTCCGAATTCTCGGGGATTAGGCGAATAGCTCGCAAGGGGCTCGAAGGGCTTGACGCATTTCCTGACAAGGGAATAGCGCGTTTCTTTTTCCCGCGCCGGCAGCGGTTCAGCGAGGTTGAATTTCAGGAGAAGGGAATTTTCATCCGCAACGGAAGAGAAGGGAATTGTTTTTTTCCCGAAAGCGACCGCAACGCATTCTTCTCCTGAACCCTGCAATGAAACAACGGCGGTGTCTCCAGCGAGCAGGTCTTCCCCTGAAAAAATTTCGAACTGCATTCTTTCCCTGAAGTTGTGGATTGATGTAGCGTGGAGCACGGGGTTGGAGAGGAACAGGAAGAGGAAAAGGAATGCAGTGAATGCGACAACCCTCATAGCAGGAGAATTCGGCTCGGAAAAACTTTAAAAAACTCGCTTAATTCAACCGCAGGGTTCAATTGGAAGCAATAATTCAATTTAATAAGTTTTTTCCCTTACTCTTTGAGGGTACTCCGAGGGAAAAAAATGGGCAGAGAAAAAAAAGCAAAACTTAAATGCGGGCTGGAAGTGCACCAGCAGTTGGATACAGGGAAACTGTTCTGCAGGTGCCCCTCGCTTCTCAGGGAAGGAGAGGCGGATTTTACGTTTGAAAGGAAACTCAGACCTGTTGCATCGGAGCTCGGGGAATTCGATGCAGCGGCACTGGAGCAGTTCAATCGCGGCTATTCCTACGAGTATCGCGCTTTTAATGACTGCTGCTGTCTGGTGGAATGCGACGAGGAACCGCCGGAACAGCCGGACGGGGAAGCGCTTGAAACCGCATTGCAAATTGCACTGCTCTGCCATTCCACCGTTCCCAGCGAGCTAGTTGCAATGAGGAAAACAGTTATTGACGGCTCTAATACATCAGGATTCCAGAGAACAATGCTGGTCGCGGAAGGCGGCTTCATTGAAGTGAAAGGGAAAAAAATCGGCGTGCAGACAGTAGTGCTCGAAGAGGACGCCTCAAGACCGGTTGAAAAAACCGCGGACAAAATAGTGTACAGCCTTGACAGGCAGGGCATTCCGTTGATCGAGCTTGCCACCGCGCCCGAAATTGAAACGCCCCAAGAAGCAAAGGAATGCGCTGCAAAAATAGGCGAGTTAATGCGCCGCACATGCAGGGCGAAGCGCGGGCTTGGCTCGATAAGGCAGGACCTGAACATAAGCATTGAAGGGGGAGCGCGCATTGAACTCAAGGGAGTGCAGGAACTGGAACTGATTGACGTTTTCGTGGAAAGGGAAATGAAAAGGCAGTCAGCGCTGCTGGAAATAAGGGGTGAACTCGAAAAAAGGAAGGTGCGCGGAGTTAAGACGAAAGCCGTTGACATCAGCGGGGAATTCAAAAAAACGGAATGCAAAATAATTGCTGCCGGAACAAAACAGGGAAAGAAAGCATTCGCCCTCATGCTTGAGGGCTTTTCCGGGATTCTTGGGCGGGAATTGCAGCCCGGGAGGCGCTTTGGCACAGAACTCGCTGATTACATAAAAGCAAGGCACGGTATTCCGGGACTTTTCCACAGCGACGAGCTTCCCAAATACGGATTCTCGCAGGGGGAAGTGGAAAGAGTGCGCGGGATTCTCGGATGCCGCAAAAATGACGCATTCGTAATCGTGGTGGCGGAAAAGGAAAAAGCGGGAAATGCAATGGAAACGATTGCGGAGAGATGCAGAATGGCAATCGACGGCGTTCCGGAGGAAACAAGGAACGCGCTGGAGGGAGGCAATTCATGCTATTCAAGGCCGCTGCCCGGCGCTGCGCGCATGTATCCGGAAACCGATTTGAAAACAGTGCCGGTGGGCAGAAAGCAGCTCGAAGAACTCGGGAAGAAACTTCCGCTCACCGTGAAAGAGAGGGAGGAACTCTACAAAAAATGGGGGCTGAGCGGCAAACTCGCAGGGGAAATGAAGCTGAGCAACTGGGCGTGCTTTTTTGAGAGAATGCTAGAAAAGGGCTATAACGCCACAACGGTTGCAGCGCTTCTGCTTGACGGGTTCAACAAACTCGAAAGAAACGGTTTTCAAGTGAGTTTGGTTACGGAACCCGAACTAACAGAATTATTCGAAGCGGATAAAAAAGAACCCCTGGGAAAAGAGAAGTTAATTGAGGCAATTCAAAGACTTATCACAAAAAAAAGAGGGGGAATCTTCCATCAAAAGGTTTTAAGCGATAGTTATAAGGTAGGGGAAAGCTCAGAACTTACTTTGAAGCTGCACGAACCAGTGATTGAAATTATCTCAGATTTATCTGCTAAAAAAGCCAGTAAAGAAGAAATGGAAAGGGTAATCCATGGCATCATTGAGAGGAATGAGAAGCTTATCAGGGAGAAGGGCGAATATGCAGCAAAGGCGCTGATGGGCGAAGCAATGAAAGAGCTCAGGGGAAAAGCAGACGGAAGCATGGTTGCAGGAATCCTCCGGAGGGAAGTGAAAAAAATCGCAAAAAAAGATTAACTTATACATAACAAGCGGGCGGCGGAAGGCATAAAAAGGAAGAAAAAATAAGAATATGTGGTAAAATGAGGGGAATTGAAATCTCTCTTGGAAATGCGAAAATGAAAAAGCCCTCTCCCGCGCTTGAGAGGAAAATGGAGTGCCGGGAGCCGGAATTTGCGCTGCACCGACCGCCCTTCGGGGAAATTGTGGATTACAGAAAAAAATTCCGAAAGCTGAAAAATATTGTGGTAATAGGGAACGGCGGCTCAGTCACGAGCTTTCAGGCACTGCACGGAGCACTGGCGGAAAAAAGCGGAAAGCGAGCAACAGTGCTCAGCACAATGGAGCCCTTCCGCGTAACGCGGGTGAAAAAGGAAAACCCAAGGGCGAATACGCTCGTGATGCCTGTTTCGAAGAGCGGGAACAACACTGACATGCTGGAAGCATCGCTGCAATTCCTCGATTACAGAATGCTCGCGGTCACCGGCGGCGGGGCGCTCGGAAAAATCGCCGGAATAAAAGGCATTCCCGTAATTGAGCATCCTGATATAGCGGGCAGGTTTTCGGGAATGACCGCCTCGGCGCTCGCTCCCGCGGGAATCTGCGGGCTTCCCGTGAAGGAAATGTTCAGGGGGGCGCGGAAATGCTACAGGGGGTGTGCCCCATCGGTTGAATTCCGGGCGAATGATGCTAAAAAACTGGCTTTTGCCCTCTACGGCTGGGAGAGGCGCGGGTTCACGGAAATATTCATGCCCGTGTACAGTTCCAGGTTGTCTGAATTCCTGCCACTGGCGGGGCAGTTGGTGCACGAAACGCTGGGAAAGAAGGGAAAGGGGCTTTCGCTGCTCGCGGGCGAGGCACCGGAAGCGCAGCACCACACGCTGCAGAGGGTGTTCGGCGGCAGGAGAAATGCGGGCATTCTCTTCCTGCGGGAGGAAAAATTCAGGGAAAAAATGAGGCTCAAAGTACCCAGGGAAATCCGGAGGGTGAAACTGCATCATTCATTCCTGAAATCCCTAGATGGGCTGCCCTGCGAGAAATCCCTCGAGTTTGATTTTCTCGGGGTGCAAAAAACAGCGAAAGGAAAGGGAATACCGAGCGCGGAAATCCGCGTGGAGAGGGTTTCCGCAGAAAGTGTTGGTTCGCTGCTTGCTTTCCTCCAGTATTTTGCCTTTTATTCCGCTTTGCTCCGTGGAGTGAATGCCTTCAACCAGCCCAGCGTGGAGAAGAGCAAAAAAACCAGTTTTGAAATGAGAAAACATTTCGCGGGAAAAAAATGAATGCAATAGGAATAGACCTCGGAGGAAGCAAAACCCTGGCAGTGCTCTTGAACAGCGGGGGGAAAGTATTGAGAATGGGCAGAATCCCGAGCAGTTTCCGCTCCAAAAAAGAATGCGTTGAAAAAATTTCCTCGCTCATTGAAACTGTTGCTGGCGGGAAGGAATTCAGCGGAATTTGCGTGGCATCAAGGGGGTTCATCGACAGGAGAAAAGGGGAAATAAAAGGGGACGTTCTTTTTCCTTTCCTCTCGGGAATGAATTTCAGGAAAGAACTTTCCCGGAAATTCCGGGGCAAGAGAATTCTGGTTGAGAACGACTCCAACTGCTTTGTGTTCGCGGAGCACTGCTTTGGCTCGGCAAAGGGAATGAAGAACGTTGTCGGACTGACGCTTGGAACGGGAATAGGCGGGGGAATTATCGCTGACGGAAAGCTTTACCTGGGAAAAGGGAGCGCTGCGGAAATAGGGCACATGGTTATTGATTTTCGTGGAAGAAAAAAATTCAAGGCGGGAAGGAAAGGAAGCGTTGAATCCCTGGCGAACGCAAGCGCTGTACTCAAAAGGGCAAGGGAAAAGGGGCTCAGGGCAGGGGATTCGAAGGAGCTGTTGGAGCTTGCCCGCAGAGGAAACAAAACCGCGGAAAAGGCATGGGAGGAATGCGGAAGAGAACTCGGAATAGGTCTTGCAAACATAGTGTGCATTTTTGACCCCGAAGCAATTGTAATAGGTGGGGGGTTGGCGAATGCATGGGATGAGTTTGTCAAACCCGCGGTAAAAAAAATGAAGAAAGAACTCCTGGAAAAAAGCGAAGTGAAAGTGAAAAAGGCGCAGTTTGTCGAAATCGGCGCCGCAGTTGGCGCTGCACACTGGCTTTTGTCCGAGGAAAGCAGGAAATTCTGGAAGAAAAAAAGGCCGTTGTTTGCTGTCGATGCGGTTATAAAGTATTTTGATAGGGGAAAATTCAAGGGACTAGTGCTCGTGGACAGGAAAAAATTCCCCTACGGCTGGTCGCTGCCCGGAGGAATAGTGGAGTACGGCGAAACCGCGGAAGAGGCGATGGTGCGGGAGGCGAGGGAGGAAACAGGGCTGAAAATCAAAATCGAGAGGCAGTTCCGCACTTACTCCTCGCCGAAGAGGGATCCGCGCTACCATACTGTTTCACTGGCTTTTGTTGCAAGGGCTAGCGGAAAACTCAGGGCGGGAAGCGACGCCCGCTCCGCGGAGGTATTCTCCCTAAAAAAAATTCCGAAAAATCTGTGCTTTTCCCACGGAAAAGTAGTAAGGGAAGCCGGGAAATTCCTGAAATAAAGGGTGCGGAGCCCCTCTACTTATAGTATTCAATCAGTTTTTCTATTCCTTCGTCCAGTTGAATGCCTGCCTTGAAGCCCAGTTCCTTTTCACTTTTTTTTGTGTCCGCGCGGGTGTGCTGGACGTAATTTTTTATTTTGTTTTCAACGTACTCTGGTTTTACCCTGGAGCCGAGTTTTTCGTTGAGTTTGCCTACCAACTCGTTCAGCGAATAGTTTTTTCCCGTTCCTATATTGTAGATTCCGGCGGGCTTTCCTTTTTCCAGCGCGCGGATTATTCCTTTTACTACGTCGGAAACGTAAATGAAGTCCCTTGTCTGCGTTCCGTCGCCGAAAATAACCGGAGCGATGCCCTTCTTCATTCCGAGCAGGAATTGCGTTACAAGGTTTGCATACTTGCCTTTTGCTTTTTCCCTTGGACCATAAACGCTGAAAAACCTCAGTGCAACGGAGTCCAGGGAGTGCATGCGGCTGTATAAAAGGGCGAGCCTTTCCATTGCAATCCTTACCTCAGTGTAGTAATCTGTTACTTTTATTTCCATGTTCTCGCGGTGCGGCGGGTTGAGGCCGTTGTAAACGGAGGATGAGGAAGCCCACACGACCTTTATGTTGTTCTTGTAGGAGTATTCAAACAATTCAATTGCCTCGGATATCGCCTTTCCCACCAGGGCGGGATTTTCCTTGTACATTGGAGCGGAGGAATAGATTCCGAGGTGGAAAATTGCGTCAATTCCCGAAAGACCCAACTTTGAAATTTTTCCGGCATCTGATTCAATGAGGTTTATTTTTCCGATGAAATCCGAGAGGTTTTCCCTAGAGCCGGTGTGGAAGTTATCTATTACTGTAACGTCGTGCCCTTCCCTGACCAGCCTCTCGGTTAAATTGCTTCCAATGAATCCCGCTCCGCCGGTTACAACGCATTTCATTCACAACACCAAAAAGCACTCTTTATTATATATTTAACAAAAAGCGTTAAAATTATAAACTGCCACTGCACTAACTTCTTATACTGCCTTCAAGCATATTTGGTGAGAGAATGATTACTGAACTGCACTGCCACTCGCATTACTCGCGCGGCAGGAAAATTCAAGTGGAGGGACTGAATTCCCCGAAAGAAATAGTGGAATACGCGGACGGAATAGGGCTGGACGCGGTGGCAATAACGGACCACGACGAATTCAAGGGGGCAGTGGAAGCGGAACTCGCTGCAAGGAAACTGGACATCACTGTAATAAAGGGGGAGGAAATCTCCACGAAACAGGGGCACTTGATCGGACTGGGGCTGAGCGAGTTTATTCCGCCGGGAATGAGCGCGGAACTTACAATCGATTTCATTAAAAGCCAGGGCGGCGTTACAGTTGCACCGCATCCCTTCGACCTGAACAACAAGGGAATAGGGGAGCACGCGAAAAAATGCGATGCAGTGGAAGCATTCAATGCAATAAACCTCGACAGGATTTCCAACATTAAAGCCACAAGTTTCTGCGAAAAAAACTCCCTTCCGATGGTTGCGGGATCGGACGCTCACTGGAACCTTATGCTCGGATACGGTCTCACAAGGGCGAAAACCCAGGGAAAAGATGAGGAGGCACTGCTCAAGGCGGTAAGGAAAGGGCGGATTGAAGCCGGAGGCAAATACGTTCCCGTAAAAACGATACAGACCTGGTCGCTTATAAGAATGAAGCGTTCCTACCAGCCGCTGCTCGAATACATTTCCGGGAATTACTCCCAGCCAAAGCGCTTCTTGAGCAAAAGACTCCTGTATCTCACCAAGAGGAGCCCGGGAAAAATAGACTATTTCTTCAAGGGGCTTGCCTACGCGGGGCTGGCGGGAGCCGTGCTCTACGGTTCGGTAAAGCACGCCGCAAAATAAAATCAAACCATTCCTTTCGCGGACTTGCGCATTGTGCGCATGCATTTCTTGTGCCAGTACTGCCCCGCCCATTTCTTCTCGCAGCCCGTTGCACCGCACAAAGCGCAGGTTTCATTGGGGTACTTTGCGTCCACGTATTCGATTTTTTCCCTTTTATCTCCTGCTCCGGGCTCTTTCCCGGGAACGATTTTTCTCAAGGAATCCTTAAAACCCATTTTTTCACGTCCTTAATGCCTGAAATGCCTCCTCTTTGAAAACACGAGGGCAATGCCGTGCTCGTCCGCTGCCTGTATTACTTCCTTGTCCCTAATGCTTCCGCCCGGGGCAACAATTGCTGAAACGCCGGCTTTTGCGGCGATATCGACGCTGTCCCTGAAAGGGAAGAAACCATCGGAGGCAAGAACCGCTCCCCTGGCTTTCCCTGAGGCTTTTTTTACCGCCAGTTCCACCGCATCGACCCTGCTCATCTGCCCTGCTCCAATGCCCACAGTGGCAAGCCCTTTAGCCAAAACTATTGCGTTGCTTTTAACGTTTTTTACCACACGGAACCCAAACTCCAAATCGCGCATTTCCCCGTCGCCAGGCGATTTCTTTGAAACAATGCTGAATTCCTCGCTGGATTCCCGGACGGAATCAGCATCCTGAAGTAGGAGACCCCCTTTCACCTTCCTGAAATCCATTCCGCGCTCCGCGCGCCTGAAGGGAAGCTTTAGCACGCGCAAGTTCTTTTTCCCGCGGAGTTCTTTGAGCGCGCGGGCATCGAATGCCGGCGCGACCACGACTTCGTTGAAGAATGCTGCGATTTTTTCCGCTGTTTCCAAATCGCATTTTTTGTTCAGCGCAATTACCGAACCGAAAGCGCTTTTCTCGTCGCATTCAAGCGCGAGGGAGAACGCTTTGCCGAGTTCTCCCGCACAGGCAACCCCGCAGGGGTTGTTGTGCTTTACTATTACTGCCGCCGGCTCATGGAACTCGAGCGCAATTTTAACCGCGGAATCCGCGTCCAGAAAATTGTTGAATGACAGGGGCTTTCCGTTCAGTTGTGAGGCGGAAGCGATGCCGCTTTCCTGCGGGAATTCCTGGGCGTAAAGAGCGCCTCTCTGGTGCGGGTTTTCCCCGTAGCGCGTTTCCTGCTTTTTTTTGAAAGAGAGGGAAATTTTTTCCGGGAATTCCCGCAATGGGGAAAAATAGCGCGCAATAACCGCATCGTAGTGGGCGGTTAGGGCGAAAGCCTTTGAGGCGAGCGCTTTCCTTGTTTTAAGGGAGAGTGCGCCTTTGCGCTCCTGCATTTCTCTGGCAACCGGGGAATAATCCTCAGGGCTGCAGACAACAGCAACCGATGAATAATTTTTAGCCGCCGCCCTTATTAATGCCACTCCACCTATGTCAATGTTTTCAATTGCCTCTTTTTCCGGGGGATGCCCTGCAATCGTTTCCCCGAAAGGGTAAAGGTTAACCACAACCAAATCGATAAGGGGAATGCCTTTTCCATCCAGTTCCTTGAGGTGCTCCGGGTTTGAGCGGTCTGCGAGAATGCCCGCGTGTATTTTGGGGTGCAGTGTTTTTACTCTGCCTCCTGCCAGTTCCTGCGAGCCGGTGAAATCCGACACTTTTTCCGCCGGAATTCCTTTTTCTTTCAGAAACTTCCAAGTGCTGCCGGTGGCAACAATTTTAACGCCGAGTCTTTTAAGAGAGGAGCAGAATTCCTCCAGTCCTTCCTTGCTGTAAACGGAAAAGAGCGCTCTCATTTTTTCACCCCCGCCGCTTTCTCCGCGGCGTTCACTGTATTCTCCATGAGGCACGCTACAGTCATCGGTCCCACCCCGCCCGGCACGGGGGTAATGAATGATGCTCTTTCTTTTACCGCTTCAAAATCAACGTCCCCGCAGAGCTTTCCGCCAACCCTGTTTATGCCGACGTCTATTACAACCGCGCCGGGCTTCACCATTTCCGCTTTTATGAGATTCGGGACTCCGGCTGCAACCACAAGCACTTCGGCTTGCGGGGTTTCCTGTCCAAGAAATTGCGTGAATTTGTCGCATATGCTGAGAGTGGCATTCCTGTTCAAAAGCATTATTGAGAGAGGCATTCCAACTGCGCCGTGCCCCACAATGCAGGCGCGTTTGCCCTGCAGTTCTGTGCCCGTGCTCTCTATTAGCTTCACGACCCCGCAGGGAGTGCAGGGCGCAAGGAATTCATTTCCCCGGACAAGCTTCCCCAGGTTCGGGGAAGTGAACCCGTCAACGTCCTTGTCCGGGGAAACGGTTTCAATTACCTTCCTTTTGTTAATTCCATTAGGCAGCGGCAGCTGGACGAGAATGCCGTGAATTTTTTCATCGGCGTTCAGTTCCTTTACTTCTTTTATTATTTCTTCCTCAGGCGTTTTTGCGGGCAGTTCTATTTTTCTGGAAAGAATTCCGAGCCCTGCACATGCTTTCTCCTTCTTTTTCACGTAAATTTTTGAAGCGGGGTCTTCGCCGGCAATTATTACCGCGAGACCCGGCACAACGCCTTTTTCACCGAGCGATTCAATCCTTTGCCGGAGCGAGGACTCCAGTTCTGCGGCAATTTTTCTGCCGTCGATTATTTCCGCGGGCATTCTCTCACCTATCTGAATTCCTCTTTCAGTGAGAAATCCTTTTCCCTAAGTTCCCCTTTCAGCGAGGAAAAATATTCCGCCAGCTTTTTTTTCAGTTCAGCGTCCGCCAAGGCAAGGATTTTTACGGCGTGAAGCGCCGCATTCTCCGGCTCCAGGATTGTGCAACAGGCAACGCTGCCGGGCATTCTCAGCGAGGAAAGCAAATCAGCGAAATCAAATTTTTCCGAAAGCACGGGGCAGTTTATGACCGGAAAGGAGGAATGACCAGCAATTACCGGACCGAGAGAATTGCTCCTGCCCGCGACGGCAATAAAAACCGCGTTTTTCCGGCTTTCCCCGTACTCTTTCACCGCGTCAAGCACCTCTGCGGCGAGCTTGTGCGCGGAAAGCGCTCTTACCTCAAAGCGCACGGAGGGAAAATTCTTCCTGAGGAAGGAAGTTATCTTCTTTGCTGTGCTGCGGTCTTTCTCCGACCCCATGAAAATTATTACTGCGGACTGCATTTTCATCTCCCCTTGGAATATATTTCGCCCAGAACCTCTTTTAAGCTGCGCGCTTCAAACCATTTTCTGTCCAGATACTGGTTCGCTCCAGCCCTGTACATTTCCGAAAACAGTTCAAGGAATTTTTTTGGCAGCGGCTTGGGATTAATGCCGCAGTATTTTTTCCAATCCGCGGCGCCGCTCCTTGCTGCAGTTTTTTTTGCGCTGTCCACCGCTTCCACCCATTCAGGTTGAATGCGCTTGTAATGCTGCCTTGCCACTTCCTTGCTCACCTCTCTGCCCTGGAAGGAAAAGCGGTTTTCGTCAAACGTTCCGCAGACATCCGCTACAAAAAGTTCGTCGTTGAAGTAAAACGCTTCAATTTTTCCGTCTTCGTTTTTGAACCCGCGGCTTTCCGCGTGCTTTGAAATTACTTCGTTGACCTTGAACGCGATTCCCTCGAGTTCTGAGAAAAGATTCTCGCCGAGGCAGGAAATTTCAATCGCTTCCTCCCTTCGCAAATAACGGTCCTTTTTTTCCAGCTTGGTGGAAAAATCTATCACTGGTTTTTCCAGTTCAAGGCTTTCCTCCGGCCATTCCCCGAAATCAAGTCCCAGGTCGCGCGGGGAAAATCTTGCCCTCACAGAGGACCCGGGGGGCAGGAAATTCCTGTAAATTATTTCCAAGGGAACCAAAAAGTTGTTTCCGCATTTTTCCCTGAATGCTTCATATTCGTATTTTCCGTTGCGGAATGGAAGCCGTGGCTTTACTGTGAGGGCTATTTTCATTTCATTGCTCGCCCCGCTTAATTCTTCAATGCCTTTCACTTTTCCTTCCTCCATAAGACCGAGGTAGTGCGTTCTTATTCCCTCCCTTTCCAGCAGGCGGAAATTGAATGCGCCGAGCATGCAGAGCACCGCGCCCTTTCCGGGAACGGAATCGGGCATTTTGCCCCAGTCGAAAACGCTGTAGTCGTCTGAGAACAGGAACGAGCCCTTTCCCAGCATTCCCTTGAAGGGTGCGGATTCCTCAATAATTTCCTTCACCGAACCCATAAAAAGCCCCGAGAGAAAGAGAAATTAAAGTATTTTAATTATTTCCTTCCATGGCGCTCTCTCAAATTCCGCGCCTGCCGAGAAATCCACCTAAAAGGCTTTGCGGCATTCCTTGCCAGCATTGCAGGCGCGTCGGGAAGGTTCCTCTCGATGATTCTTCCTGCAGCCCTTGCCTGTTTTGCAGCCCTTTCGCGCCTGGAAGCAGCCGCTGCGATTTCCCTGTGAATTCTGACAACACTCCCAAGCTTGTTCAAAGAGCGCCTGTCCCCCGCTCTGGCATCTTCCCTTGTCTTGAAAACATGCTCTTTTCCCGCACCATAAAAGACAGGAAACCTTGTTCTCCTGCGTATTTTTCCGCTGACAAGCCTTGCAAGGGCTTCCGGACCGCCGCGGGCAAAAACAGAAAAGTACTGGAAAAGCACATCAAGTCTTGAAGTGGCAATTGTGTATTCCGGGACCGTCCGGGGGAGTCTTTTCGAAATGTTGACGAAAATGTTTATTGCCCCCTTCTTTTCCCTGTCCTTGGCGACGGGCGTGCCTGTAACTGAGTCTTCCAAGTACAGTGATACCCTGGCGACATTCTTCCTGGCTATTCCGTGTTTCCTTGCCCACCTCTCCCCGAGCCCTTTTCTCTCGCGAAGCCTTCTCCACATGTTGGTTTCTATTTTCTTGTTGTTGGAAACCTTGCTGTTTTTCCAGTAATCCTTCACTCCCGTTATATATCCCTCTGCATCGCATTCAAAATCAAAACCGTAAACGTTCATTTCCGCAAGGGAGTCGGTAAACCCGAGTTTTAACGCGACTGCCTTTGCAATGGGCTTCGCGTTTGCGGTCAGAATATAGCACATTCTCCTCTCAGAAAACCTTGAAGCCTGAATCATGTCAAACAAAACTTTTGCCCTTGGCATGAGTCCGGCTTCCCTATGCGGAGAACTCACAATATCGTAAGCGATTCTCGTTAATTCATCCCTCTTAATCCTGTAACCTTCCTTTATCAGTTCCGCAAAGGTTTTCTCGACCGCCATTCCGGCGTAATAATCCGGTCTTTTGCTTACAGGACCCCTGTCCACTACGTCCCAGTTTCTCTCAAGCCGGTGTGCAAATTCCTTTCCCTTCTCCTCCACATGCCTTCTTGCCTCTTCCCCCTCGAAACCCCTTTTTTTAGCTTCCCTCTGCCCAACCTGCCTGCCCCACTCGTAAAGAACTTCAATGCTGAGGTCGCCTCTTGTAAGCGTCCCGTCCATGTCGGAAATAATGAAGAGGGGAAATTCTATTTTTTCACGGCTCTTTTTTTTCCTTTGCGCCCTTGAGGCTGCCGTCATAAAGTATTACCTTTTTTCTGTCCCTGTAATTATTTTATATTATTGATTGTTTATAACTCTTTACCGGGGGAAAAAATGGGGATTTTGAGGACAACACGGCTGTTTGACCCGCAAAAAAAGCCGCTGCGGATTGCAGTGCTTTTTTCCGGTGGCGCGAGTTCCGCGAGATACGTTCTCCAGGAATGCAGGAAGCATTCCTCCGTGGCAAAAAAATTAAAGTTTGTGGGCGCGTTCTCCGATTCAAGCAGACCGCGCGGACTGCGCACATTTGAAATGGTGAACTATCCAACCTACATCGTGGACTACGCCCAGTTCATGGAAAAAAACAAAAAAAAGGGAAACGAGCGCGCCTGGGAAGAATATTTTTCAAGGGTGCTCAAAGAGGTAGGGGAGTGGAAGCCCGACGTATTAATGCTCTCCGGTTTCATGAATATTGTGCGGGAGCCACTGCTCAGCGAGTTCAAAAACCGCATTCTTAACGTGCATCCCGCGGACTTAACCCTCAAAGAAAACGGGAAAATAAAATACGTTGGAAAAAACGCGGTAATGGACGCCGTGCTTGCCGGCGAGCCCTACACGCGTTCCAGCGTTCACCTCGTCACAAAGAATGTGGACTGCGGCCCGCTGGTTGCGGTTTCAAAAAAATTTTCCGTGGACAAGGAAAGAGTGCGGGAAATGGTTGACAGGGGAGGAAAAAAAGGGCTGAAAAGATACGTGGAACTGCTGCAGGACAAAATGAAATGGGAGGGCGACGGTCCGGCATTCCTGAAAGCGCTTGAACTATACGCAGACGGAAAACTGGCGGTAAAACGCGGAAAGGCATTCATCAAAGAAAACGGAAAATGGAAGCACGGCTTCTTCGATTTGGAAACAGGCGCAGTGAAAAATTACTGAATTGTTCCCGCTTCCCTTGCACTGATTCCGTGCTTTTTCGCAATCCTTATAACCGCATCGGGCTCCGGCGTAACGACAAGAAAGCAGTTGCCCATGTTCCAGGCGCGGTATGCTTCCCCAACGCTGACGTTTCCCAGCCGCATGAGTTCCAGGAATTCCACCTGCGGCGGAAACAATGCGTCAAGAACAGCGCTGCGCTTTTTTTTCCGGAACACGCGGCGCAGGTTTTCGCCGATTCCGCCGCCCGTAACGTGCGCCATTGCGTGCACCCTGCATTTTCCAGCGCGACCGAAAGCGCCGACCATTTCAACAACTGCGGGGGTTACTATCAGGGAGGGCTTGAGGAGAATGTCGCCCCATTTCTTTCCGTGAAATTTTTCCTGGTGCCACTCCGAGCCGAATTCACGTCCGAGAATTCTGCGCGCAAGCGTCAAGCCGTTGGAGCGCACGCCTTTGCTCCTGAAAGCGACAACGCTGTCCCCTTTCTTAACCCTGGAGCCGTCCAAGAGCTTCCGTTTCTCCACTATTCCTATGAGGTCCGCGTTCCAGGTGAAGCCCTTCACCTGCCCCGGCAATTCGGCTATTTCGCCGCCGAGCATTGAAATGCCGGCGCGCTTGCATGCTTTCGGAATTCCCCTCATCAGCCCTGAAACAATTTCTGGGTCAGCACGCTGCATGTCAAGCGTGTTTGTTGCCGCAAGGGGTTCCGCGCCTGTCGCGGAACAGTCGTCCGCAACCATTGCAATGAGGTCGAAGGCGAGCGAATCATACTTTTCCATTTTGCTTGCAACAATTGCCTTGCTTCCAACGCCGTCGGAATTTTTCACGAGCACGGCATTCTTCACGTTTCCGAGTTCCATCGGACCGGAGAAACCTCCCTCCAAGGCGAATGCCTCTCCAACACCACCACGGCGGTTGGTGAAAGTTTTTTTCGCAGCAGCGTATGCAATGCGCGAGCATTTGTCTCCCAGGGAGACATTCACGCCTGCTTTTTTGTAGGTTGCACGATTCTTTTTCATTCAATCCGCTTCCAAAACCACTTTCCTGTCAGAAATGCATTTTAATATAATCGACGGCGTTCTCGAAAATTTTTCTTCCATCTCCGCGTCCCGGCATTTCAAGAAGGCTCATGTACTTCTGCCTCCGGCGCAGCCACTGAGGGTGGTTTACGCTGAAAAGGAATGCTTCGGGGTGCGGCATCAAGCCGAATATTCTTCCGGAAGGGTCGCAAATTCCCGCTATTGCGTCAACTGACCCGTTCGGATTTTCAGGATACCTGTAGCTCGAATCATATCTTTCGTCCGCGTACTGCATCGCTATTTGCGAGTTCTTCCACAGCGCATCGATTGTTTTTCTTTCCGCAAAGAACTGTCCCTCGCCGTGCCTGCAGGGCAGGTCAATTTTTTTGATTCCCCTGAGGAAAACGCATTTTGTTTCGTTCACTTTCAGGCGCGTCCAGCGGTTTTCAAAGCGGGCGCTTTCGTTGTGGAAGATGCTCGCAGTCTGTTTCCCATATTTTCCGGAGAGGGCGGGCAGCAGGCCGGTTTTCACCAGAACCTGGAAGCCGTTGCATATTCCCAGCACGAGCTTGTTTTCTTCAACGAATTCCTTTATCTGGTCCATGAGCCGCGAGCCGTCGGAGAAAGCGTTTTCTATTTTGTTGGCGAGCGCTTTTCCCGCTCCGAGGTCGTCGCCGAATGAAAAACCCCCGGGAAAGGCAAGAACGTGGTAGTCTTCGAGTTTTTCCTTTCCGCTTATCAAATCGTTCAAGTGAACCCGCTTCGGTTTTGCGCCCGCAAGGGAGAACGCCTCGCCGGTCTCAAAATCGCAGTTTATTCCTTCGCCAGTGAGCACCAAAACCTTTGCGTCCACCTTCTCACCATTTAAGCGTTTTTTGCCAGCATTCTTTCAGTTCCATTATGTCAGCTTCTATGACTGCGTTTCCGTGCAGTCCGAGCACCAGTAATTCCAGGGGCGGAATCACTTCTCCCACGAGAGCGAAATCGTTTTCCCCAAGGGTTCTTTCAAACTCCGCGCTTTTTTCTTTGCGCACCGTGACAACAAACCTGCCTGGGCTTTCAGAAAAAAGCAGCTGCCAGTTTTTTTCCACCCCGCGCATCGGCGCTTTTCCCAGGTCAACGTTCATTCCCAGCATTCCCGAAAAAGCGGTTTCCGCTAGCGCTACAGCCAAACCGCCCTCGCTGCAGTCGTGGCACGACTGCACCAGCCCGAGGGCGATTGCCTTTGAGAGCGCTGAATAAAGCTCCCTGAATTTTTTCGCGTTCACTTTTGGCACGTTGGCTCCCGTTGCTTCTCCAAGTTCATAAAATGCGGAGCCCCCGCATTCATTGCGTGTTTCGCCGAGCACGTACACCAAATCGCCGGCCTGCTTCGCGTCAATTGAAGCGCTGCAGCGCACGTCCTCGGTTATTCCGAGAGCGGAAACCAGGAGAGTGGGCTTTATTGAATATTTCTTTCCCTTGATTTCCTTGTCTCCTGCCAGGGAATCCTTTCCGGAAATAAATGGAGCGGAGTATTCCGTTGCGGTTTCATAGCATGCCCTGCATGCCCTCACGAGCTGCGCGAGCTTTTTCCTTCCGTCTGGGTTTTTTTCCCTGTGGAATTTCGGGTCCGGCCAGCAGAAATTGTCAAGCAGGGCGATTCTTTCGGGGGAGGCACCGCTTGCTACTGCATTCCTTATTGCCTCGTCAATGCAGTTCGCTGCCATATGATATGCATCAATCTGCCCGTACCTCGGATTGATGCCGTTGGATACCACGATGCCGCGCCAGGAATCATGCAGAGGCTTTAAAACAGCGGCATCGCTCGGTCCGTCGTTGAACGCTCCCATCAACGGCTTTATGATTGTGGTGCCTAAAACTTCGTGGTCGTACTGCCTTACGAGCCATTCCTTGGAGCACACGTTCAGGTGGGAGAGCAGTTCCTTGAGCGTTTCCGTGTAGTCGTCCTGTTCTTCCACTTCCGGTTCCTCGAACAGAAAGGGAACCCATTTTGCCGAAAGTTCCATTTGCGGTATGCCGTTGTGGAGGAATTCCAGGGAAAGGAAAAGAATTGAGCGCTTGCCGTATTTTACGTGGAAGTATCCCGTATTGGTGAATTCGCCGAGCACTGTTGCTTCCACACCCCTCGCTTTGCTCAGTTCAAGAAATTCCGCCAGCTTTTCTTTCGGCACTGCAAGGGTCATTCTTTCCTGTGCCTCGCTGAGCAGTATTTCCCAGGGCTGCAAGCCCGGGTATTTCAAAGGCGCGTTTTCCAGCTGAAGCAGCGCGCCGTTGCTCTGAAGCGCCATTTCCCCAACGGAACTGCTCAGGCCGCCGGCGCCGTTGTCCGTAATGGAATTATAAAGCCCCATATCCCGTGCTTCAAGCAGCATGTCCTGCATTCTCTTCTGCACTAGGGGTGCGCCTATCTGCACCGCGGTTGCGGGAGAGCCCTCGTTCAACTGGACGCTGGAAAACGTAGCACCATGAATTCCGTCCTTTCCAATCCTGCCGCCAACCATTACTATCCTGTCCCCGGGCATCGCTTTTTTTAAGTGTGAACGCTTTCCCGCAATTCTCGCGGGAATGATGCCGCCGGTGCCGCAGTACACGAGCGGTCTCACCACAAAGGATTCGTCGAAATAAACAGTGCCGTTTACTGTGGGGATTCCCATCTGGTTTCCCCCGTGTTCTATTCCAAGCCGCACGCCCTTGAAAACGCGCCTGGGATGCAGAACAGTTTCAGGAACATTTTTGGGGGCAGTGAAAGGCGAGCCGAAGCACAGCACGTCGGTGTTGAAAATCGGTCTTGCGCCAAGCCCGGCGCCCAGAATGTCGCGGTTCACGCCGACTATTCCTGTTAAAGCGCCGCCGTATGGGTCCAGAGCGGAGGGCGAATTGTGCGTTTCGACCTTGAACGCGGCATTCCAGTTTTCGTCGAATGAAATTATTCCAGCGTTGTCCCTGAAAACCGAAACGCAGAAGTTTCTGCGGTTTTGCATTATTTTTTCCGTTGCGCCTTTGATGAATGTTTTGAGAAGGCTGTCTATTTTGTGGGTTCTGCCCTCTTCAGTGTACGTGATGAGGGCGTTGAATATCTTGTGCTTGCAGTGCTCGCTCTGCGTTTGCGCGAAACACTCCAGTTCGGCGCGCGTTGGCTTGTTCCCGAGACCGAATTTCTTCCTTTCCCGCACGGTTTCCTTTTTTTTGAAGTATTCCCTGAAAATTTTAAGTTCTCCCGGCGTCAGCGCCAGCATGCGGCTTTCGCTGAACGCTTCGAGCTTTTCATCCGGCATTTCAAGGCTTATTTCCTTTACTTCGGGCTTGCGCCTTTCGGTCACAACCGGCAGTGGCAGGCCGCGCCTGCCGCGCGTTTTCCATTCTTCAAAGGATAAAACGCGCCATTTTTCAATCAAGGGGTTGGCGAGCATTTTTTCCGCTATTGCCTCCGCTTCCTTTTTTGTTCCGCCACAAAAAAGGTATTGCACCGAGGTGAAAACGCTTCCCTTGAACTCCTTTCCGAACAAATTTTTCAGCGATTCTTTTGCCGTCCTGCCCTCGTTGTCTGTAACGCCTGGCAGAAATCCCACTTCGAGCAGCCAGTCGAATTCGAACTGCGCTGCAAGGGGGGAATTCACGGAATGCGTTTGCGTAATCGAATCCGAGAAGGCTTTTTCCGCTGCGAGTTCCGCCTGCTTTTCCGAAAGGGGAATGTCCGTGGAGTAAGCCTTTATCGTGCGCACTCCGCGCAGTTTTATTCCGAGGTCTTCGCCGATTGATTTCCTGAGGCGGGAGCCTACCGCGTCCCTCAGACCCGCCTTGGTGCAGACTTCTATCCTTTGCATTTTTTCGCCCTTATTTCTTCATTTCTTCCGGTACTTCGACCTTGTTTTTTTCAATGAATTCCAGCAGCCATTTGGGCGCATTGCGCTTGTTCCCGCGGTGAATGTAGGAATAGTTCCCCTCGAAGCAGCCGGTGCAAATTTTCCCGTGCAGATGCTTTCCGAACACGCTTTTCACTCCGCCCACGCTGACATACCTGACCTTGTGGAATTTTACCCGCCCGAAGCGCTTGTGCCTGAATCCCTTTTTCGTGAGAATTTTTTCGAGCTTTTTTTGGTTTTTTACAATGTCCTTTTTTTTCAGGAGTCTGGGCGCGATTAATTCCCCATCCTCCAAATCGATTCCGGCTTTGCAGCCGCCGACCATGGGCGGCCATGCGAGGTAAAGTGAAACGCTTTTTGCTTCTGAGTTTTTGAATTTCTTTGAAAGCCATGCTGCCACGCTTCCCCGCACAATGCTGTCGTCTATGAGCAGCACTTTTTCTCCCTTCACTTCGGGATACAGCACTTTGAATTTTCTTTTTAGTTTTTCCTCCAGGGACATCGACTTGTAGCCCAGAAAAGAGCGTTCCCCGCGCTGCCTTGACTGCTCCTGCCTTGTAATCACCTGCCTGAACTGCACTCCCGACTGGAGGTTAAGTGCCTGTTCGAAATAGCCCTGCGTGGCATTGATTCCCGAATTCGGAATCCAAGAAATAACAGAGTCCTGCTCCGGCTTGTGCTCTTTTGCCAGCACCCTGCCGAAATCCCTCCTTATATTGTCCACAGTTGTCCCGTTGACCCTTGAGCCGTAATTCTGGAAATAAGCGATTTCGTATGGGCACAGGGCGCGGAAGCACGTGCCTTTGAGTTTTTTCCTCACATCGGTTTTTTTCATTTTTCCCGTTCTCAGGTCGATTGTGCCTATCGTGCCCGCGGGAACCTCTTTTACTTTAACTTCGCCGAGTTCGCGCACGTGACTAGTTTCGGAGAAGAAAATTCTCGAATCGTTGAATTCAGCGCAGTGCAGGGGACGCAATCCCTCCCGGATGAAAAAAAAGAACTGCTTTTTTCCGTCCGCCAGCATGCCGAGTATTGTGAACCCCCCGAAGGGAAACGCCTGCCTGTAAAACTCGGTCAACGCTTCGCCGAGCTTCCCCCTTCCAGCGTACTCCATTAAAATTTTCGCGGCGCACCTCGCGGAATCAGTGGTCGAGCCGTGCATGTCTATTCCCTCCTTTTCCGCTTCCTTTCCCCAGCGCGAGGTAAAGGATATTTCCCCGTTCATCACCACCGCAACAGCACACTTTTCCCTCGTAGCCATTGCTGGATGGTTGTTGTCGAGGTTTATTTTTCCCTTTGTGGCGTAGCGCGCGTGCCCTAACACAAGCTCGGGCTTCCTCGCAATGGGGGAATTCATAAGGTTGTCGAACACATGCCTCGGAATGTCCCTCGCTGTACCGGCCCATTTTTCCACTATAAATTTTCCGTTCTTGAGGAACAGCAGGCCCGAACCATCATCACCGCGGTTTTTTTCCTTTTCGAGAACGTGCAGCACCTTTTCAAGCACGAATCCCTTTCTTCCGGGAACAATGCCGAGAACGGAGCAACCCATTCATGAAACCCCCAAAGCCCTGCGCCCTATGTCGGAACGAAAATGCATTCCTTCAAAGGAAATTTTTTCCACAGCCGAATAAGCCCTCTGCTTCGCTTCGCCCAGCGTTGCCCCGACAGCGTTCACTCCCAGGATTCTGCCGCCGTGGGTGAAAAACCTTCCCTGCTCGAGGGAAGTGCCTGCATGCAGCACGCTGACTCCCGGCATTCTCTCAGCTTCGCTCAAGCCGCTTATCTCAAAATGCTCCTCTCCGTATTCTGCGGGATAGCCCTTTGTTGAAAGAACAACGCACAGCGCATTCTCCCCGCTCCATTTTATTTCCCCTGCTTCCCCGAGACTGCCGGCAGCGCATCCCTGAAGCAATTCAAAGAGGTCGGAATCAAGCAGTGAGAGAACGGGCTGCGCTTCCGGGTCGCCGAACCTCGCATTGTATTCCAAGAGAAACGGCTCTTTTTCCTCCGAAAACATCAAGCCGAAGTAAAGCACGCCCTTTGCCCTGAAACCTTCCCTGCGCAGCCCATCGAGCGTGGGTTCAAGCACTTTTTTCCTGAATTTTTTCTCCGCGGTTTCATCGAAAACCGGCGCAGGCGCATAAGCGCCCATTCCACCGGTGTTCGGTCCGCGGTCTCCGTCCAACAAACGCTTGTGGTCCTGCGAGGCAGGCATTATCTCAAAGCGCTTTCCGTCGGTGAAAGCCATTACGGTGCATTCTTCCCCCTGCAGCCACTCTTCCACGAGAACTCTTTCGCCTTTTCCGCATATTTTTTCGTCGAACAGTTTTTCGAGAGCGTTTTTCGCGGCAGAAAAGTCCGGCGCGGGAATCGCGCCCTTTCCCCCGCAGAGCTCATCCGCTTTAATGAAAAATTTTTTGCCGGCATTCTCCCTGAGAAATTCGAGCGCGGAATCCTTGCTCTCGAAAACGCTGAATTCCGGCTGCTGTATTCCGTGCTTTTTCATGAACTGCCGCGCGAAAACCTTGCTGGATTCCAGTCGCGCGGTATCCCGCGAAAAACCGAATGCGGGAACGGAATTCTCTTCGAGTTTGTCCGCGATTCCTTCGGCAAGCGGCTTTTCCGGTCCAATTACGGCGAGGTCAACGCCCTTGTCCGAGGCAAATTTGAGGATTTCCTCGTGCGTGTTGAGTTGCACGCACTCGCATTTTTTTTCCGCGCTCATGCCGCCGTTTCCGGGAACGCAGAAAATGCGTTCCACTTGCTCAGAGCAAGCCAGTTTTTTTGCGAGAGCGTGCTCTCTTCCGCCGCTTCCTATGAGTAGAACTAAAGCCATTGATGCCCCCCGAATCAGTTATCTGAAAAAAGGATAAAATGTGGGAAAAGAATAAAAAAGAATTGCCGGAGGACGGAAAAGGGGCAAAAGAGGCAATTGCACCGATTCATATGAATTAGTTACCTTTTTTAACCTTTGGAATCCTATATACCCTATTGGGGGGTATTTTTATGGCGAAGAAAAAAAAGGTGAAAAAAGCGAAGAAAAAACCCGCAAAAAAGACATGGCGCTCGGAGACCGAGGACAAAATAGCGAACAACAGGCACAGAGTCTTCGACTTGAGCAAGAGGATTGATGCAGAGTTAAAGGACGTGAGAAAATATACGAGAACCGCCGCAAAAAACGAAACAGCACTGAAAAACATGCTCAAGGAATTCCGCTCGCTCAAGAAAAGAGAGCGCGTTGACAAGCGCGTTGCCAACAAGAACGCCAGGGTTCTCAAAAGAATCAACGACGACCTAAACGTGCTGAAAAAAATGGAACTCAAGGACTTCAACAAAGTGAAAGAGCAGGTGAACATGCACTCCGATTATCTGGCAAAGGAATCCAAGAGGTTTGATGAACTCGTGAGCAAGGTGCAGGGAGCGTACGCTCAAGTGCTAAAGGCAAGCGAGTCAAAAGGCACAGGAGAAGCGAAGAAAATCGCCGACGAAGAAGTGGCTTTCAACATTTTAACGCTGTACTTTGAGGAGATTGCCCGCACGGGATTCAAGAAAACGCTGAACCTGAGCGAGATAGTGAACGCATACATGTACACGCTGGGAAGAGTGCAGGGCTCGGAAGCGCTTGCAGCGAAAAGCGCCAAGCTCACAGAGGACTACGAGGACCTCATGAAGGACATCGACACGCTCAAAGAATCGATTGACGAGAAAGCGGTTAAGAAACTGCCGACGGAAAAAGTGCGCGGTTTCAGTTACACGAACAGCAAAGGCCAAGTATACTATCTGCACCAGCGCGGAAAGCTTTACTATTTCTCCAAGGACCCGTTCAGGACCGTCAATCTTCCTTCGGGAAGGATAGTGAAGGAAAACCCACAGACCGGCCTGCCTATACTTAAGAAGAAAAGGTGAAGACCTTTTCTTCGCTTTTTTTTATTTTTTACGGAGCGGAAAAGCGGTCAATGCCCAGACCACGAAAAATCCGCTTTAATTCCATTATTTTTTCATAGTTAACATCGGCGAGGTAAATCCTGAAGGCGGTTGTAATGTCGGGCAGGCCGGGCGTCTCTCTCCAGAAGTCATAAAATTCCTGCCCCATCCTAATCTGACCCCTTTTCCAGGCCCTGGAATCGGCTGAGCCCGCTGGTGTGAGCCCCAACACTATTCCTTCGCTAAGAACTCCCTCGAAAAGACCAGAAAGAAATTTAGCAATGCCCTTCGGAACAGGCTCTTCTCTTAATTCGGACTCCCATTCCCCATATGCCCTTACGTTCTCTGCGGCCAGTTCCCTTTCAAGCAGAAGCCTGTAGTTAACCAAATCCTTGAAGATTTCCACAATTCTTTCTCTCCGTTCCTTGATATCTCTCTTCTTCTCCCAGCGGGAAATTTTTCCCAGCAATGCTGTTTCCGCGACAATGGTATTGGGTTCTCGGGATATGGCTCTGAGCTGCCTGTCATCCCCGAACTTATCAATAAGCCTTTTCCTTTCCCTTTCAATCAGGGCGGGCAACTCTTTAAGGCGGGTGGCTTTCCTCTTTCGCGCATATCGTCCCCTGATTCGCTTGGGGACAAATCCTGCGACTTTTTTTCCAATGTTTTTGAGTAAAGGCATAAAATTACTGGGATTAAAGCAAATAAAAGCATTTTCCCTCACAGATTAGGCATGGAAAGCACAATCGTTGTCGCGCTCGGCGGCAACGCGTTGATTAAAAAGGGGCAGAAGGGCACGGTGTACGAGCAGTTTTCCAATGCAAGGAAGGCGCTCGGAGAAGTAGTGGAATTGGTGAGGCAGGGAAACCGAGTGGTGATAACGCACGGGAACGGACCCCAGGTCGGAAACATTATCATCCGCACCGAAGCAGCACTCGGCAAGGCATACGATGTTCCGCTGGGAGTCGCTGTAGCGGAATCAGAGGGGGAAATCGGCTATATGTTACAGCAGACCCTGCAGAACAAACTGAAAGCAGCGGGAATAAAAAAGGATGTCGTAACTGTTCTCACGCAGGCAATCTGCGACAAAAACGACCCGCAGCTGAAAAATCCCACAAAGCCCATAGGCCCGTTTTATTCGAGGGAAGAAATAGACCGCGTTGAAAAAAGGGGGCTTACGGTTGTAAGCGATTCCGGCCGCGGCTACAGGCGCGTTGTTCCCAGCCCTGTTCCAAGGGACATTGTGGAAAAGAATGCGGTGGAAAAACTGCTTTCAGCAGGCAGTGTGGTAATCGCTGCAGGCGGTGGGGGAATGCCTGTCTATGTTGACAGAAAGGGAAACCTTGAGGGCATTGACGCTGTTGTTGACAAGGACCTGGCTTCCGCGGTGCTCGGCAACGCTATCGGAGCCCAAGAACTCATAATTTTAACGAGCGTTGAATGCGTTTACAGTGCATTCAATACCGCGGAACAGGAATGCCTCAGAAAACTCACTGTAAGTAAGGCAAATGAACTGATGCAGCGCGGCGAGTTCTCGGAAGGGAGTATGAAGCCCAAAGTGCTCGCGGCAGTCCAGTTTTTGGAACACGGGGGCAAGCGCGTCATAATCACCGCACTCGGAAAACTCTTGGAAGCCCGCAAAGGAAAAACGGGAACGGAAATAACAACTGGGTAGCCCGGGGGCAAAAAAATACTTCCATTGTATTAATTTCAATCCTACCTTAGTTCTCTTCAAACTGCAACCCCCTGCGTCATTGCAGGTTAAGTGAACATATTTCAATCCTACCTTAGTTCTCTTCAAACTTCTGTAAGTGGTTGTGCAACCGCTTGTTTGCGCTGATTTCAATCCTACCTTAGTTCTCTTCAAACGTGGTGCAAAGTGTGGTTGCACTTGCGAAAAAGCTTATTTCAATCCTACCTTAGTTCTCTTCAAACTTCGCTGGCTTAATGGGAGTGATTACTTTCATGGTAATTTCAATCCTACCTTAGTTCTCTTCAAACTGCATTCAAAGCACTTGTTTGATGACGCGGAATACTATTTCAATCCTACCTTAGTTCTCTTCAAACTTCTTTTACTCTTGCGTCCATTGCTTCTATTTTGAATTTCAATCCTACCTTAGTTCTCT
>Ga0180431_10001418_pt1 | contig 33609 bp, 30 predicted proteins | sample SS_ome_11_FD_132459 | JGI IMG/M metagenome (GOLD analysis project Ga0180431, IMG submission 132459) | Hypersaline lake sediment archaeal communities from the Salton Sea, California, USA - SS_1_MS_1 metaG | ecosystem: Environmental > Aquatic > Non-marine Saline and Alkaline > Hypersaline >... | reverse complement strand
TGAGACAATTCAAACTGGCAAAATACGAGGCTGTTCAATGGACGAGCAACGACGGCCATACTGTGGAAGGCATACTCATTTATCCCCTGGATTACGAAGAGGGGAATCGTTATCCCCTTCTGGCGCATACTCACGGCGGGCCGGCATCCTCCGATAAAATGACGTTCGACGGATATGCACACGCCCGGGTGGGTCGGGGGTACGCGATCCTCAAGCCGAATTACAGAGGCAGCACAGGCTACGGAAACGAGATGCTCCGAGACATGGTGGGCCATTATTTTCTCAATGCGGATGACGATGTACTCACGGGTGTTGATTACCTCATTGAAAAGGGAATCGCCGATCCCGCAAGACTCGGAACACTGGGCTGGAGCGCTGGTGGTCACATGACCAACTGGCTGGTTACGGAAACAATCCGTTTCAAGGCAGCCTCATCAGGAGCCGGGGCTTCCAACTGGATCTCGATGTATTCCCAGAGCGATGTGCGTATCTACCGAACGCCGTGGTTCCTGGGCGATCCCTGGCATGCGGATTCTCCGCTGCAGACCTACCGAGAGCATTCGGCCATTTTCCGCATTCATCGTGCCAAGACGCCCACCTTGATTTTGGTCGGCGAGAATGATAAACGGGTTCCCATGCCCCAGAGTGTTGAAATGTATCGCGGTCTTAAGGCCAACGGAGTGCCTACGGAACTCGTGGTCTTTCCCCGATCCGGTCACGGCCCCCGGGAACTCCGGCACCGGCTGTACAGAATGAATAAGGAATTCCAGTGGCTGGAGAAGTATATCATGGAACGGGAATTTGAGTTCGACCAGCCGCCAGAAATCGAGAAGGAAGAGGAGTAAATGTTACGGAGGCAGGATGACGAAGTCTGTATGGCAGTTGACAAAACACATCCCATTGCTCTTCATGTGCGCGTTGTGCTTGGAATGCTCTCGTCTTCCAAAAATCATCAACGACGGATACGGGGATTACGTCCTCGTACCTGCGGGCGCATTCCTGATGGGCGATAATTTTGACGAGGGAAACTCCGATGAAATACCTGTTCATGAAGTGATCCTGGATGCCTACTATATCGGCAAGTTTAAAATTACCAACAGCGCATACAAGGCATTCATCGATGACGGAGGGTACAACGAGCAGGCGTACTGGGAGGCCGGCGGATGGGGTGAATTCGGGAGCGCGCCGCCGTCCTGGAATAGCGCGAAAGACAAGGGCGGTGGTCTTCCGAGGAACGAGGCGTATCCCGTGGTGGGTGTGAGCTGGTTTGAAGCCGTGGCCTACTGCCGGTGGCTGTCGACCAAGACAGGACACACGTACCGTTTGCCCACGGAAGCGGAGTGGGAGAAGGCAGCCCGGGGTAAAGACCAGAGGCGATATGCCTGGGGCGATGAGATCGACGCCGGATATGCGAATTTTGATCATGGACAGAATCGACAAGACATGCACTTGACGCCCGTCGGGTACTACGATGGGTCGATGCGGGACGGTTTGCAAACCCATGACAACGCGTCTCCCTACGGGGCGTATGACATGATCGGTAACGTGTCGGAATGGTGCGCCGACTGGTACGATGCAACGTACTATGACCGTTCTCCACGGAGGAATCCCACGGGTCCGGAGACGGGGGACAGCCGCGCGCTTCGCTCCGGCGGGTACGTAGACAGTGCCTACTACCAGAGGGCTGCGGGCCGCCACAAGATGGGTGCCCATTTCAAGAGCTACAAGACGGGATTCCGATGTATCCGGGAGTTGTGAGGTTGTGAGACGCTCGTAGTACTTATAGCATGATTCTGGAGGTGTTATGGTTCGGTGGCGTTTGATTCGCACGATGGTCATGACGACGATTTTAATATTCGTCTTCGGCATCGCTTTTTTAGCAGGGCAAACGGTTGTCAATGACGGTTACGGAGACTACGTTTTTGTACCCGCCGGGCGCTTTCTCATGGGGGACAACTTCGACGAGGGAGACCCCGATGAGGTGCCCGTCCATTCCGTGACCCTGGATGCCTATTACATCGGAAAATACAAGATCACCAACGGTGAGTACAAAAAGTTCGTCGATGACGGCGGATACAGCAAGCCCGAGTACTGGGAGGCGGGCGGATTGGGTGAATACGGATCCGAGCCCAGGCACTGGCGTGATGAACGGTTTCACGGTGGCGGTCTGCAGGGGAACGAACGTTTTTCCGTGGTGGGTGTGAGCTGGTACGAGGCCGTGGCCTACTGCCGATGGCTGTCCGCCAGGACAGGACACACGTACCGCCTGCCCACAGAAGCAGAGTGGGAAAAGGCGGCCCGGGGTACGGACCAGAGAAGATACGCCTGGGGAGATCGTATAGACGGCAGCTATGCCAATTACGAACACAGCGACGATCCGTACGAGCGGGGCATGACACCTGTAGGTTTTTACGACAGAGGCGTTCACGACGGTTTTGTCACCCACGACAACGCCTCTCCCTACGGGGCCTATGATATGATCGGTAATGTCTGGGAGTGGTGCTCTGACTGGTACGGGGGCAGCACGTATTATCAGAACTCGCCGCCCAAGAATCCGCGAGGCCCTGAATCGGGCAGCAGCCGGATCCTTCGGGCCGGGGGATGGGTCGACAGTGCCTATTATCAACGTGCGGCCAACCGGAACAGCAGTTTTCCTGAAAACCGAAATCCGATTCAGGGTTTCCGTTGTGTGCGGGAGCCATGAAGTTCATCACAGTATTATCGTCGTTAAAATTGGGAAGGGGAGAAACTATGAAACGTCATAGTGTATTACGAATGGCCACCCTCTTGGTTGCGGTGGTTTTCCTGGGCATCTCGGTGCATGCCCAGGTCACGGCCATCCAGGCCGGACGGGTGATCGATCCGGTATCGGGAAAGGTTCAAACCGATGTGACTATCCTCGTCGATGGTGCCAGTATTAAATCCGTGGGAAGGGATGTCGACATTCCTGCGGATGCGAGGGTAATCGATCTGTCGGACATGACGGTTCTGCCCGGCCTCATCGACTGCCATACGCATCTGTGCAATACGTTCGAGGCCAAGGGAGATGTAGGTAACGAGCTGTTGCTGTACACGATGATCGCCACCACGGCAGACCGGGCTTTACAGGGCGTGTTCAACGCCCGATCGATGCTGGAGGCCGGATTCACCACGGTTCGGGACATGGGAAACGCCGGAAATTATGCCGATGTGGCCCTTCGCCGTGCCATCGAACAGGGCATCGTTCCAGGACCCACGTATTTCGTGTCCGGCAAGATCATCGCTCCGTTCGGCGGTCAGTTCATCCTCGATCCCGAATTTCCAGACATCGGCAGGCACGATTATCTGTACGCCGACACGCGGGATGAGTTGCTCAAGGCCATCCGTGAGAACATCCATTTTGGCGCCGATTGGATCAAGATCGTCATCGATGATTATCCCTACATCTATTCGGCAGATGACGTTCGGTTCATCGTCGAAGAAGCGGCCAAGGCCGGGTTGAAGGTGGCGGCCCATTGTGTGACCGAGCAGGGAGCGCGCAGCGCGGCAGAAGGGGGCCTTGCGTCCATCGAACACGGGTTTGAAATGAGCGACGAGACGATTAAGCTGGCCAAGGCAAACGGTGTCGTACTCTGTGCCACCGATTTGACGCAGGAGGTCATGGATATCTATAACTTTTTTACGGCAACCTACGCGGATATCGTCGATCGATTGAAGCGCGCCTATGCCATCGGTATTCCCGTGGTATTTGGCTCCGACGTCATAGCGACTATTCCAGGGCATACACGGGGAAGTGCCTCCATGTCTCTGATCGATACCTGGGTGGATGCCGGGATATCTCCCCTGGAAATTCTTCGAGCCATGACCGTCAGCGGCGCCCATCTTCTGGGTACTCAGGATGAGCGCGGTCAGATCAAGGAAGGGTTTGCAGCCGATGTGATTGCCACGACGGAGAATCCCCTGGAAAATATCGCCGCGCTCAAGGCCGTTCAGTTCGTGATGAAGGACGGAAAGGTCATCAAGAAGCCCTGATAGCCATCCTCGTGAGCACGGCTAGCGGATCAAAGCATGCGTTCTCGGCAGGAGCCTACTCCTGCCTATTTGTAAAGTGTATAAATCGTATCCTGATTCCATCGGGATAATACGGACAGTATGGCACAGATGGCTACCTGTCGTCCGAATAATATTGAACGGTGACATCCAGAACAGGATCGTATGATTCCGGCCAAAGCTCTTGCCAGACAACTTCAGAATCCCTCCGGGCCTATCGGTCGGTTTCTGCTGCCGCGCGTATGGAACCGGAGGAACGCGGCGCTGAACGATGTGACGCTTCAGAGCTTAGAGCTGCGGCCCGACGATCGCGTCCTCGACGTGGGATGTGGTGGCGGATACCTCATCGGCCGGATTGCCCAAAAGGTTACCATCGGGTGGATCGTGGGTATCGACCGATCTCAGCCCATGGCCGATTTCTGCAGCAGACGCTTCAAACGATGGATAAATGACGGCCGAGTGGAAATTCGTTGCTGTCCGGCCGAAGCATTGCCGTATCCCGATGGCGGCTTCTCGAAGGCGTGCACCGTGAATACGATTTTCTACATCGAGGATCTGGAGAAAGCCTTGTCGGAACTCTGGCGTGTTCTGGATGAAGGGGGCACGCTGGCTGTATGCTTCACGGATCGGGAATGCCTGGCGCCCAAACCGTTTGCCGCCCACGGTCTCAGACTGTATGAAACCGAGGAAGTCGAGCAGCGAATGGAATCGTCGGGGTTTCACGACATGCGGATGATTCGGAGCCGGGATCGATGGCGGGAATTTGTGTGTGTCTCGGGTAAAAAGTAGACACCCGTTTTAAACGTCGGGTGTGCGTGCATTCCTCGGATTAGAATAACGGGATATTGACGATGACAAAAGAAAAATCCATACTCATTCGATGGGGAACCGTTGTTTCGGATCAAAGCGCATCTCGGCAGGATGTTCTCATTCGAGGAGACACTATCGTTGCCGTGGGTGATTTGTCGGATATCAAAGCCGATCGCATGATCGATGCCAGCGGCCTGCTGGTACTGCCAGGCGGAGTGGATACGCATGTTCATTTCAACGACGAATTCATGGGCACGGTCAGCGTACACGACTTCTACACGGGCACGTTGGCCGCGGCCTACGGGGGAACGACCAGTGTGATCGATTTTTCGAATCAATGGCCGGGCGGCACGTTGAAGGAGGCGCTGGACAAAAAGCACAATGAAGCCGACGGACAGGCCCTGGTCGACTGGGGCGTGCATCCGGTGATCACGCAGCCCACACCGGACACGCTGAACGAAATTCCTCTCGTCGTTGAGCACGGCGCTCCGACCATTAAATGTTATATGACGTACCGCGAGGAAGGGATCATGACGGAGGCCAGGGACTTAAAAAAGATACTGGCCCGTCTTCGGGATTCCGGCGGTATGCTGATGATCCATGCCGAGGACAACGATATGGCCGAAGACAACATTCCGTGCCTGATTGCCGAGGGAAAGACGCAAGCCATCTACCATGCCCGGAGCAAACCCCCGGAATGTGAGGAGAGGGCCATCGGTCAGGGTATCGCCATGGCACGGGAGACGGGCGGCAGGTTGTTTATCGTGCATCTGGCCTCGGATAAAGGGATGCGGATGATCGCGGAAGCCCGAGCCCAGGGCGTGGATGTGCTGGCCGAGACGTGCACGCATTATCTGGTCTTTACCGAGGAATACCTGGAGCGAGAGGACGGCATCAAGTGGATCTGTTCGCCGCCGTTGAGGAGCAAGGCTATCCAGGACGAATTGTGGAAAGGCCTGCAGGACGGCCGAATCCGCCAGGTGTCATCCGACGATGCGGCCTATTCGTGGGAGGCCAAGCTCATGGGCAAGGACCGGTTTGATCGGTGTCCCAACGGCATCCCCGGGATCGAGACCCGGCTTCCCGTGCTCTATTCCCAGGGCGTAGCCACAGGACGAATCTCCCTGTCCCGGTTTGTGGGCCTGATTTCGACACAACCGGCGAGATTGTTTGGGCTTTATCCGAAGAAGGGCTGTCTCGCACCCGGATCCGACGCGGACGTCGTTCTGTTCGATCCAGAGGCCGAGTGGCGATTGAACGCGACATCGCTCCACATGGCAACGGACTGGTCGGCTTTCGATGATACGAAGATCAAAGGCAAGGTCGTCAAGGTCTTTTCCAGGGGTGAGTTGATTGTCGACGGCGAGACCTGTCTGGCGGAGAAGGGGAGGGGGAGGTATCTGCACCGGCGACTCGCATAATCATCCATCGAGATGAGAGAACAGAGACATATTTATGACATCCCGGTTCTGTCGATCTTGACTCTGAGGTATCACGCTAAGATTCATATCGATGGGAATTTGTGATTAGAAAGGAGTCTTCCTGTTGTTAGAGAACATCCTGGATGTGATTTCCAGAATCGATACGGTGCTCTGGGGACCCTGGACCATGGTTTTCATCGCCTCGGTGGCCTTGTTCCTGACCGTGAAATCCCGATTTTTTCAGTTCCGAAGGTTTCGGTACATTCTGTCCAACACACTGGGCAAGATTTTCGTCAAGGGTGACATCAGCGGAAAAGGGCGGATGACACCGTTCCAGGCGACCACGACGGCCCTGGCCAGCACGGTGGGCATGGGTAACATCGCCGGTGTGGCCACAGCCCTGTCCGTGGGAGGCGCCGGGGCCATTTTCTGGATGTGGATACTGGCACTCATGGGCATGATGTCCAAGACGGCGGAGATCACCCTGGCCGTTCATTACCGGGATGCGGATGAGGACGGCACACTTCACGGCGGGCCGATGTATTACATCAACAAGGGATTGGGGTGGACCTTTCTAGCCAAGCTTTTCAGCGCGGGCGTGTTTGTGAATGCGGTGTTTACGGCCTCTCTTCTCCAGGCCCATACGGTAGGCAGGGCCTTCCTTTCATCGTATAACCTGAATCCCTACCTGGTGACAGCCGCGATGGGGGCGATAACGGCCGTTGTGGTCATCGGGGGCATTAGACGCATCGGCCAGTTCTGCGAGAAGCTCGTTCCCCTGATGTCTGTGGTTTATTTTCTGGGAGGTCTCATCCTCTTCGTCGTCAATTATGCACAGATTCCCAGTGTATTCGGTATGATCGTGAAACACGCATTCACGCCCATGCCGGCCGTGGGAGGATTCGCGGGTGCGGCCGTGGCTGCGGCCATCAAGAATGGAATGGCCCGGGGCATGCTGTCCAACGAGGCGGGTCTGGGTACGGCGCCGATGGTTCATGCCACTGCCGACACGAAGCACCCGTTCCAGCAGGGGATTTGGGGCGCTTTCGAGGTATTCGTGGATACGATTCTCATCTGCACCATCACGTCGTTTGCGATCCTCTCCACGGGTGTCTTGTCCAGCGGGGAGTCGGGCATCGAGTTGGTGATACGGGCGTTTTCGTCCATCTATCCACCCAACCTGGCGAGTACGCTGATCTCCTTCTCTATCCTGACGTTTTGCCTGACAACCCAGATCGGGTTTTTTATCTACTACGAGACAGCGGTCGTCACCCTGTTCGGCAGAAGCACGATGAAGTTCCTGAAGTGGTTCTACTTCATCCCGGCCGTCATTTTTGCCGGCGTTGCCGATGTGGACAAAGTCTGGGTTTTCGCCAATATCGCCGTGGGCGTATGCGCCATCCCGAATTTAATCGCCGTTTTTTCCCTCAGCGGGGTTTTCTTCATTCTGATGAAGGACTTCCTGACGAATAAGAATGAATGGGCCACTGCCATTGTGGATGTAAGTAAAAAGTATGTCAGGTCTGCGAAATCATGATTAGTAATGCATCGGGTCGGGATTATTTAAGGGATGAATTATGGCAGAGCGGTTGAAGGATCAATTTTTCACGCGTTCTTCTGTGAACGCGTTAGCCGACACGATTAAAAAAATTCATCCGGATTTTGATAAGGAAAAACTCATCGGTCTCGTATTCGACAGCACGTGGGAATCGAAAGAACTCAAGGAAATGATGCGCCATACGACCGAATGCCTCCACGCCACGTTGCCGGAATCGTATAAAGACGCCCTGGATATCTTGATGCAGGCGGCACCTCACGTGAAGGGATTCGAAGCATTGACCCTCCCGGATTATGTGGCGTTGTACGGAATGGACGACTGGGATGCATCACTCCCGGCATTGGGCTATCTCACGAAATACGCCACATCGGAACTGGCCGTGCGTCCGTTTCTGGCCAAGGACCCGGAACGGGTCATGGCATATATGCGCACATGGGCAGAGGACCCGGACCCCAACGTACGACGCCTGGCCAGCGAGGGTTGCCGTCCCCGGCTCCCATGGGCCATGGCGCTGCCCGCGTTCAAGAAAGACCCCAGTCCGATACGACCGATACTGGAGAAGCTTAAAGACGATGCATCCGAGTTTGTTCGAAGAAGCGTGGCCAACAACTTGAACGATATCTCCAAAGACCATACGGAATGGGTGCTGGATATCTGTGAACGCTGGATGGGACGAACGAAACAAACGGACGATATCGTCAAGCATGCCTGCCGGGGGGTGCTCAAGGCCGGCCATACACGGGCAATGAGACTGTTTGGCTTTGGCGATCCAGCTCACATGCGTATCGAACAGTTCACGCTGGATCAAAATGCGATCTTTATCGGCGATACGGTGCATTTCTCCTTCGAACTGGTCGTAGGCGGGGAGACAGACAGCAAGGTTCGGCTGGAATACCTTATCTACTTCATGAAGGCGAACGGAAAATTATCGAAAAAAGTCTTCCAGATCACGGAGAACGGCTACAGTCCGGGGAAGTATACGTTCAAGAGGAAGCACGCGTTTGTCGACATGACGACCCGGAAACATCATGCAGGCAGGCATGAGATTACCGTCGTCGTGAACGGGGTTGAGAAGGCAAAGACGTCTCTGGAATTACAGGAGAACGTATCCGCCTAAATCTGAAAATGCCATCCAAAAAAGGAGTACGATGAATCAGCCACAAGTTCCCGGTGGAATCGACCGCATTTCGTTTCTCCTAGGAATGATCAATTGTTTTGTCGAGATGGTGGCCGTGGGTGTCAAACGGCTGGCCCTGAGTCCGCCGGTGACGCCCGATGATTATGAAAAGATACGGTCGGTGTCGGATCGAATCGTGCGGGAGTTCGGCATCCGATCCTACTTGGAAAAATCGCTCCTCATCACGGATCTACAATCCGAAGCGTTCACCAGCGGTAAATGGTCGATTCTGTACTTTCGAACAGACGATGTCCTCCAAAAATACATGGACCTGAAGGCGATGAAGGAGAAGCGTGAAGAGGAAGGGTCATACAATGCAGAATGCCGAGGGCACATCTCCCGGACATTCATGGAACTGCTCAGTTATCCGCCGGATACTATCCAAAAAAAATTGAGGGGACGGTCGGTCGATCCGTTCATGCTGATCGAATTATAAGAATCGGCTATCGTATTCTGGCATAGGTAATATCGAGGGAGTCGTTGAGAATCCTGATCATCAATCCGAACAGCAGTCCGAAAATGTGCTCGGCCATCCAGAGGACAGCCGAGGGCTTTGTGCAAGGAAGGTACGAGGTCTCCTGCATGCCGACGCCCGACGCACCGGATTTCATCGAAACGTATGAGGATATCCTCCGGGCAGGGCCGGGCATGATGCGTCTCGTTGGTGAGCAGGATTCGGATTGGGATGCCTTTATCATCGCCTGTCATTACGATCCCAATCTGGATGCTATCAAGGAAATCACTGAAAAACCCGTGGTCGGCATGGGCGAAGCTTCCATGATCACAGCATCCATGCTGGGCCATCGATTCTCCATCATCACGACGGATGCCCATTCGATTCCGATTCATGAAGAACGCGTTCGAAAATACCATCTATACGATATGCTGGCATCGGTACGAGCTCCGGAGGAGGGTGCCCTTAATCCGTCTGAGACAGAGAGGTTCTATCGTTTATCCCGGCTTGCCATAGAACAGGATATGGCAGAGGTCATCGTTTTGGGATGTGCGGGTATGGCAGGACTGGATAAGCATTTGCAATCCAAGCTCGGTGCTCCTGTCGTGGATGGGATTGTCTGTGCACTGTTGTTGGCAGAAGGATTTGTGAGGTATCGGATTTCCACGAGTAAGGTCAGACGGTATCAGGGCCGTTGATCGTTATCGGACAACACGATAAACCACACGGGAAGGAACATCATGGGAGTTCAAGGACGAGTCAAAAAAAGAAACAAGGAACGAATGCCCGACTTGCATTTCAAGGTGATGATAGCGATGTTTCATGTTATCGATTTTTTCTATCCGTATATTAAAAGACGGGTTCAGACGTTTGGACTCCGGGAAGGGATGACAGTCGTGGATTACGGATGCGGGCCGGGACGGTATGCGGTTCATTTCTCGAAACTCGTCGGGGACAAAGGAAAGGTGTATGCCCTGGACATTCATGAACTGGCCATTCAGGGCGTGAAAAAACGAATCCAGAAGCAAGGGCTTTCCAACATCGAGCCCATACTGATACAGGGCTACGACAGCACTCTGTCCGACGACGCGGCCGACGTCGTCTGTGCCATCGATATGTTTTTTATCATCCGAGAGCCCACGGTGTTTTTGGGCGAACTCAAACGAATCACGAAAAAGAACGGCATGCTGATCATCGATGACGGCCATCAGCCCAGGCGCGTGACAAAAGAAAAAATTATCCAATCGGGCCATTGGGATATCGTGAACGAGACGAAGGATCATTTAACGTGCCGGCAGAAGGGGTGAACGATATTTGAGGATGTCGTATGAATTCACCTAAACCAATCATCGATGATCCAATGGAGGAACACCGGAATGCGGCAGTTGTTTTACCGTGACGGCTGGATCATATTATTTTCGTTTTGCGTCCTCGCAGCGCCAAACCGTCAGGGATCGGTCTTTGGTCAGACCGAGGAGAAGCCGATCCGCTACGAGCCCACCTGGGCGTCTCTGGATTCTCGGCCCATACCCCGATGGTTCGTGGATGCCAAGTTCGGCATCTTCATCCACTGGGGCGTTTATTCCGTGCCCGCTTGGATACGGGTTCGGGAAGGACGGTATGCGTCGTATGCCGAGTGGTACGAGGCGCGGGTGATGGGTGAGCTCAAGGGGGATGAGGATTTTCATGAGCAAACCTTTGGCAAGGATTTCGAGTACCGCGATTTTGCACCGATGTTCAAGGCAGAACTCTTCGATCCGGATTTCTGGGCACGGATGTTCGCGGAATCGGGGGCCCGGTATGTCGTCCTCACCTCGAAGCATCACGACGGGTTCTGCCTCTGGCCGACCAAGAGCGAGTACAAGAAGGACTGGAACAGCGGGGATGTGGGGCCGAAGCGGGATTTGGTGGGCGATTTGACGAGAGCGGTCCGGAAGAAGGGGTTGAGGATGGGCCTGTATTATTCCATGATCGAGTGGGAAACCAGCCGTACACACCGCACACCCTCGGGACGATACATCGCCCAGGAGATGATGGATCGTTACGGCATTCCAGCCGATACGTATGTGGATGACCATGTCCTGCCCCAGCTCAAGGAATTGGTCATGAATTACCGGCCCGCCCTCATCTTTGCCGACGGCGGCGAATGGGATGAAGATGAGGATTACTGGAAGACGAAAGAGTTCCTGGCCTGGCTGTACAACGAGGCACCCAACCGCGAAGAAGTCGTGGTGAATGATCGCTGGGCCAAGAGCATGCCTGGCAAGCACGGCGATTACTTTTCCAGTGAGTACCGGGATACGGATGCCGTGGGAACCGGGCATCCATGGGAGGAAAGCCGGGGTATGGGCCGTTCGTACGGCTTTAACCGTGCCGAGACGATTAATCATTACAACACCTCTCGAGAGCTTATCCACGAGTTGATCGAGATCGTCAGCCGGGGAGGAAACCTGCTTCTCAACGTGGGTCCCACAGCCGACGGCCGGATACCCGTAATCATGCAGCAACGGCTGCGGGATATCGGCGCCTGGTTCCGAATCCACGGCGAAGCGATTTATGGAACGCGGTCTTGGATCGGCGTATCCGGAATTGTCCGGCAGGCAAAATGTGACTATCCGACGGAAGCGGAAAGTACTGTCTATTACACTCGGAAAGGCGCTGACCTGTATGTTCTTTGTACCCGGTGGCCGGAGGATCGGCTGCAAGTGGCGAATGTTCGAAACGGCGCAGACGTGACGGTTCGGCTTCTAGGCTATGCCAAAGCCATCACGTGGAAAGCAGAGGGCAATGGGATTGTCATTACACTACCCGTGATGTCCCCCTCGGAAGTGCCGTCGCTGGATGCGTTCGTGTTCAAGATCACGAATGCGCTCCAAACAGATTAGGCGTATAAGGGAGATTCAGTCATGAAACATATCGGCAGATTTGTGGTGATCATCATCATCGGATTCGCATTTTTCGTATTCGGACAGGACAAGGCCGGTCGCATCTACTGGGGCGATGATGTTCCGGAGGGTTGGAACGGCTCCTGGCCGGCCGAATTCCAGGTAGTGCCCGAAAAGACAAACTACGAAAGGACGACATCGTCGTACCAAGTTCATGAATTCATCGATGAGCTGAAATGGCACAGCGAGAACATGTTTGTCTTTCAAATGTTCATAACCGATTTGAGAAAGGTATGTCCTGCCGTGGTCATGGCGAATCCGCGGATTACATCGCCCGAAGAAGCCCGAGAGTCGGGGAAGCCTGTCATCTACCTTCAGGGGAACATCCATCCGCCGGAGGCCGAAGGCAAGGAAGCGATACTCATGGTTATGCGCAACATCCTCCTGGGCGATCAAAAACATTTGCTGGACAATCAAATCATCATCTGCTGCCCGAATTTCAACCCGGACGGGAATGATACGTGGGCCACTCGTGACGGAACCCCTCACATTATCGGCACGCGTCATGATGCTTCGGACTATGATTTGAACCGGGATGCCGTAAAACTGGAAACCACGAACGTGAGGGGACTGTACCAGAATGTCTTGAACACGTGGGATCCAGTGCTCTTGTTCGATGCCCATGCCATGGGGCGGGTGAAGCACGGTTATGCCATCGTGTATGCCACGTCCACCGTTCCGGCGGCACATCCGGAACCCCGCGGATACGTATGGGAGACGTTGTTTCCTGCTCTGCGCACATCCGTCCGGAAAAACTACGGCCTGGAAATATTTTCCCATTGCCTATTCGACGAGCAGAACTGGCCGCCCACCGTGTGGAGTCATGACCTGGCCTGGTGGACGGTGGAAGGGAAATTTGTGGCCAATGCCTACGGGTTGCGAAACCGGATGTCCATCCTGGTGGAGACGCCGGGCCATCCGTCCTTCGAGAGGAAGATATACGCCCAATATGCATTCATCATGGAACTCTTGAAGTATACAAACCGGGAAGGCGGAGAGATGCTGCGTATCTGTCGGGAAGCAGACGCCGATGTCGTCCATCGAATCCGCACGAAAGGAGCCTCCGGGCAACTCACGAATTATGTGGAAGGAAAGTACGAGTCCTGGGGGAAAATCGACCTTCTTGCCTATCCGAAGAATGAAGCCGAATACATTCCAGGAAAGAGTGTGCGTCAAACCGTGCCGGGGATGGCGGAAGGCCCGCCCGACGTTTGCCAGGGTGTGGATCATCTGGCAAAGCCGGTGGGCACGAAGGAGGCCACGGTTCCCAGAGGGTATCTGATTCCTGGCGAGTTGAAGTCCATCGTCGACAGGCTGGTCGTTCACGGTATCCAGATCGATACGCTGAATCGGCCGACGGTCTTCAGCGGAGAGGAGTACGTCATCGACAAGAGGGTTCGCACAAAGAAGGGCGGTTACGACATGACACGGCTGGAAGGCGGCTTTTTACAGTCCCAGCGAAAGGAATTTCCAGCAGGAACGGTCAGGATCGATATGGCTCAGCCCAGGGCGAACATGATTTTTTACTGCCTGGAACCGGAGGTCGGGGACGGATTCGTCGGCTGGAATTTGTTCAACGACTATCTCGACTCGCTGGATGTCGAAAAACACAGCGTCGTCTACCCGGTGTTCAAGTATCTGAAGATCCATGATACAGAAAGTCCTTGATTCAGCACGATGGGATTTCGCCTATGATGACGTCATTTGTTTCACTCCGCGTCGATGCGGAACGCCTGCGTCGCCATTTTAACGCGTTGTCCGCGTACGGAGCCACAAAAGAAGGGGGCGTACACCGTCCCGCCTTCAGCAAAGCCCATGGGGCAGCCAGACAGTGGTTCCTCCAGCAGTCCCGGGCGGCCGGTCTGGAGACCCGTGTCGACGAGGCCGGGAACCATTCGGCCGTTCTTCGCTGCGGCGTAGAGAATGCCCCGACAATACTGCTGGGAAGCCATCTGGATTCGGTCCCGTACGGCGGCCGGTTTGACGGCGCACTGGGCGTGGTTTCTGCGCTGGAAGCACTTCTTACCGTCAAAGAAAGCGGCATCCCGTTGAAGAAGGATCTCGAAGCCATCGACTTCACCGACGAGGAGGGGCGTTTCGTGGGATTGATGGGAAGTCTGGCGCTCACGGGTCGTCTTGGGGAAGAACAGTTGAAGCATCCTGGCAAAGACATGAACGCTTTCGAGAGGGCACTATCGGAAGCCGGATTAAGTGTTCCGTCCATCCTGACGGCCGGAAGAGATCCTGCCATGCTGGGGGGATACCTGGAACTGCATGTGGAACAGGGGCGACGTTTGATGGAGGAAGGGGTTTCCATTGGCGTCGTGACGAGTATCGTGGGCATCCGGTCGTTCAAGATACGTTTCCAGGGCAGGGCCGATCATGCCGGTACCACGGCCATGGGCTCCAGGCTGGATGCGTCCCAGGGCGCCAGTGCCTTTGCGCTGGGTGTCCGGGAACTGGTCATGGAACGATTCCCCGGAAGCGTCGCCACGGTGGGGAATATGATTTTTGAGCCGGGGGCGTTCAACGTGGTTCCCCAGTCCGTGACCGTGTTCCTGGAATTCCGGGTTGATGACGACGTGACATTGAACGCCATGGAAGAGGTCTTGCTGGAACGTGCCTCGGCAGAAGCGAATCGCTTGGGACTCCGAATGGACGCCGAGCCCGTGGAGCGAAGCACGCCCGTTCGTATGGATGCCGATGTTCGGGCTTCCATCGCCGAAGCATGCGACAGGCGGGGATTATCCCATGCCGACCTGCCGTCGGGTGCGGGTCACGATGCCCAGGTGCTGGCTTCTGTCTGTCCGGCGGGGATGATTTTTATCCCATCCGTGGAAGGCTTCAGTCATTCGGCCCGGGAGTTCACGGAGTGGGAGGATTGTGAGAACGGCGCCAACGTGCTCTTGCACACGGCTCTGATGCTGGCACAAAAATCGGGCGGAGCCTGAAATCTGTATTCTGCCGAAAGGATGAAGGGAAGCATGGAACGAGACATGATTTATTCCAGTGCAACGCCGGAGCAAGTCGCGGCAGACCTGGAAATCCTGATGGATTTTCAGGAGCAGGGTCTGTCTTTGGAGGACTTGGGCAAAATCGTCGATAAGAGATTGATACCTCACCTGACAAAATACGACCGGCCCGAATTCCATTCATTTTACAACTGCTATCCCGAAGAAGGAGCCGAGTTCGGCGGTGCGATTGCTCTTCATTACAACCAGGGCGTCACCAACTGGCAGGTCTCGCCCGGTGGTGTAATGCTGGAGGAGCTTTGCTGTCAGGCCATGTGCCGACTGTTCGGTCTCGCCCCCCAGGCCGATGCCACGTTCATGTACTGCGGAACCTATGCGAATCAGCAGGCCATGTACATGGCTCTACACCGAAAGGCGGAACAGCACGGGTTCGATCTCGGCCGGGAGGGACTGGCGGGATTCGACGATCCTTCCCGTCTTATCGCTGTCTGCTCTCAGGATGCTCATTTTTCCCTGAAGCATGCCATGCGTTTCCTGGGACTGGGGGAAAGGAGCCTGATTTCCGCATCCGTGGATTCGAATCGTCGGATGGACGCGGATCGGTTGTGGAACGTCGTCCAGGACCTTCAGAAGGAGGGCAAAGAGGTTTTTTGCATCGTGTCCACGGCAGGCACGACGTCCACGGGCAGTATCGATCCCATCGACGCTGTCAACGATCTGTGCCGGGAAATCGGTGCCTGGTCGCACGTCGACGGCGCTTACGGGCTGGCTTTTCGCCTGATCCCAGAGATGCGGGAGCGGTTTCAGGGCATCGAGCGTGCCGATTCTGCGTGTTGGGACCCGCACAAGGCATTTGGTGCGCCCATTCCCAGTTCACTCCTTTTCGTCAGCCGGAAAAAAGAGTTCGAGCGGATGGCGATTTACGGTGAGTACTTCAACCGTAAGGACGATCCCGAACCTAATCCGGGCCTGAAATCCCCGCCCACGACGCGGCCTCTCTCGGCACTGCCCCTGGTTACGTCCATCCGGCATCGGGGAATGAAAAACGTCATCGAAGAATTACGTAAACCGTTGAGAGCCATCGCGACCCTGGCAGAACGCCTGGCGGATACGTCCGATATCGCATTGTGCCACAGTCCAGACACGGCGATACTCTGCATGCGGGTGATTCCAGAGGGCTTTCCCCAGGATCGATTGAATGATCTGCAAAAATTCATCTACGAATCCATTAAAAAAGAGGGGAATCGGCAGATTTCCATGACAAGCCTGGACGGAACGATGGTTCTCCGGTTCGTGGCCATTTCACCCGGTGTAACCGTCGATGCCATGATGGACACGGTTTCCCGGGCCAGGCGATTGGTACAGGAGTTCACCTAGACGTCTTCCATATCGTCAGGTGTCAAAGGGAAAATCGAATATGCTCTGGGGAAAAAAGACTCGAACAGCATGTGACATCTATGGGATTGCGGTTATAGACGGAGATCGTACCCAATCCTTTTCCGGCGCCAGCAGTTCAAGGAGATAGTTCATGAGAATTTTGATCATCAATCCCAACAGCAGCCAGGCCATGACATCGGCCATCCAGAACGCAGCCCAGGCATTCGCGGGCGGTGCGTATGAGGTCGAAACCCGGCTCACGCCCGACGCACCGGAGTTCATCGAAACGTACGAGGATCAAGTCAGGGTTGCACCGGGGATGATTCGGCTCGTCCGGGAGAACGAGGATGTGTTCGATGCGTTCATCGTGGCCTGCCACTGCGACCCCAACCTGGACGTCATCAAGGAGATCACGGCAAAGCCCGTGGTGGGTATCGGAGAAGCGTCGATGAAAATGGCGTCCATGCTGGGGCACCGGTTCTCCGTCGTATCCACGGCCAAACACTCGATTCCCAACAAGGAGGCACTGGTCCGGAAGTACCATCTCGAAGGCACACTGGCTTCGGTCAAGGCCCCGCCCGAGGATATGGGTGGATGTGGTGATGAGGAAAAAACGCTCCAGGCGGCCACGGCAGCCGTGGAAGAAGACATGGCAGAAGTTATCGTGCTGGGCTGCGCAGGCATGGCCGGGTTGGATAAACGGATGCAAGCAAAACTGAGTGTGCCGGTCCTGGACGGTGTGATCTGCGCGCTCATCATCGCTTCGGGTTTGGTCAGGTACGGTGTATCCACGAGCAAGATTCGCCGGTACAATCCCGACTATTCATAAGGTGATCAACAGATGATCCGAAAGGACGAATCATCATAGACATCATGGAGGAAGATGGAGCCAGACACGTTGACAATGACAGAAGACGAGATGCGCGACCTGGGGTACAGAGTCATCGACATGCTCGTCGATCATTGGACGGCATTGGCGGATAAGAAAGTTGCCCGCACGGCCGACCGCCGGCAGATGGAACAGACGCTCTCCAGGACGTTTCCCAAGACCGGAAGACCGGCTGAGGACATCCTGGAGGAAATCCGGGAGCACGTATTCAACCGTCTCATTCTTTCCGGTCATCCGCGGTTTTTTGCCTATATTCCCAGTCCCAACAATTTTGTGAGCGCCGTAGCGGCGGCTCTGATATCGGGATTCAATCCCTACGCCGGTCTGTGGTTAGAAGGGTCCGGCCCGGCGCAGATCGAGCTGAATACCATTGCCTGGCTGGTTCGTGAAATGGGGCTGCCGGAGTCAGCGGGCGGACTCTTCGTGAGCGGCGGGTCCATGGCCAACCTGACGGCCCTGGCTGCGGCCAGGCACGTCCGTCTGGGCGAAGACTTTGGCAAGGGAGTCGTTTACTTCTCCGACCAGACACATTATTCCGTGGACAAAGGGCTGTCCGTGCTGGGATTCCGTCAAGATCAGATACGGAAAATACCATCCGATGATGCTTTCCGGTTGAGCACGAGCGAATTGCAGAGTGCTGTGGAAGAAGATAGGACGAATGGGCGAGCCCCATTCTGCGTCATCGCCAACGCGGGCACGACCAACACGGGTGCCATCGATCCGTTGCCGGCCCTGGCCGATTTTTGCGGGAAGGAGGGCATCTGGCTTCATGTGGACGGAGCCTTCGGCGCAGGAGCCATGCTCTGCAACAGGGGAAAGGCGCTCCTTCAGGGTTTGGACCGGGTCGATTCCCTGTCGGTCGATCCCCATAAGTGGATGTTCCAGCCGTACGAGATGGGCTGCGTACTGGTCCGTGACAGGCGGGATTTGAAGGCGGCTTTCCGGGTGATGCCCGAATACTTGAAGGACGCCGATCTCTCGGAAGCAGAGGTGAACTTTTGCGATTACGGCATTCAACTGACCCGTTCCTTCCGGGCGCTGAAGCTGTGGATGTCCCTGAATGTGTTCGGGGTGGAAGCGTTCCGTAGCGCTGTGGACAGGGGATTCACCCTGGCCGATTTTGCATACGATATATTAAAGGATCATCCGTGTTTTAAAATCATCACCCAGCCGGAAATGGCTGTCATCACGTTCCGTTACACGGTTCCAGGGCAACGGGATGAAGAAATCGATACGCTGAACGAACGCATCGTCGAGCGGGTCATTCACGATGGGTTTGCCATGATCACATCGACGACGCTGAAAGGGCGCAAGGTACTCCGGATGTGTACCATCAACCCGCGTACGACGGAAGAAGATATCCGGCTGACCGTCGAACATATCAAAGAAGTCGGAGATCGCCTGTCCACCACATAAAAAATAATGACATATCCCATGGACGCGCGTTATCGTACTTTCATAAGAAGCTTTTACGTGTATCGTTTTTTCGCTGATTTTGCGTTCGTATACGCCGTCTACATCATCCTTTTCCAGCAGAACGGGCTATCAGTTCTGGAGATCTCCCTCTTGTTGTCCCTTTGGTGTGCCTTTTTTATCCTTTTCGAGATTCCTACGGGAGCCCTGGCCGACAAGTGGAACCGGAAAGCCATGCTGGGCCTGGGAATGGTTTCCAAGGCTATGGGCTTCGGCTGCTGGCTGTTCGCCCGGGGATTCGGACTGTTTGCCCTGGGCTTTTTGTTCTGGGGGATACAAGAGACATTCAGTTCGGGCACGCAGGAAGCCCTGTTGTACGACAACCTGAGACATTTTCAAAGAGAGAAGGACTATGAGAGGATCGCCGGCCGGGGGCATTTCTATGCGAGGCTGGGCACGGCCATGGCCGTGTTCCTGGGAGGATTCATGGCCGCGTACAGCATGAACCTGGTCCTCGTTCTTTCATCCATCTCCATGATGGTGGGCACCATCCCGATTCTGTTCTTTCGCGAGATTCGGTATGACAGTAATTCCAGTGGGCATGTAACGTATACACGTGTGTTAAAGGACGCCTTCTCCCTGGCCTTAAGGAACACATCCATTCTGCGATTGTTCCTGTATTCGGCCGTGTTCCTGGCCGTTGTCGGTATCCTGGATGAGTATGAGCAGCTCTATTTTCACTGGGCCGGTCTGCCCATCGCATTCTTCGGTGTGATGATGGTCATGCGGATGGGATTCGAGGCCCTGGGTAGTCGGTGGGCCTTCCGGTTTGAGCGGATCGTTCAAAGCGAGAACAACATCCATGGGTTGTCGATTCTATCGGGCCTTCTGCTCATCATATCCCTGACCGCTAAGACCGTCCTCTTGATTCCCGTGTTTGCCCTGGTGTTTTTCTTGGGAGCCATGGGTGAGGTAATCACAGAGGCAAGGCTGCAGCGACTAATTCCGTCGGGCCAGCGGGCCACCATCCTGTCGATGAACAACTTTCTGTTCGGCGGATCGGCCATCGGATTGACGCTGTTGTTCGGGGGATTGTCCAGAATAGGTGACCTCACTTGGGGATTCTATGCCTTTGCATTGATTATCATTGTTTACTCGACCGTCTCACTTCTAAAACATAGAGAACAACGAACAGGAGAAAATACGCATGTTAAGGAATGAAGGCGACCGCTTGAAGAGCGTGGTGGTCTGCACTCCAGGAAAGGAGTATTTCAACGTCCAGGACCTGGCTGCTCAGAACATGAACGAGGTTGCCGATCCTGAAAGGACACGATCCCAGTTCCAACAATTCGTATCGATTATGGAGTCTTTTGGTGCTGGAGTGATGGATGTTCCCGAGCTGGCCGGCCATCCCAACTCCGTGTTCACCCGGGATGTGGCCCTGAATACACCCAACGGGTATATTCGACTTCGCATGGGTCTTCATGCCCGGCAGGGCGAGGAGACGTGGATGGCTGGGATTCTCGAATCGCTGGGGGAACCTTGCGCCGGAGCTATTGAGGCACCGGGTACTGTGGAGGGGGGCGATGTGATCCTGGCCGGGTCGGTGGCTTTTGTAGGGCGATCCTCGAGAACGAATGACGCAGGAATCCGTCAACTAACCGAGTTACTCGAACCCATGGACTACGACGTGCGTGTCGCCTCCGTAAAAAGTACATCCCTGCACATCGGAGGGCTGATGAGCGCCATCGGACCGGAACGAATTCTCTGCTGTCAGGGCGCCTTTCCCGACGGATTCTTCGAGGGTTTCGATACTGTTGAGATTCCCTGTCGAGGGCCGTCCAACGGCAATGTCATCTGTCTGGCCGGGGACGAGGTCATCGTCAATGTCGCCGAGAACAGGGAGGCCGCCGACATCTTGGATGCTCACGGTCTCACCGTGCACGCCATCGATCTGTCGGAATTCCGGAAAGGGGCGGGCGGACCGACCTGTCTCATCCTGCCGGTAGAGCGGGGATAAAGAATTGTCCTGCCGCGATCACAGAAACGATTCCATCGATGTTTGTGGAATAAGGCCGGTTCTCTTTTGCAAATCCGGTTGAATTTTAGTATGTTGTGTTTATCTTGATTGACCTGGATATCATGTACGGGAGGAGAGCACAATGAGTGACAGACTTTGCATTTTTATAACAGCTTGCCTGATGATGGTGTTTTTTGGCTGCGGCTCCAAGCAGCAAAAGGAGGACCTGGTTCAGCCGGATAAGTGGTGGTCGGTGCATCCACGGCCCGTGTATGCAACGCTGGAGAAGGTCGGGACGTACCAGGATTGGTTCGATGTGTACAAGCTGACCGATGGCACGTACGCCATTTACGAGCCCAATCAGTTCGAGGAGGCCATCAGTTATCTCGTTCTGGGTGAGGATCGGGGTATCATCGTCGATACGGGGACGGGAATCGGGAATGTCCGTCAGGTCGTGGAGGAGCTAACCGATCTTCCCATCACCGTCGTACTCACCCATGAGCATTACGATCACGTTGCCGGAGCATACCGGTGGGATGAGATCGTCATGTATGACAACGAAGACGCCCTCCAAGTCCTCAAGGCGGGCAGGGACAACGCCTCGCTCCAAAGGTACGTGACCGGGGATTTTCTGTGGAAGCCCCTGCCCGAGGGATTCGATCCCGACACGTGGGTGGTTCCTTCGATGGAACCCACAAAACTCGTTCATGAGGGCGATGTCATCGACCTGGGAGGCCGTCAACTCGAGGTGATATACACGCCCGGACACTGCCCGGGCCAGATGTGCCTGCTGGACAGGACACATCGGATTCTCTTTACCGGGGATCACTTCTTCCCGGGCCCACTTTACGCCCATGCCCAGGACGTGAATATCGACGACTACATCGTTTCCAACAAGAAGCTGGTGGAACGTCTGGATGAGTTCGATTACCTCTGTTCGGGCCATAACGATCCCTGGGTGAAGAGTGATGTGCTGATCCGCGTGGACGAGGCCTTCGAGATGATTTTTAGCGGTGGTGGCAGGTACGACGAGAATGAGGGCCTGCGGCGGTACTATTTTGACGGGTTTGACGTTTTGATTCGTACGGATCAGATCCTTGAATAGCTCAAGAGTAATCAACCGTTGTAAGACACTATTGAAGAAAGATAAATCGGGAAAAAAGTGCCTGACACTTTCATGAAAGGATAGCACCTCGTTTAAAAGGAGATACGTCCCATGTGGTTCAAACGCATGCCTTTGGAAGACTGGTTCGATACATACCAGTACGAGATCGCCTATGATGTGGGGGAGAGCGCGGTCAAGTTTCATACCTTTGATGAACTGAACATCGATTTGGGCAGGCTACCCATCCGGTACGGGTACCATCGGGGAAGGCCCGACCTACGGGAAGTCATCGCCCATCAGTACGAAGGACTAACGGCGGACGATGTCATCGTCACGACAGGTGCCAGTGAAGCGAACTTCGCCGCAGTGTCGGCCCTGGTGAAACCCGGAGATCATGTTATCATCCTTCATCCCAACTATCCATCGCTCTATGAGGTCCCCCGCTCCCTGGGATGTGATGTGAGTTTCTTAAGCCTGCGGCATGAGGACAACTTTGCGTTGAACCTGGACGAACTGAAGCGTCTCATCACCGTCAAGACAAAGCTTATCAGCCTGACGTATCCCAACAATCCCACGGGTGCTATGATCTCGGAAGCGTTCCTGCACGAGGTGGTCGCATTTGCCGAATCCCAGAACATTTTTCTCCTTTTCGACGAGACGTACCGGGAACTGGCTTATGACAAACCCCTGCCGTGGGCGGCGTCACTGAGTCAGAAGGTCATCAGCATTTCCAGTATGTCTAAATCGTACGGCCTTCCGGGCATCCGCATCGGCTGGCTGGCCGCTCGGGCCAAGGTTATCACCGATGCCGTCCTGGCTATCCGGGAACAGGTGACCATCACCAACGGTGCCATCAGCGAGGAGATCGCCCTGTCGGTCCTTCAGAGAAAAGAAGACTTCCTGGGAAAAGCCAGAGCACACGTGAAGCATAATTTTCAGATCGTCAACCGGTGGATGGAGGATCAGGAAGCATTGGAGTGGATTCCGCCCAGAGCGGGGGTGGTCGCATTGCCCCGAATCGTGGACGATGCGGTGGCCGATCGCGAGGCAGTGTATCGCACGCTGGCCGAGAAGCATAAAACGTTCGTCATCCCAGGCCGTTGTTTTGAGTTGGACAACCACTGCTTCCGACTGGGATACGGCGGCAGTACCGATGAATTGGAGGTCGGGCTTAAGAATATCCAAAAAGTCTTGAACGATTCGACATAAGTTGTATTTATTCATAACAGTCGGAAGTATGAATACATCTAACTTTCGCAGATCGATGATCATCATCCCCCGTGAATCAAAAAGCGTTGAATGGATGGAGAGTGAGCCGTTCGTTTGACAAGGAAGTAAACAGGCAGGTTCAGCGACTCAGGAAGAAGGAGTACCGGAAGCTCGAGAAAGGGTTCATACGGAAACGGCTTGCCTGGCTCGACGACCGATATCCGGATCATACATGGACGGTGCCGTCGCCACGAGTCGCCTACGAACTGCTGTTCTTTGATTACATGGGACTGACAGAAAGAGACCTGCCGGTCTTGTCCGAGAGCGAGTCGGCCATCATTTGGTCGTCGGTGAATCGATGCCCCACGCTGGAGGCTTGCGGAGTCCTGGGGCTGGACACGAGGCAGGTGTGCCGGGCCGTGAACGAGAAGGCGACCCAGGCCTTTGTTTCCCGGATCGATCCCCAGTTGCGATTCCTCCGGAGCTATGAGGAGATCCGGCCCCATGCCATTCATTGCAAGGAAACGATTCTTCGGATGGATTTTGAGGCTATGATGCATATAGCCCTCGAAGAGGCCGGCTTATCCTTGGCAGAGGGGAATAAGGGTTACGGCGCTGTGGTCGCTCTGGGCGATCGTATACTGGCTAAGGCGCACGATACCGCCGTTACGGAAAACGACCCCAGTCAGCATGCCGAAGTGAACGCGATCCGGCGGGCCGTTGACACCCTGGGTGACAGCAATCTGTGCGGGGCCGTTCTTTTCTCGACGTGTGAGCCCTGCCCGATGTGTTCGTCCCTGGCGGTTTGGGCCAACCTGACCTCCATCGTATACGGCGTGTCCATCGACGAGACGGCACGAATGGGCAAGTCCCGGATTCGGGTGAGTTCACGGGAGATCATTAACCGGTCTTCGGTTATGGTGGAGGTCATCAGCGATGTGCTGCATGATGCGTGTCGAGCGCTCTACAAATGAATGTTCATGAAGCATCTGAAACCCCATGTGAAAGGAGCTGATAATGGATGAGATGATTGCCTGTTGCGGTATTCCCTGTCATGAGTGCGGTGCTTTCATCGCCACGAAAACAAACGATGATGCGAAGAGGAAGGAAGTGGCGGAGACGTGGGCCAAGCAGTACAATGCCGATATTAAGCCCGAAGATATTTACTGTGATGGATGTCTGCCGGAAGGCGGCTATCATTTTCAACACTGCAGCGTGTGCGAGATTCGGAAATGCGCCAGGGAGAAAGGTGTCATCAACTGCGCCCACTGCGATGCGTTCGCCTGCGACAAGTTAAAAGCGTTCTTCCAAATGGTTCCTTCTGCCGAAAAGACACTGGTGCAGATCAGGAGCGCACTTTGATGTTGTTCATCCGATAAAATCACTTTTGAGGTCATTCGATGAACCCATGGGATAAACTCTGTCTGGATAAAAAAGCCAGGACGAGCGTATGGCAGCGAGTCCAGAAGGGTGTGGAAGCGTATATCACCGGCGTTCATCGGGCGCGCGTGTCTCCCCTGTCGGAGCCGGAGAATGTTCGCCAGATGCTCCGTCCGTTCACGTTCGATGAGCCTCGGGATCCCATCGGAGTCGTGGATGTTGTCATCAAAGGCTTATGGGATCATCAGGTTCATGTGGCCCATCCTCGGTATTACGGACTGTTCAATCCGGCCCCCACGACGATGGGTATTGCCGCCGACACGCTGGCGGCCGCCTTCAATCCCCAGCTCGCATCGTGGAATCACAGCCCATTTGGAGTTGAAGTGGAATGCCATGTCATGCGCGTCCTGGCCGGACGATTCGGGTACGATGCGGAACGGGCCGACGGTACGTTTACCACCGGGGGAGCCGAAGCGAACATGACAGCTCTGCTGACGGCCCTCGTCCATGTTTTTCCCGAATACGCGGAGAGAGGACTCCGGTGTTTGGAAAAACAGCCCACGATGTATGTATCCGTCGAGGGGCACCATTCGTTTCTCAGGGCCGCACGATTCTGCGGCCTGGGTACCGATGCCGTGCGAGAAATCCCTGTGGACGGTGAATACAGGATGGACGTGAAAGCCCTTACCGCACGGATGGAATCGGATCGGAAGGCGGGTGCGGCGCCGTTTCTGATCGTGGCCAATGCGGGCACGACGAACGGGGGCGTGATCGATCCCATTGAAGACATCGCCGGTGTGGCGAATCGGGAGAACGTCTGGTATCATGTGGACGCTGCGTGGGGGGGTGCGGCCGCGTTTGTGGACGAGCTCCGTCCTTTTTTGGATGGCATCGAGACGTCTGATTCCATGACCTTCGACTCCCACAAATGGCTCTCCGTGCCCATGGGGGCCGGACTCTACCTGACCCGGCATCCTGGAATCCTGGATCAGACGTTCCGAATAACGGCGGATTATATGCCGCCCAGGCCACTCGCTCAGGAAGTAGTCGATCCGTACAAGCATTCCATCCAGTGTTCCCGGCGGTTCATCGGTCTCAAGGTGTTTCTGTCCCTGGCCGTGGCGGGCTGGGAGGGATACGGATCGTCTATCCGGCATCAGACGGCTATGGGTGATCTGCTGCGCAAGGAGTTGGGCCAAGCAGGATGGGAAGTGATCAATCGAAGCCCGTTGCCCCTGGTCTGTTTTGTGGATGGACAGCAACCACGGGGGAAAACGCAGGCATTTATCCAGGCCGTGGCTCAGGAGATCGTTTCTTCGGGAAAGGCGTGGATTTCTGCCACCCGTCTGGGAAGGAAAACGCCTGTTCTCAGGGCGTGCATCACGAATTGCCTGACGAATGAAGATGATATTCGTGATCTCGTCGAGTCACTCAACCAGGCCAGGGATAAAATTTATAAAAAGGAAGGTTGCTCATAATTAGCGACGTATGAATAGAATGCAGGAGCAATAATGAAAAAAGACATGACACGAAGGGATTTCATTCGTTCGGGTGTTATGGGAGTTGCGGGAACGGCCGTATACCGCAGGATGCCGGTTATGCCTGTATTCGAAGAGAAGCCCAGGATAAAATCGTACCGAACCCTGGGCAGAACGGGCATGCGTGTGTCGGATGTCAGCCTGGGAGCAGCCGTACCGCAGGATATGGACTTGATCCGGTATCTTCTCGATAGAGGCGTGAACTACATCGACACGGCGGAGCGGTATCTGAACGGGCAGAGCGAGCAGGTTGTGGGAGAGGCCGTCAAGGGACGCCGCAAGGAGGTCTTCATCACCACGAAGCTGGCCATTCGGGACAACACGACGGCACAGGAGTGGATCGACCGGTTCCATCGGTGTCTGGATCGGCTCCAGACCGATTACGCGGATGTGCTGATGATTCACGGTGTAACGAAGACGGAGGAACTGGCATTACCGTTCGTCCACGAGGCCTTCCAGAGACTGAAATCCGACGGCAATGTCCGGTTCCTGGGGCTGTCTTGTCATGAGCCAAAGATGGTGGACATCTGCAACGCGGCCATCGAGGACGGCCGGTTTGACGTGCTTCTATTTGTGTACAATTTTATGCAGGAGAAGGCAGAGAGCGTCTTGAAGCACGCCGCACAGAAAGGCGTGGGTACGACCATCATGAAGGTGCATGCCAGCGAGCATCCGGAACAGTTGCGGACGGTGTCCGACGAAGAACGTCTCCGACTGCAGGAAGAGGCGGATGAACGAACGCGGCAGTTCCGGAAAAAATATGGCTTGGAAGGAGAGGCATACTATCGTGCTGCCATAGCCTGGGTTTTGAAGAATCCAAACGTGGACTGTGTGGTAACCAGCATCCGGACGTTTGATCAAGCCGACGATTATCTGACTGTGTCTGGGAAACGGTTTTCCCATCATGATCGGAGCGTCCTGAATCGATACGGCGGGCGTCTGCATCATCGGTACTGCCGTCATGCGTGCGGAGTGTGCGAGCCCTTCTGTCCCCACGGCGTGGCCGTGAACGATATCCTCCGTATCCATGCGTATTACACGAATTATCGGCAGGAGGAATTGGCTGTCCAGCGGTACGCGGAACTGAGCAGGGCTCGCAAGGCAACTTTCTGCTTTACATGTTCGGGTGTCTGCGAGAACCATTGTCCGTACGGCGTTTCGATTCGTCGTCGGCTGCTCGCAGCGCATGAAGATTTGGTGCCGAAGGAAAACATCAACGTATAGGGAGATCGAACGATGGTATCTTTTCCCATTCGTCTGGATCGACTCGTCATGGGTCTTTTGATTTTTGTGACGGGTGTCTGCTTCGTAAGCTGCGGCCCTTACGGCAGGGGCACAAAAGCCGATAAGGTCTTTGTGAACGGTCATATCGTGACCATGGATGAAGACCGGCCCGTTGCCGAAGCCATGGCCGTGGGAGGCGGGAGATTTTTATCGGTGAGTACAGAGGCGGACGTTTTAACCGCTCATGAGGGCGCGGAAGTCGTTGACCTGGGTGGCAAAACCGTGATGCCCGGTATCGTCGAGTCCCACGGGCATCTCCTTTCCCTGGGACAGAGCTTTTTGGAACTGAACGTGGTTGGTGTCGAGTCTCCGGCCGACGTGGTCGAAAAGGTCAGACAGCGCGTTGGGGAAACACCGCCCGGGGAGTGGATCACCGGATGGGGGTGGGACGAGGGCGCTTGGGCGAAAGCGTACCCGGATAACGAAGCCCTCAGCCGGGTTTCACTGGAACACCCCGTTTACCTGCGGGGTTTGCACGGGTTTGCCTGTTGGGCTAATGAGAAGGCCCTGGAGATCGCCGGCATCGGCAACGATACGCCCGATCCGCCCAACGGAAAAATCCTGAAAGATCCTGTCACGGGACGACACACGGGCATCCTGACCAATGAGGCGCAGGCGTTGCTCACGAGCCACATTCCCCCGTTGACGCAGGATCAGACGGAACGGGCGTTGATGTTGGCCCACGAGGAGTGTCTGCGGAACGGCTTGACATCGGTACACGAGGCCAGGACCACCACAAACATGCTGGAAGCCTTCCGTTCTCTGAAAAAGAAGGAAAAGCTCGCCATCCGTGTCTGGTGTATGCTGGACGTGCCCGATGAGGAATTGATCCAGCCCTACATGGAAAATGGGCCCGAGATCGATCAGGATCATTTGCTGACGGTTCGCTGCATCAAGGTGTTCGTGGACGGGGCGTTGGGCTCGAGGGGTGCGGCTTTCCTGGAACCGTACAGCGATGCACCCAACACCAAGGGCGTCATCGTCACCTCCGAGGATGAACTCTACGATATCACTGTTCGATCCCTCAGGGCAGGGCTCCAGGTGGCCACCCACGCCATCGGCGACCGAGCCAATCGAATCACGTTGAACGCCTACCGGCGCGCAATCGAAGCCGTTCCGTCCGCTGAGGATCATCGTCTGCGATTGGAGCACGCCCAGGTGACGGCCTTGGAAGACATACCCCGGTTTTCACCTCTGGGCATCGTCCTCAGCATGCAACCGCCGCATGCCACATCGGATATGCCATGGGCCGAGACGAGGGTAGGGCCGGAGCGCATCAAGGGCGCCTATGCGTGGCGGTCGTTCCTGGAAACGGGTACTCATCTCACGCTAAACTCTGATTTTCCAGGCGAGACGTTGAATCCGTTTTACGGGATGTACGCGGCCGAAACCCGGCAAACGCCCGACGGGAAACCGGAAGGCGGATGGTATTCAGAGCAGTGTCTATCGCGGCAGGAGGTTCTGAGAGCCTATACTGTCGAGGCAGCCTATTCCGGTTTTGAGGAAGACATTAAGGGAAAGATTGCGCCGGGATTCCTGGCCGATTTCATCGTGCTGTCCGACGATATCCTGACGATTCCATCGGATGTGCTGTTGTCGCTGGAGGTGGAGCAGACGTGGCTGGGCAGGGAGTTAGTATATTCTCAAATTAGAAAGTTGATCAGAGACGATAAGAATCGGCTGAAAAAGCCCTAAAAATCAGACTGCCATAGTATTTAAAAGAATACGTATCTTTTTCAGTAAATCCCCAGGCTTGCAAACTTCGAGGGAGAAAGCAGGAGCGGGATGGAAATGCTTGATATTGAAGGTAATAAGATAATTGGCTTCGCATTGTACGGCAGCAGCCAGAATGGATAAATCCTTTAAATGCGCCATATTCTTCACTCGTTGAATCGACTCCTTTGAAGGATTGTTAATAACTTTTACAGACATTTCAATAATCCTGTTAAAAACGGGCAAAGCATCGGGCAGCTTCTTTTTAAGATTCCGCCGGCACTCATCTAAAGCACATTGACAGGTCACGCCTTTCAGAAGTCCCAATTCGCAAAGTTGAAGCAGAAGGAAAGAAGCTCCCGAGCGGGAGGCAGAACCTGCAACCAGCGCATCCGAATCAAAAAAGACGGTAAGGAGCATTCTTTACTCTTCTCTCTCCTTAGCAACTCCCCGGATCAGCTCTTCCAGAGAGACTTTGTATTTCTCCCGCAGTTTTTCGATTTCATTCACAAGTTTGGGCAGAACGGAACGTTTTGGGCTTAAAAAGATGCCTTCACCGAGATCGATGAGAGTTATCGGATCGTTTTCATCTAATTGATACCGTTCACGAATACTGCTGGGTATGGTAATGGAACCTCTTTTGCGCATTTGGATAATTGTTGACATCATGCAGCCTTTCTGATTTGCTGATTTTCAGAAAATTAATGAAAATGAATGACAATGTCAATCATTTTCTCAATAACAGCCCCCGGAACAGCAAACCCCAATCCTGCCAACAAAAAATCCCAGTCTTTTTAGAAAAGACTGGGGTCTAACGTAATCAGGAGTTTGGACAATCTATCATTTTTCCTTCTTCATCGTTACTACCCTCTGGGGAAACGGAATCTCAATACCTTCCTTCTTGAACACACGGTTGATTTCCATCCGCAGCTCTTCGGCCACGCTCCACTGCTCACCCCACTTGGCCACCCGGCATACGAGCTTGAGGTCCAGAGAAGAATCACCAAAATTGGTAAAGTAGGCTTGGGGAGGCGGGTTTTCCAGCACTTTGGGATGTGCATTGCAGATATCGATCAACAGTTGCTTCGCGCGGTCCAAGTTGGTACCATAGGCGACGCCCAATTCCACGGAGACGCGTATCTGCGGATCGGGATACGAGAGGTTGGTCACTTTTTCGTTGATGATCTGCTGGTTGGGCACGACGATGAGGGTGTTGTCAAACGTGAGAATTTTGGTGGTTCGAAGCCCGATGTCATACACGTCCCCTTTCTCACCCGACTCCAACAGAATGCGATCTCCGAGACGGAAGGGGCGGTCGGTCATGATCATGAAACCGGCGATCATGTTGGCCAGGGTATCCTTGGCTGCCAGGGCCACGGCCAATGATCCGACACCCAGGGAGACGATGATGGAACTGACGTTCTGATGAAAATGATTCAGGATGAAGACGATGGCGATGGTGTAGACGACGATGACGATGAGTCTCCTGAACAGGGGGCTGAATTCATCCTGGATCCTGCCCTTCACGCTTTTTCCCCACCGCTGGCCGTACCAGTCTAGGAGCATCTGAAGCGTCCGGCTCAGGATGTGTGCAAACACGAATACAGCCAGCACGTAGAGGATGCCATCGCCGACCGTGAAAAATTTCTCGGAGAGCAAGGACTCGAGACTGTGAAGGGCGAAGTACCATCCCACCAGCCATACGACTTTTCTCGTCCCGCCGGCCAAGACGTCCAGTATCTTGTCGTCCAGTTCGGTCTTTGTCCTTCGGGTCATCCTGCGCAGGAAGGCCAGCTCGAGCTTCGCCAGGATTTTACTCGCCAAGTAAGTCGCCACAAGGATGAGAAAGGCGGTCAGCCCGTTGGTGATATACGCGTTCCCCCGGAGGAAATCGAACACTTCCTTCATGATCAACGACTCCTATAAGCTGGATTTGATTTGCCCTTATGAAAAGGGGGAAATTCCGATGATAAGTACGAGTAAAAGGTTCACAACGGGAAACAGAATACGCTGGATGAGACCGGAAAAGAAGAGCACGAAGATGATGAGAAATCCGAAGCGGCCGAGGCGACTGTACTGAATCGCAAGCTCGTCGGGCAGCACGCCCATGACGATCTTGGAACCGTCTAAGGGGGGGATGGGGATCAGGTTGAATACGGCCAGGACCAGGTTGATGAGAACGGCAAAGAACACGGCCTGAGTCAGGGCGTGGGCGGGTCCGACACTTCCCATCAGCACACGAAACAGGATTCCGGCGGCTACGGCCAAAAGTAAATTGCTAACCGGGCCCGAGGCACCGACGAGGGCCATGTCTTTTTTTGTCTCCCGGAGTCGCAGAGGATTGACGGGCACGGGCTTGGCCCATCCGAACAGAAAACCGGCACGCGTTAGGATAAGAAACAGGGGGAATAGGATTGTCCCGAAAATATCGATATGGGGGAGGGGGTTGAGCGTCAACCTCCCTGCGTCCCGGGCCGTGGTATCCCCTCTCTGCAGGGCAACCCATCCGTGGGCGACCTCATGAAATACGATGGAAAACACAAGAATGATGATCTTGGGGATGGCGTTTATCATGATAGAATCACCTGTCTTCCTGTTGCTGGGCCTCTCTGGCTTGTTTGAGCCGTTCCTTTTCACCGGCTTTCCGGCGGTTCTGGATGAGCCATCTGGCTATTTTATTTCTCTGAACTCCCAGGACCACATCCTGCAGGCCGTAATAGATACCGGGGTCGTTGACGAGGTTTCCCAGCGTACCCTTGCCCGTGTCGATTTTTGCAGCCACGTTGGCCAATGAATGGATGGCGGAGCGCAGGTCCTTCATCAATGCGTCGCCGTACTCCGGATCGTTGATGAGCTTTCCGGCCACGGTGCTCTTGCCCTTGAGATTCTCCGACATTGCAGCCAAGTCCGACGTGGCTTTCTTAAAGTCATCCAGGGTTTGTTTGAATTCAACGGAGTCGGAGAACAATAAGCCCAGTGGACTCTCTCCCTGATCCACCCTGTCGAGAAGGCGGGACAGGTTCCTAGTGGAAACGGACAAGTTGTGCATTGTCTGGCGAATCTCCACGGGTTCGTTGAGCAACGTGCCCAGGGCACCTTCCCCTTGGTTCAGCTTGTGGAGTATATGCCGGATGTCGTCTACCATCAGGTTGGCGCTGTCCACGATGGCTCCGTAGCTGGTCATCTCGGCAACTTCGATAAACCCACCTTCCGGGATTTCCGGCTCCTCGGGACTTCCCATAGTCAGTTCCACGACTTTTCCGTACACAAGGCTGGCCGCGGCGATACGGGCCCGCGTGTCCTTTCGAATCCTCGGACAGATTTCTTCCAGCACGGATATTTCCACGAGTATGTTTCTTCGCTGGATCTCCTCGGGAAACCAGAGTCGGGTGACGTTCCCCACTTCCACACCGGCCAGAAGGACTGGATCGCCCGTATACAATCCGCCGGTGGAGTCGAAAAGGATTTTGTACTTCACCTTTCCACCGAAAAGGGCTTCTTTTCCTCCGATGAAAAAGACGGCTCCCACCATGATGGACAGAGCCACGATGATGACGCCTCCGACGCGTAATTCCTTCAGACTTCTTCGCATTGGTTTTATCCTATCAAATCCGAACTTTTTAAAAATTCATCAACGATATGATCACCGCACGTTTTTATCTCTTCCGGCGTGCCGACGAACTTGATCCTTCCCCGGTAGAGGAAAGCGATTCGGTCGGCCACAGCCAGGGCACTCTGAATGTTGTGGGTGACGATGACGGAGGTGATGCCCAGGCTCTCGTGGATATTGCGCATCAATTTGCTGATCCATCGTGTGGTGATGGGATCCAGCCCCGTTGTCGGCTCGTCGTACAGCAGGGCAGAGGGCTCCAGAACGATCGCCCTGGCCAGGGCGACCCGCTTCCTCATGCCGCCGCTCAAGTTATCGGGCATCATCCATTCGGTGCCTTCCAGACCCACGAGTTTCAGTTTCTCCCGCACCTTTTTTTCGATCCCCTCCTGGGAGAGCCGGGTGTGTTCTCTTAGGGGGAATGCCACGTTATCGAACACAGACATGGAATCAAACAGAGCGCCTCCCTGGAACAGAAAGCCCGTTTTTCGTCGGACTTCGAGCATCTGATTTTCATCCCAATCGGTAATGTCCCGGCCATCGACGAAAATTTTTCCCTGGTCTGGCGCAAGCAATCCAACGATATGCTTGAGGATGACCGTTTTACCGGTTCCGCTGCCCCCCAGAATGACCAGGGCTTCCCCTTGTCGGATGAGGAGGGTGATTCCTCTCAACACCTCGTTACCGTTGAAGTTTTTGTGGACT
>Ga0180431_10001416_pt1 | contig 33635 bp, 49 predicted proteins | sample SS_ome_11_FD_132459 | JGI IMG/M metagenome (GOLD analysis project Ga0180431, IMG submission 132459) | Hypersaline lake sediment archaeal communities from the Salton Sea, California, USA - SS_1_MS_1 metaG | ecosystem: Environmental > Aquatic > Non-marine Saline and Alkaline > Hypersaline >... | reverse complement strand
TGTTATTGCAAATTTTTTGCCTAGCAGCATTGCTTCTGCAGGCAGCTGCACTATTCCTACAGTGACCCATGCTACGATGAATGCTGTGACTGCTGTCATGCTTATTCCTTGGGCAAGCAGTTCACCGCCAATAATATAACTTGTTATTGGGCTTCCTGCAAGTACACTGCCCACTGCACTGCCGATGAATGAGTCAAGCAGGCTGTTCTTGAAAAAGAGGTATGCATATGCTTGTTTTGGAATCAAGGTGTTTGCCAGTGATACCAAAAGCAGCACTCCTGCCAGTATTGGCAAAGCCTGCCAAAGGGCTTTGGCTGACTTGAAGACTGCTTCTTTAAGACTGGCTTTTTGCATTTTACCTCTTTTTGTTTAGTTCTGCTAGTTTCTTCTTTATGTATTCCAGTTCTTCTTTTAAAGCTTTTTGCTCTTCTTCAATTGCTTTTGCTTCGTCTTGCATCATTGCTTTTTGTTCTTCTTTTGTTGGTTCTGCGTATTGTTCATATGCTGGTTCTGCATATGCTGGCCCGTATGCTGGTCTCCTGTAGCCAAAAAGGCTTCTTCCTAGTCCTCTGGCAAATCCAAAGAATCCTCTTCCAAAACCAAATCCTCTTCCACGGCCAAATCCGTATCCGCGTCCAAATCCTCGGCCTCCTCCAAAGCCTCTTCCATATCCTCTTCCGCCTCTTGGCATTCCTCTTGTAAAGCCAGGGCTGTCATATCCTGCGCAATATCCTGCACCCCTTCCAGTCATTGGACCTGCTCCATCTGGTCCTGATCCATCTCCACTTGGCATTTTTTTCACCCCTCAAATCAACTCTTTATGGTCGATTTGAATCATTATTCAATACTTGATAATGAATTATAATTCATTAAAGTATATAAAGGTTTCGGTTTTGCGGAGCGTTTTAACGCGAAACAAAACTGAAAGCTACGAGAACTAGTTCGAGTTTGGTTTCGGTTTTTTCTTTAAAAAGTCAGAATTCAGGCATTAGAAGGGCTGCAAGCCTATTTTAAGACATTGCTAAAATTAAACTAACCCAGTGAAATAACCCCTGCAAAGCCTGCTTCCACAGTTACAAGGAATTTTATCTCCTTCACCCTCTGTTTTGTCATAATCTACAGTAATTTCCTCTCCAGATGCGATTTCTCGAAGTGCATAAAGCACTGTTTTGCCTAAATCTATTGCAGAATTAGGTTCGCAGGAGTGGTTTACCCAGTTCAGCACTTTTTCATCAAGAACGTATAATCCATCTCCAATATGGGCTGCTTTAGGAGCATTATGACCTAATATATTATCTAGTGGAATCTTGTAAAATTCCTCATTTTTTGCTATTTTTCGCTCTGCAAATATTCCATATCCGTGAATCCTGCTCTTTTGCTTTATCATGCAAAGAAATAATATTTACAGTCTTAAAAAAATAGGTATATACAGTATAAATAAAAATCAACTATCTGGAAAGCAGCTTTGCTTCGTGCATCATTATCTCAAATCTGGAATCTTTATGATACTGCCTAAAATCATCATCTGTTTTTGCTTTTTGTACATATTCTGGATTCAAATTAAGAACCTGCCTTAGTTTTGTGTACATTTCTTCTGTTTTTCCTTGTAAGGATTTTATGCAGGCAAGATTATAAGGAACAGACAAATTAAATATGCAGTTTTCATTTTCCAAATGCTGAAAAAGACGTTCTGCAGACTCTAGCTGGCCTTCACTTATATACACTTGACCCATTATATGATAAGCATCGTGTATTTTATCAAGAATGAACCCAGGAATGTTCATAACTCTTTTTCCTGTCCTGGGATTTATTTCGCCAGTTGCGTATTCAGCCAAAGATTCGCTTTGTATTGTATCAAATAAAACTTGTACTGTACTGTAATCTCTTTGCTCAAAGCAGTCTTTAATCCTGCTTAGCCAGGCATCAATGCGTTCCTCAAAAAAAGGCGGACTAGAACAAAATCCTGCATCACAAACTATCGGGCCTATTGACATAGGAACTTAGAATTGCTTTTCCTTTTTAAGTTTTTATGTAATAAACAAGCAATAATATCAAAAATAAAAAAATTTATTCAGCAGCTTCTTCTTTAGGAGCCTCTTCTGTTTCCTCTTTTTTCTCTCCAGCAGCTCCGCCTTCTACAACCTCAAGCTTCCCAAATCTTCCAGAAGATACCTGCATTTTATCTTGGTAGACTTGAGCCCATCCGCCGGTTATCTTGATAGTATCCCCGACATTGACTTTTTCAACATCTGCCTGCCATAAAGTTACAGTAACAGAACCGCTGTCATCCTCTCCTGTGCAGTTGCACATTTTAAGGGTTCCGCCGCGAACATCTTTTGGCTCTTCTTTTGCAGTTATCTTAAGCGTTATCTCATCAACTTTTGTTTTGTCTTTCAAATCACTTACTTTCATATTATCAACCTCACCATGTTGTTTTTAGTTAGTGTAATGTGTTTATTTAAAACATTTTCCCTTTTTATCAAGCGCAATGCTGCCTGCGGAGTTCTCAGATTTGAACGCTTATTCTAATAAATCTGAGCAACAAGCGAATTCACAAGCGTAACGTAGCGCAGCATTGCTGTATAGCAAAGTTTATATATTCAATTAGAAAATCTTACTGCATGAAAAAAAGAACAAGAAAAAGACTAGAGGTCTTTATGGAATTCTTGATATTTGGTATTGCACTTGGTATTGCAGAGGATATTATAGCAATCTGGTTTGCCACAGACGCAAAGATAACACCACACATATTTCTTATAGTTTTATTGGTAACAATACCTTTTGCAGCTCTTGGAGAGTTGATTGTTGACAGGGTGCGCTGGTTTAAGTGGTTCAGGAATAAGTTGGGTATATAAAATGGAAGAAAACAATCCCGAGTTTTCAATGATAACTGAGATTGACTTAGGCGAAGCTACTTTTGCAGATGATTCTCCTGAGATGAAACTTGCTGTTAATGCAATGAATCGCGGTGCTATGCAGAAGTTATACGAGCTGAATAAGTTAATAGAATTTCTAAAGGACAGGCCTATGAAAACTGTTGTTGAGATTGGCACTGCTGCTGGCGGAACATTCTATGTCTTGTGCCAGTGTGCTCCTAATGATGCGCAGATTATCAGCATTGACTTGCCAGGCGGGCCTTTTGGAGGAGGTTATGAATTAGAGGACATGCGTTTATTCAAGAGATATGGCAAGTTAGGTCAGAAATTGTTTTTCATGCGCGAGGATTCTCATAATGAAACAACCAAAACAATCTTGATAAGCCATTTAAATAACAAGCCTATAGATGTCTTGTTCATTGATGGAGATCACACTTATGAAGGTGTTAAGAAAGACTTTGAATTATACGAGCCATTGGTTGCAAAAGGAGGCATTATTATCTTTCACGATATCTGCAAGCACGCAACTGCTCCTGAGTGCCAGGTTGATAAATTCTGGAATGAGATAAAGGATAAGTTTGAACATAAAGAAATAATTGATCCAGAAGATACTGAGTGGGGTGGTATTGGAATTCTTATAAAGAATTAATCCAGATCTGATACAAGATCCAATTTTATTGTGCATTCTGTTCCCATGTATTTTCTTGTGCGCTTGAAATACCAGGGATGCATTAATACAGGCTTTAATCTCTGGCGTATCATTTCGCGGGTCACACCACCGTGTTCTTTCCCTAACTCTGCGTAAGTTCTGCCCCCAAAAAAATATTCTGTCAGCAGCGGTCTGGCTCTCTCAGGTGCATCAGCAATGTCTTTTCTGATAATTTCTGCTAATTCTTCATCCATTAAGTTTTGCAAGGGGTCTAAAAATCTTGTATCTGCCTTCCTGTGTTTTAGAGTTGCATCTTCATCTCGCGAAGTAGGCTTGTCTAAAATAGTAAACTGGCGCCTGTTTATGCGGTTCTCGCGATATCTCGCTTTCTGCAATTTAAATCTAATGCTGTCAAACAAATAAGTTCGAAATGACGCCCCCCTGTCCGGCCTCCATTTATCCATCGCATACAAAAGTGCGTAATATGCTTCTGGAACAAATGCATTCCAGTCACCCTCTATTCCTAATCTGGGGCAGAGATGAAATGTTATGTTTTTAAGGTCCTGCTCTAATTGTCTTCCCAGCTCCTGCGCAACTCGAGGACTTCTTGTTTGATAGTACTCCAGGGCAAGGCTCTCCACAGTCGCGTCCTCAAAATTAGACGTGATTAAATGCAGATTCTTTACAGGAACGTATAAATCACTCTCTCCGTCAAGCTCTTTCTCAACAACAACAGGCACTCCCTTGTTTTGTATCTCCAGCATTGTGCTGAAATTTATCCTCGCCACTTCTGAGAAAAGATACGCATTAACAAAAGCGCCGTTTATCTTTTTGCGGTGTTTTTTCTCGCGATGAAGAAAGTTAAGCACCATTGCGCAGATAAATCCATTAGAATTGTCTGCCTGAAACTTGTCTTCTTTCAGCTTATCCAGTAATTTCACTTCAAGACCTCTCTCTTTAAGCTCTTCAGCTGAAAAAATCTCTAAAAGTGTGTCATCTTTTAGCAAAGAATCTATTTTCATTTTATCTTGATTTTCTCATCAGTTGCATTGCAGTTAAGAAGTCAGCATAATTAAACTTTACCCCTTTTTCGCCTTGTTGCCTGATCTCGATAGAACTCTTTCTTGCGTAATCAAGGACTCTAGAAACCTGCTGTATATCAATATCTTCTCCTAATCTTTTTGCCAGTTGTGGAACAGTGAAATACTTATCATGAAGTTCCTGCATTCGCGCTTTTGCATTATTCTCAAATTCCTCATCTTCAATTAATTCAGTTATGTCTTTCACACAGGCGCGCTCAATAAAAATACAAGGTTTTTTTCTTGTTCCAATGTTCTTGACAAATGGCTGTGCAAGCTTGCCTGCCTTCAAAAAACCAAAGGATACGCAATCTATTTCCCAGTTACAGAGTGCGCCTTGTATGTCTGCCATCAAGGAATAAAGCGATATCATGCCTTCTGTTTTTTTCACTAAATCCAGGTAGGCTTGCCCAACAGCACCCTCTGCCTCGCGCGGCAGAACATTTCTTGCTTTTAAGTACTGCAATTCATCTTCGCTCTTGCCAGTTATTTTTGCAATATCTTTCCAGTCATAGAATATCATCGGGTGAATTCTCTCCTGAAGCGCAATATCAGAATCGATTTTGTTTATCTGTCTCCAGATTTTTTCTTTTTCTTCTAGGAAGTTTCTGCATGAGATTTGTTTTTTCGCGCCTATCCTGTGCTCTGCAAGCATATCAACAAAAGCATGCAGTAATGCTGCTTCATATTGTGCTTTTGTCTGTCCAGGGCCTATAAATAATGCCGCATGGTTTTCATTAAGCAGCACAATATTTTTACCAGGGTTGTAAACACCTATTGTTCTTCTTGGAAGCGTGGTTGTCAGCTCTACAGTAGTGGTTCTCTGGACCTCTTCTAAATTTGCATCAATACATCTTTTTTTCAGCTTTCCAAGGAAAAAGTCCATGCTTTCTCTTATCTTGTCTTGTCTGCTTGTGACACTTCTCACTCTGTAATACTGGGCCACTTTAGCAAGAGCCTGGCTAACTGCGTCATGTAATTGTCTATATCCTTTATGGTCCTCGCTAAATTTGGTTCTGTCAAAAGAGATTGCGCTCTCAAGGTCATTTGCATGCAGAATCCCCACAATACATTTTGCGATACCTCTCTGCTGCAGATGCATCATTAAGGATTGCGGGTCGCCCACTCTCCTTCCATTTACATAGATATGCATTCCTGCCATATGCGTTGCCCTGCCAGCAAGATATATTGCACCATAAAGATGCCCTAGATGCTTCCAGTGCTTATCAATCACAAACTTAGTGGCATTTGTGATTGAGAGAGTTTTTACATCTTCGTCATTTACAGAGACATGAAAATCAGGCAATACCGGCAGGTCCAGCTGTATGCGCCTCCTTAGTCTTCCGGCCTTAAAGTCTGTGTCTTCCCCAAACCTCAGGCCGTGCATGGTTATCTCTGTTCCCTGTGCCTTTGGGTCTGTCTTAACAGCTGTGTGAGGTACCTCTTCAGTTGATTTTAATGTTCTTCCCTTGAATTCCTCAACTACTCTTGTTTCTAAGCCATTTTTTCTTGTCACAAGTTCGTATCGCTCAGCAAGACTATGCAATGTAATGGTCCCTACGCCAAATTTGCCGATACACACTCTTCCGCCAGGAGACACTCTTTCCTCAAGCTTAGGGCTGTCACCTAATCTATAGAAAGGCACAAGATCTTCTGGAGTCATGCCAAGTCCGTCATCTGTAATTTTAAGAAGTCCGCCGTCTGGATGGTCTGGGTTATAAACTATTTTAACATTATTGGCATCTGCATCATACGCATTTGCAACAAGCTCTACAATCGCAACATATGCATTTGTCAGAACGAGATTAGATATCATCTCTGGTGCGTTTCTGCTGAATTTACGGCGCAGTCTTATCTTTTTAGCTGTTTTCTTTGCAATAATGTCTCACCACTGGCCTTATTTAGCCGGAAAAATAGAATTTAGTATAAATACTTTTGTGTAATACAAAAGCAATATTTATTAATTAGCACCAGTGCCTTCTTCTTTGTTCTTTTGCGCCTAAAACTTTCAGGTATGATACTTCATATCTGTGCATTACAGGCAATGAATGGAGTGTTTTGTCATTGAACATTTTTATTCACCTCAGGTATTGGAAAGTAAAACCTTTATAAATACGCTGTGAAGGGATATTACAGGCTAAAATATCACAAGGTTTAAAAAGGGAAAAAAGTGGTTTCTTAGTGTAATTTCTTGAAGCCATGTGCTTCCTCCTTTATTCGTAGCCAAATCAAGAAATCAACTTCAGATTCTTTCAGGCCAAGGGTTTTTGTGAACTCTTGGTTCAGGTAATGCATGCTTATCACCCCATTAGCTCTATAGACGCCTGTTTATTAATACCCTATGAAGTGATTATACAGGCCAAAATATCACAAGCTTTATAAAGCAAAATCCTCTGTATCCTCTGTATGGTAACTGAAGTTATGTTCGCGCCTGACTGGTTTGCGTCAAAAGATATATTCATTCACGGCTTTAATGTGCTTGTTTTATTGCTTATTGCAGCATTTAGCATGAGATTCTATTTTTTGAAAAAGCAGGAGAACAAGAATTACCTGTTTTTTGCAGCTTCATTCATTCTTCTGGCTATCTCATTCCTTTGGAAGATGGTCACAGACTTGACAGTAATATATGAGATTATCAAGGTTAAGCAGGTTGGTATTTTAGATGTGACTTTCAAGACAATATATACTGAGAAGGTCTTGTTTGTTGCTGGCCACTTGGCGCATTATCTTTTCCTTTTACTTGGGTTATATATTCTGTACGTGGTCTTGAACAGGAAGTCCACCATGAATCACTTGTTTATATTATACTTCATAATCATAACAACTATTTTCAGTAATTTCAGTTATTTTGTTTTTCATCTGACTGCTTTAGTGCTGCTTATGGGCATTGCTTATAGGTATTACTTTATTTACAAGTCAAACAAGAGAAAATCAACAAAACTGCTTTTCACAAGTTTCTGTGTCTTGGCCTTGAGCCAGGTATTGTTTATGCCAGTTAAGTTATATGTCAATATCTACATTGTTGCACAGATTGCTCAGTTAATCGGGTTTTTGATACTGTTGATTGCATTTATGATGGTAATGTACAATGGCAAGAAGAAGTCGCGCAAACATAATAAATGATATGCTGGATTCTATCCAGAATAAAGGCGGAAGAATAAGGCAGACACACCTTATGTATAAGGCGAATTTGTCTCATAACCAGCTTAAGCTTTATCTGGATGATCTCTTGAAGACAGAAATGGTCAAGAAAGTCAAGAACAAGAACTGCTCTTATTTGCTCATAACAGACAAAGGCTCTCAATTTCTTGAGAAGATGCGCCAGATGCGTGAGTTTGAGAAAGCATTTGGATTGTAAAGAAAATAAAAAAAATTTATTCTTTTAATTTTTCATCAAGCTCTAATGCTCTTGTATTAAGATCATTAAGCGCTAGCCGCTGTGCATCAAGGTATTTTCTGAATTCTGTTCCTGGCTGTATCATCTTGTATATTTCTATTGCTTGTTCAATATCTCCTGCAGCCAGTGCTTTTTCAGCTGCAACAAGATGCGCGTGTGATTCAAGCACTGCAGGGTCATTTGCATAAGCCAGGACCCTCACAGCTGTCGGCCCTTCAGGCCCAAACTCTCTTGAAGCTGCTTGAACAACATCTAAATCAGGATATATTCTCTTTAATTCTTTAAAAGTTGTCTCTAGTCTGCTCAATGCAGGACCCAGCTCATTAAGGTTTCCTGCTCTTGTTAGTTCTACTGCAATATTTGTCTGCTGTTTTGCTTGATCATACAATTCTTGTGGTGTTTTATTCATTTTTATCCTCCGCTCCTGCATAAAATTGTGTTATTTAAATAACTAATGTTATTTCAGGCTCGTCATATAAGTCGTGATCTGGCTTGAATCTTGCAATAGCTTTCTTTTGGTCAAATGAACCTGTTCCTATCTGTCTTACAGATAGTCCTTGGTCGTCATTCATGTCTTGTATCAAGCCCTCATTCCCACTGATTGTTTCTAAATCAGAAACTAAAATGACTGCATGGTCTCTCTGCTCTCCAGGAATTTCTGCATCTAAGCCTCTTAAAACCTCAAAATAATCACTTGTCCAGTAATACTCTGGTTTTGGCTCGTCAGACGGCTGTGTCAATCTAAAGAACAATACTTTTGATGCATCAATATTAATTGTTTTTAAGTAATCAACATTTACTCTGTATCCGTCTTCTGCATGTCTTGTTCTTCCATCAGCATGCTCTTTTTCTGGTACCTGCACTTCTTCTCCAAGCAAGCCTGTCAAGTCTCCATTCCATCTTTTTTGTCTTTCTTTATGGATTAAATCAGAGAACCTGCTTGTGTTTTGCACAATTTCAGTCAGTCTTTCTTCAGAATTCCTTATTTCCTCTGGCAATGCAGGGAATAAGTTAGGGTCTTGAAAATACTCTAAAACAAAAGGGTTTGCGTTTTCCATTGCTTTTTCAGGAAGATTCATAGATATATTAAAGAGAATCTTTGTTTATAAAGCTGCTGTGATTTCAAAAGTTTTATATTCGTAATCAGTAAACAGAGTAACATGCAAGAAGTTACAGAAGAATTAGTTGAAAGAATTTCTAAAACTGCCGTTCCTTATGCTGTTATTGGTAATGCTGGCTTTTATTTTCACTTGAATGAGCGCAAAGGGGGCATTGTTGAGGTTGTTGCTGGCGAACCTGTTCCTGGTGCCACTCTTGTGACAAGAGTAGAAATGGGCCTGCTTGGCATGCATTATGAAGCGATTATAGAGACTGCAGAAGAAGTGCCTGTGGGCGAGCATAAGGTGAAAGTTGCCTCTATTTCGTATTTAGTTGCTGATAATCGGGCAAGAAAGCTATTACCTACTGCAATGACTGATTTTATCAGATGTGGTAAAATCGACAGAAAAATTGCAGAAGATGTCCGATGTATGCTTAAAGCAACAGATATGCAAGACGAATGGGAATTTTTCTGGCAGATGATGTATGATTTTGCGCCTAATGTTCTTGAGTAAGAATTTGTTCTAAGCAGGAGAAATCTTATCTGTATATAATCTTTCCTGTCTCCATATCTACGTCTTCAACTTTAGTGAATCTAGATGTGAATATGTTTTTTGCAAGTTCTTTTGCAAATTGTGCTGCACTGAAATCTGAGGCTTTCACCAGGCTTGCGCCTTTGTCAAAGTATTCCTGTGCTTTTGGGGTGTTGAATCTTCCAAAAAGTCTTTTCTTGAATTTGTCTATGTCTGCTTTTGTGCCTGCAGAATAAGGCCCTTCTAGTCTTGCGCTCTCTACGTCAATTACTCCCATTCCGTTTCTTGGTGCGATTGTGTAGATTTGGTCGTCCCTGTTCACGTCTTTTAGCTCTCCTTTTCTGGGAAGCAGAAAGAAGTGTCTCAGGTTAGGGTCGCCGTGTATAACTCCTTCTTTAAGGAATATCTCTGCAAGCACTCCTGAAAGGTATGTTACTCTTTCTTCTATTCTTGCAGGATCCTGTCCTACCAGATAATCTCTTTCTTTTGCGTTTTTGATTTTGTTGAGCGGCATGCCTGGGCAGAAAAACTGGTATATTCTTGATACTCTTGATGTTTCTTCCTGGTTTCCGTATTCAAACCTGATTGCTTGCGGCGAGTATAGTGTAAAGTCTGCATTTCTCAGTAATTCATTGTGCTTTTTCAGCAGTTCTGACATGAATACTGTGGCAAAGACTTCAAATACTGTCTTGTCAAGGCTTCTTTCTTTTATTTTTCTTATCAGGCCTGCTTCTGGAATTATGTCTATCTGAGAACTTTTTGCTTCTTCAACATTCCAGCTGCCACTGAGTAGCATATCCCCTATTTCGTCTAGTTTCATTCCAAAATCATACTTGTGCTTTGTCATTTTTAAAGTTTTCCCTTTTTAGCATTGATTAGTGGTAATAACACGCTTGAATAGCAGCCTGCGTTGTATTTTCCTTTCATTTTGATTATAAAATAAAAATCTAAGCAGATGCTGAATATCTAACAGATGAATACAGCATATCTTCTGTTAGTTTTTCGATTGGATCTTCTTCTTTAAGTGTTCCCAACAGGTATGCCTTGAACAATGGGTCTTCTCTGTCAAATGATTCTCCCCTCTCAAGCGCATCTTCTATTGAAGGTGCAAAATCCTGTCCTTCTGGCCTTCCTGCATACTTTGGTGCAAGATGCTGTTTTCTTATCCTCACTGCAGGGTCAGACACGACTGTTCCTGTCCTTAACAAGCATCCTATGTTCTCCATCATCTGGCCCCATTCTCCCATCACTAGTCTTCCTACTGTTGCCAGGATGTATTCGTTTTGTGTTTCTCTGTCTGGTATCATTTTTAGTCACCTTTTTCTAGTCTGTCTAATGCGTTTTGTGCTAATTCACTTGTGCCGTCTTCAACACCTGCTGTTATAAAGCTTTCAAGTGTCCAATTATCAGCTAGTCTCTCCAGGGCTTTTCTGCCTTCTGTAGTGTTGCCATGGTATATGTCTCGCAAGGCAAGTCTGTATTCTTGCATTCTTTGGCAGCTTATATTCCTTTGATAGTTTTGAATACCTTTGCTTATTGGAATCAATGACAGCATTAAAGCTCCTGCAGCAGCACCTAACAATCGCCCTCTTAAGTTATCAAAAATGCCTGTTTCTTTTACTGTTTTTTTGAAACTTGCAATCCTTTCATTTAATGCTTCACCAATTTGTTCGCCAGTCACTTCTTTGTCTGGGTCATAAATAGTGCCGTTTTCGTCTTGTTCGTACATTTTCACTCACCTTTTTCTTTTGGTGTTATATCGAATATTCCGCTGTATTTTTCTTCACCTGTTTGCCCGTCTTCTCTTGCTGCATCTTCAACAGCTAGCTTGTATGCAAAAAGTTTTTTTGCGAGTTCAAGTGTTCTGCCTGAATACACATCATTGCTATTAAACTGTGCAGTTAATTCTGCTTCAAGGCTTTCTATCTCTTTGCGAACATCATTTGTGCATGTAGGTGTTCCTGGGCTGTTAGATTCTGCATAAGCATGCTGCAGGGCTTCTCTTGCTGTTCTGTAATGCTCTGTTCTTCTTATCTCTTCTGCTGCATAAATATGCTCTGCATCATCTCCTGCATTGCTTTCCACACAGTCAAATTGAAGAAAAGAACCAAGATCATTGCTTTTTTGTGCCGTTCTTCTGTCACAGACCTGATGTATTTCTATCTCTGGCTTTCCATGATATTCTGTTTCCTGCTCTTCAGAGCGCAACTGTGCCTGAGACCCAAGTATTGTCAATCCAGCTGCCAGTAATTTTTGTATGCTTCTGAATCCTTTTGGCTTTTTCTCTTTGTCTTCTGCCATTTTAATCTTCACCCCGAATACACAATATTATGTACTTCTACTATTTAAACCTTTCGTTTTTGTAACCACTATTAAGTTACAAACAGAATTATTTTAAATATTGAAAAATAATTAGTCCATTTCTTGCATGTAATCCACTACTATCTGTATAATCTTTCTCACAGTCTCGCTGCAGTCCTTAAAATAAACTTTGTCAAGGACTTCAGCGCCATAGTTTCTGATTAAGTCACTGATAAGGGCATGTATAAAAGATTGTGTGGCTGAATCAATGCCTTTGAAATCTAGTGTAACCTTCTGCCCTTTTTCAAGCGCAGGAATTATTTTCTTAATCCGTATATCTCTTGCCAGGTCCTTGTTCTCTGCAAAACTACCCACGACAGGCAATAATTTAATTTCAATCATATGAATCGTGGCCTCCTGTATTTTTCTTTACGCCTTTCTTTGATTGTTTTGATATAAATGTCCCTTATGAGATCAAGAAGAAGTGAGAATTCTTTTGTTTCATCAAGATTTATGTCAATACCTACTACTGTCCCTTGCCAAAATGGAAAATCTTCTCCAGCAGAATGCCTGTCTTTAAATGGGTCTGCATATAATCTTATTTTGCCTGGTTTGCTTTTTAAAAGCTTGTACACAGCATTTCCACTGTAAATCAGGAAGAAATCCCTGTTAACTTTTGCAATGGACTTGATAAAAAAAAGTCCTGCGCCTGCGTTTTGCTCTGTCCCGCCAAGCCTGCGTGTGGTGCCTGTAATTCCTGGGGTTAATGCAAGCTTGATTGCCTCTAAATCTGTCGTAGCAGAGTGTGACTGGCTTATTGTTTCCCTGATGCCCACTCCAGTGTCTGCAATTCCTATTCTTATTGTATTGCTTTTTTTGTAATACTGTGCAGCTACTATTGCCCCATTCTTTGCATGGGCGTGTTCAAGTACATTCCTGACCAGCTCACTAAGTATGTATTTTATTGGGGCGGCTTGTTCTGGTTTTAGGTGAAGCAAAGGTATTGTGTCTGCTATGAATCTGGAAAGCTCTTGAGAATTTGTTATTTTTGTGAGAGGAATAAATCGCCCTGCAGGCTCATGTTCTGTGATTTCAATTTTTGATTTAATGCCTAAGAGCTTGAACAAGCCCATTCTTTCTAAGTAATGCTTAGATGCTGCCTCTAATTTTTCGCAGTGTATATTCTTTGGTCCGACTGCTAGGCCTAACGCAGCAGTCATTGCTAAAACTGCGGGGTGAATGGATATCCACTTTTTGTTTGCAGTTATTTCTAATTTGTCAGGGCCTGAACTATCAAAACGTCTTAGAAAAGAATCTATGTTACCTAAAAATGCGCTGTTTGGCAAGTGTATCTTCATTTTATACCAGGAATATGATATCATTTATAAACATTACGCTTTTTACCGGGATTCCCGGTAAATTTGATAGGAAACGCAAAAGCCGGCCGCAAAAATGTTTATCCTCGCTGTAATTCTTAAGAATTCAGGCAATACAGCCTTTGAAACCCCAGAATTCAAACAAAAGGTTTATAAATAACAGGCATTTCTTAATTCATAGAGGTGAAGACCTTTTCTCGTCTTAAAAATGACTGAAGAAAACAAAGAGCAAGTTGGAACTATGAAACCAGAACCTCATGAACATGCTAGCTATGGTGCTAAGGAAATTCAGGTATTAGAAGGCATGGAGCCTGTCAGAAGGCGTCCTGGCATGTTTATTGGCTCTACAGACCTCAGGGGAATGCATCACATGGCTTATGAAGCCATTGATAACGCCATAGATGAGGCTCTGGCAGGTTATTGCACTAAAATCAATGTTATCATAGGAAAAGACGGTTTTATCACAATACAGGACAATGGAAGAGGCATACCAACAGATATGCACCCAAAGTTCAAGAAATCAGCTCTGACAGTTGTTTTGACAGTTCTGCATGCAGGCGGCAAGTTTGACCATAATGCTTACAAGGTTTCAGGAGGACTGCATGGAGTAGGTATCTCTGTAACTAATGCTTTATCAGAAAAACTTATTGCTGAAGTCAGAAGAAATGGTAAATTATACAGACAAGAATTCTCTAAAGGAACACCTACTACAGATTTAGTGGAAGTTGGCCCTGCTGAAGGCACTGGAACAACAATCAAGTTTATTCCAGACTTCACAATTATGGAGAGAAATGAGTTTGATTTTGATATTCTAAAGAAAAGACTGAGAGAGCTTGCATTCCTTAACAAAGGTATTGAGATTGTTCTCTCAGATGAAAGAACAGGCAAAGAAGAGAAATTCAAGTACGACGGTGGAATAAAAGAGTTTGTTGAGTTCCTGGACAAGAAGAAAACAGCCCTGCACAAGCCGATTTATTTTGAAGCAGAGAAAAATGAATTCAAGATAGAGGTTGCTTTGCAATACACAACTGATTTTGGAGAGACTGTCTTTAGTTTTGCAAACAACATAAACACACATGAAGGCGGAACTCATCTTTCTGGATTCAAGACAGCTCTTACTAGATGCATAAACAAGTATGGTGAAAAACACAATATGTTTGGAAAGGCTGTCAAGAGATTAAGTGCAGATGATATCAGAGAAGGACTCACCGCAATAATTTCAGTAAAAGTTCCTAATCCTCAATTCGAAGGGCAAACAAAGACAAAACTAGGCAATTCAGAAGTAAAAGGTGCTGTTGATTCTGCTGTGACAGAAAATCTTTCAAATTTTTTTGAGGAAAATCCTTCTATTGCAAAGCACATCATTGGCAAAGGCTTGGAATCTGCAAGAGCAAGAGAAGCTGCAAGAAAAGCAAGAGAATTAGTGAGAAGAAAAGGCTTGTTAGATGTTAGCACTCTTCCTGGAAAGCTTGCTGACTGCGCATCTAAGGACCCTTCAAAGTCAGAATTGTTTCTTGTTGAGGGTGATTCTGCAGGAGGCTCTGCAAAACAGGGACGTAATAGAGAATTTCAGGCTATTCTGCCGCTAAGAGGAAAAATTATCAATGTTGAAAAAGCAAGATTGATCAAGGTCTTAAAGAACGAGGAAATCGGCACAATGATCACTGCAATTGGAACAGGCCTTGGTGATGAATTCAGTGCAGACAAGAGAAGATATGACAAGATTATAATCATGACAGATGCTGATGTTGACGGCAATCACATCGCGTGTTTATTGCTAACATTCTTTTACAGGCACATGCAGCCTTTGATTCAGGCTGGAAAAGTTTACTTGGCTATGCCTCCTTTGTATAAAATAAAGAAAGGCAAGAAAGAATATTACGTCTATAATGATGATGAAAAAGAGAAACTTCTGAAAGAGCTTGGCACAGAAGGAATCTCAATCCAAAGATACAAAGGTCTTGGTGAGATGAATCCAAAGCAGTTGTGGGAGACTACAATGGATCCTAAGACAAGAAAATTAAAGCAAGTCGCTATTGAAGACGCTGTTCATGCTGACGAGATATTCTCTGTCCTGATGGGCGATGATGTAGAGCCAAGAAGAGAATTCATCAAGGAGCATGCAAAGGAAGTTAGTGAGTTGGATATTTGACCAAACTTTATAAATAACTGCTATTTTCAAATATTTGTGGGGGGAGATTATGAGTATTGATGATAAAACAGCTGAAAAAGCACGCAAATTTCTTGAACAGCAGGAAGCAGATTCTGACGAACCAGAAGAATTAAGTCCAGAAGAGCTGCTGCGTCTTGATATTGAAGCGTTTAACAGGAATCCTGTTCTTGAAACAGCAGCACTTGCGCGCGCAGGGCGTTACCAAGAGAAAGGTGCGGTCTGGGCAATGCTTCACAGGGTGTATTGTGAAAAAGTGGGCCGCGAGGTTTATTTCATGGATTATAGTTTTAAGGGCGAGGAAAGGGATGAATGCATTGAGGGAAATCCAGTTGTTCCAAAATGCCCTTTTGCAAAGATACGTGACGGCCAGGAGCCTTGCGAGAGCTACAACAGATACCCTTTTGGAAAGAATCAGACAGTTAGCATTGACACAAGCAAGATAAAAAAGAAGGATTAAGTCTTTTATCATCGAAATATTTATATAATTTTAAATTAAATTCTAGAATAATTCATATTTTCAAAAACGAGGTGCACAATTATGGCAAAAAAGAAGAAGGCCAAAAAGAAAAAGGCAAGGAAATCTAAAAAGAAAAAATCTCTTAAGCATCATGCTAAAGAACTGCATGACATTGGGAAAAAATACACAAAGCATGCTTTAAGCATAAGTGTTCTTCACAAGCAGGAAAAGACAAGAAAAGAAATAAAGAAACAAATTCAAAAAATTGAGAAAAATCTTAAAAAATTAGTTAAATTGGCTGGGAGGGTATGAAAATGGTGGATATTAGCTGGCTTAGGAAAAAAATCACTCCGTCAGGAAAAGTAGTTACTGAAAAAATTAAGATGGATTTAACAGAGGCCCTGGAAGAGGCTGAAAAGATTCTTGTTTCTGAAAAACAAGGGCCTGTTTTTACCAAGGAAAGGGAAATTGTTGAGAAATTACTTAAGAAAATAGATGATATCTCTGTCAAGAAGGCTCAGTGGGCGCTTGCAATGGCGCGCCTGCTTGAGGAGTTAAAAAAGCATGAAGAGCTTACTATCAAGCTGACTGACAAGTTTACAGAGTTTGAAAAGGCATTTAATGAAGAGCTTGCAGTAAAATCATCTGCTAAAGGCGCAATGACAGCACAGCAGGCAGCGCAGATGGGCGAGCTTGAAGAGACCAGAAAAGAGACTTTTGCTATTTTTGCCACTGTTTTTTCCAAGGTTCGTGCTTTAAGAGATGAATTTATGGATTTCAAGAAAAAAGCAGGCAAGGTGCTTGTTGAAATTACTGATCAGAGAAATGCAGCTGAAGAGCTTGTCTCCACTCTTGACAAGACCTGGAGTGTTTATCAGGGCCTGGTTCATAGGCTTAACAAGACTGAAAAAGCACTTAACAAGGCAGTTGCTGATGCAGAGGAAAAGTTCGCAGAGCTTAAGAAAAGGGCTGCTTAATCATCAGCTTTTTAAACTATCTTCTTTTTATTCTTTTTATGGATTACAATAAAGAAGACGTGAGACATGCAGGGGCACTGCTTGCTGAGGATTCTGAACTAATCAATAGAGTTTGTGATTTTGCAGAGAAAAGTGATGCAAGCGCAATTCAGGTTTTAAGATTTAGTTCTGGGCTTCCTGCCAGTCTTGGAAGCTTGTTGATTGCTGCTGCAGCCCATGATAGGGTTAATTTCATGGATGCTCACAGGATTATTACAACAGAAATGCAGTGCGCTGCATTAAGGCAGGGAACAAGAATATCCTATTTAAATGCAGTTCAGGATGCATATGATGTTCTTGAAGAGCACGGCGTGATAACTTCAGAGCGTGTCAGGGATTTTGGAGATACTGTAATTCCAGGCATTGCAAAAGATTTAAGTGTTTCTTTGCCAGCAAAAAAACAAGATGATATTATTGATTTCTATGAAGCACGTGCCAGATTTAAGGCAAAGTCTCAGGAAGCTTAATACGAAACTTACAGCAAATCAAAGATTTGCTGAAGTTCTAAAATTGCAGAGCAATTTTCGTAACCTTTATAAATAAATTCCCAATTCTCAGAGAACATGGCTAAAAAACAAGTAGCGAAAGTTGTAGTTAAGAAGAAGAGATGGGTTCCTGTTATAGCCCCTAAATTGTTCAATGAAAAGCAGATTGGGGAGATGCATGTTGAGGAGCCTAAGAATGCTGTTGGCAGGAAGCTTTCTGTGAGCATGACAACTATTACTGGCGAGCCTCAGAAGCAGAATATCATGGCTAAATTCTTGATAACAAGCTTTGCAGGTGAGAAGCTTAACACAGATATGATTGGATATAGGCTTAACAATGCTGCTACAAAAAGATTGATGCGAAGGAATCGCTCAAAGATTGATGATTCTATTGTTTTTAAGACTGCTGATGATAAAAAGATCAGGATTAAGCCTTTGGTTGTAACAAGAGGCAGGGCGCAGGGCGGTACAAAAGCTGCTTTAAGGAAATTGATGAAAGATTATCTTGCAAAAACAATTGCAAAAGCTTCTTTTGAGAATTTGCTTAGAGAGATAATTAACAAGAAGTTCCAGAGAGCTTTGTCAGATGCTTTAAGAAAGATTTACCCTATTGCAGGTTCTGAGATAAGAAATATTGAGTTGATTATTCCTAAGAAATAAGAATCTTTTTATGCCATAAACTATTTCTATTTAGTATGGAACAACCTAAAAAACCATGGGAAATAAAACCAGATAAGAAACTATATGATAATCAAGAAGAAGTTATAGCTTTAGCACTAAAATACATTTCAGAACAAATACTTAAACACGATTGTATTTCAGAAGCATATGTTGTTGGATCTTTTGCAACTAAACAAGTGGGAGTTTACGATGGAGTATATTCAGATAACGGCTTTAAGCATACTGCATCTGACCTAGATTTGCTAATTTTAATTGATGAATCTAAAAAAATACCATCAAACTGGAAATTTATGAACATAACTAGGGAGCTTGGAGATATTTATTTTCTAGGCGTCTTGAATTATCAAAATAATCAACACATCATAGAATCTGTTCTTATCATGCCTTCAAAACATGGCACTAGCAAAATGAAAAAATCATTAACTGATAGAAAATATATTCGCGTAAAATAACATAAGCTTTTTAAGCCTATAATATTTAATTCTCAGTATGGAAAAGATAGGTTCAGGAGCAGAAGCAATCCTGTACAAGGAAGGCAATAAGGTCTTGAAAGACAGGATTAGCAAGGATTACAGGCAGAAAGATTTAGACAATTCTCTAAGAAAAGCAAGAACTAGAAGAGAAGCTAAAGTATTAACTAAACTTAAAGAGATTGGTATTCCTGGCCCTGAATTATTGGATATGGATGACAAAAGCATGCGAATAAGCATGAGCTTCATCAATGGAGATAAGTTAAGGGATGTTTTGCACAATAATCCTGTTGAATTGTCTAAAGAAGTTGGAAGAAAAGTTGCTAAGCTGCATGCAAATGACATAATTCATGCAGATTTAACCACATCAAACATGATTCTGGACAAGGAAATCCATTTTATTGATTTTGGTTTGAGTTTTTTCTCTACAAAAGAAGAAGACAAGGCAGTTGATCTGCATCTTTTAGACAGGGCGCTGGAGTCAAAACATCATGAAATTTATGAAGAATGCATTAAAGCTGTTCTTGAAGGCTATAAAGAAGATTATCCAGATGCTGAAAAAGTCTTGAATAGGCTAGAGAAAGTACAATTAAGGGGCCGTAATAAGAAAAAGACAAATTAAATAATTAAATAGTTTGTCTTTTTCAATTTAGAAGCAAAGCACATTAAGAAAGCATATTTGCTTCTAAATAAGAAAAAAGCTTAAATACCTTTATTTCTATTATAGTGTAAAAAGAGGAAAATGAGATTAGAACTTGTTGTGCTTTTTGTTGTGGCTTTTGTAGCTGTTATTGGCTTGATGCAGGCAGAGTTTTCAGGCATGGCTGTTGCTGATTCTGCTCTTGCACATTACCCTTCTATTTTTGGTCTTGATTTTAATGCATTGATTATCAAGGGAAAGATGAGGTCGCCTGAGGAGATTACTGCTGCTAACTTGATTATCAGCAGGCTGCCTGAGCAGTATGCGCTTATTCAGCAGGCACTGCATGCAAAAGGCATTATGCAGGAAAGCCTGCTTCCGCAGTATTTTCAGGACAAGATTGTTACAGATGACCAGGTTGATTACAGGGCAACTGATGCAATCCTTGTTGGCAGCTTGTGCCATAATTCTGCAATAGCGCACTTGCTGGGCGTTATTGATTGTGTTTCATATTTCAAGCCAGGCGAGGGCATGGTTAAATATATTGAATCAAGCGGACACAAGTATGTTATTTTTACTGGTTATGGCGGTGATGAGGTGCTTAGTTCTGTTTTGTTTTTCTTGTCAGAGCTTCAGCTTGGAAAGATTAACAGCAATGAATTGAGGATTGATTCTTCAACAAAGGTTCCCTTGCGGGACCCAAGATGGTTTGGGGAATATACAACCACTCCTAGTTATAGGGATACCATGAAAAACAAGGTTTTTGTGCTTGGTGAATGGATGGATTTAAGATGAAAATTATGTGGATTTTTGTTGCAGGATGCTTGATGTTTGCTATTGCTCTCATGCAGGTCTCTACAACAGGCATGTATCAATTTGCCGAGTATAAATTGCAGGGTTATCCTTATTATTTCTTTACAGGCCACACTTTTAATGCTTTTATTATCAAGGGTGCTGAGCGCGGTGTTGGTGAGATGAATGCTGCAAATTTGATAATTAATGAGATTCCTAATCAGTATAGGCTGCTTAGCAGGACAAAATATGGTGAAGGTTATTATCAGATTCGTGTTTTTCCAGAAGCCTTGCTTGGAAGTGTTAAAATATATGGGAAAGATAGGTTTGATTACAGGATGAAGAACGGCATTGTCATTGGAACTCCTTGTAATAATCAGATTGTTTCTTGGTTATTAGAAATAAACAATTGCGAGACTTTTTTTAATCCAGGAGAAGGAATGATTAAGCTTGTTGAAGCTAATGGCCACATTTATGTGGTTATCACTGGTTATGGTGATGATGAAGTCTGGGCAACTGCTAATCTATTTGTTGACATGGTTAATAGAGGAACAATAAAAGGAACTGAAGTTAGAACAAATCTCAAATCCCAGCAGCAAAGAATACAAGTTCCTGATCTTCAGATTGGCGAGACAATTGGCAAAAGACTGCCTGCTGTTTATTAGAAAAAGAAAAAATATTTACTTCCAGCCAGATGGAAGTTTCTTTGCTTCTTTTAGTGCGTTTACGATTTTCACTTTTGAGTCTCTTGCTGAATGTTTTACTGCATCTTGCCAGGTCCATCCTCTTTCTTTGTAATCTTTATAGCCTCTTTCATATGCAAAGATCACACCTCTTGATGAGTTAATTATCGCACCATATCCATCTTTGCCAAATATAATTACTGCATCTTCTGCTGTTCCTCCTTGCGCCCCAAATCCAGGACCCAGGATGAATGTAGAAGGCATTATTTCCCTTATTGCTCTTGCTTCTTCTGGTTTTGTAACACCCACAACTGCTCCGATTGGAGAATATCCCTGCTCTCCTTTTAGCGGTGCTCCCCAAGCATCTACTAGCTGTGCCATTCTTTCATACACTTTTCCTTCTTTGCCTTCAAATCTTCCTTCCAGGTCTTGTATATCTCCTGAAGATTTATTTGATGTTTTGACTAGCACAAATATGCCTTTGCCTCTTTCTGTGCAGTCTTTAATGAACGGGTCTACACCATCAATTCCTAAGTATGCATTGACTGTGAGTGCATCTAAATCAGCCCTGCCTGTTATTTCTGCGCCGTTTATTAATGGAATCCTTCCTAAGTGTGCCCTGCTATAGTATTCTGCAGTTGCGCCAATATCATTTCTCTTTCCATCGCCAATAACCAGCAATCCATGGCCTCTTGCTTCATTGCGTACTTTTTCAAACATCTCAATGCCAGGCGCCCCAAATATCTCAAAAAAAGCATATTGTGGTTTCACCACAGCAGCCTCGTCTTTTACAGCATTAACAACTTCTATACACCATTCTTCTGTTGCATTCAAGGTTGCCTGCCACACATCTCCAGGCAGTTCTGCCATCCATTTATCCTTCAATTCCTGCGGCAAGTTTTCTGGCCTTGGATCAATGCCTACACATAATGGGCTTTCTTTTTCATTTATTTTTTCAATTAACCTGTCTGCAAAATTCATTTTATTCTGCCTCCTCATTTACCCCGTATTGTGCGAGGTATTCTAACATTCTTTGCTTGTTTTCAGTGGTTAAAGCAATATCAGTATCTCCTACAACTCTGTTGTGCAGGATGTCTATTGCTTCATACACTGTAAGGATTGAGTGTGTTGGTATTCCTCTTGCATCGTAAAATGCCGCTACTGCTGTTTTTGTTCTGTCATCATCAAGTGCTTCTCCTCTGTCCATTGCTATTAGTATTGCTTCTATGTTTGGTTGTGCTATGCTGTTCAAGAAATCTACTGCTACTTCTTTTGTTTCGCCTGTTGTGAAAACATCCTCTATTATCAAGGTATTTTTACCAGTTTGTGGCTTTGCACCAACAAGTTTTGCTTGTTCTCCCCATCCTTTTTCTTCTTTTCTGTCACAGCCCCATGCAACATCCAGGTCATAAAGAGCATCTAACTGCATTGCTGTAGCAATAGCAAGTGGAAATCCCTTGTATGCAGGACCGAACAAATATTCTGGGCGGTGAATTTTCTCTTGTGACATTAAGTCCTGAATTAAACTTGCATAGCTTCTGCCCAATCGTCTTAATCCATTGCCTGTGTCTATTGCTCCCATGTTCAGAAAATAAGGGGATTTTCTTCCGCTTCTTAATTTAAAATCACCAAATCTTAATGCGCCTTGCAATACCAAGAATTCTGCAAAGTCAACCTTGTACCAAGGATGTTTCTTTTCCAAAATACCACCTCACAATCGTATATTTCAGGCAGAAATAAGACTACTTAATAAGTATTTTGATGTCAACAGTCGGTGGTTAATTTACAGATAGAAAAATAAATCTGGCCGTCTTTGCGCTTTGCCAGTCTGGTAAAACCTGCTCTTTCTAACACAGCCATGCTGGCAGAATTGTCAGGGTGCACATTGGCAAAGACTTGTGTTGCTTTTTTTTCTTCAAATGCGTACTTAACAAGTCTATTTACTGCTCTTGTCATGTAGCCTCTTCCTTGGTATTCCTTTCCAAGATAATAACCCACTTCAAAACTTGTGGAACTGGCAACAGGAGTGAGGTTTATGCTTCCTGTGAACTCTTCATTAGCCCATATGCCCATTCTAAGGCGTTCTGGATTTTTAGGACATGCAATGCTCCTGAAAACAAATCCCGCAAGAGGATATTTTCCAGCAGTATCATCATCATGCTGGCTTAAATGTTCTCTATTCCTGTCAATCAAATCAAAAATAACTTTAGCATCTTCTACACAGAACTGCCTTAATGTTATTTCTTCATCAACTTTCAGCTCTAGTGTCATATCACTCAAAAGATTTGCTTGTCTTATAAAGCTGGTGTATCTGCGAATATTTTATAAACCTAACCTTATTTTACAAGCGCATGGAAAAAAAGAACGGCCCCTGGACAATCAAAGAAACTATTCCTAAGTACAAGAATCCTTGGATTGAAGTTCAAGAAGATCAAGTCATCAGGCCAGATGGAAAGCCAGGTATTTTTGGTGTAGTTAATATGAAAGCAGGAATATCTGTCCTGCCGATTGATGATGAAGGTTTTGTTTACTTAACAGATGAATTTCATTATGCTATTGAGAAAGACAGCATTGAAGTTGTTAGCGGCGCAATTGATGATAATGAAAAGCCGATTGATGCAGCTAAAAGAGAATTAGAAGAAGAATTAGGCATTAAAGCAGAAGAATGGACAGACTTGGGTGTTGTCAACCCTTTCACAACAGTAATCAAGTCTCCTGCTTACTTATTCCTTGCAAAAAAGCTTTCTTTTACAGACAGCAATCAAGAAGGAACTGAAAACATCAAGTTAGTCAAGGTTAAGTTCGAAGAAGCAGTCAAGATGGTCATGGAAAGCAAGATAACACACGGCCCTAGCTGTGTTCTTATTCTGAAAGCGAAAACAAAGATTTTAAATAAATAAGCCTGTTTTAACAGACTATGAAACGTCTTTTGATAATACTGATTGCTTTTTTAGTAGTAGCTTGCACCTCAGTTAACATACAGGATATGTCTTTTCAGGATCATATCGAACAAGTAAACATTCCTGAAACATATGAAGTGTATGCATTTGGGGAAAGCCATCACTCTGGAGGTGATTGGTATTATAAACAAAAGTTTACTATCCGCAATGAAAACCTAACCAGCTGTGCTGGACAAGGATGGAATGGTTTTGATACTGTGCAAGATGCTGATTGCCAGTATGCTTTAACTATGGGACTTATTGTAGATGCATTAAATCCAGGAAATGTAGCTTCTGAAGCTGCATCAAGCAAATTATTCTCTGATAGAGTATGTTATTATCCTGTCACTATTTTACAAAGGGTGAAAACAATCGGAAATTATGAAGCACTTGTTTGTTTTGATGAAAAGAACAGAATTGTTACTTTTATAAGTCCAATATACGGCATGCCTTCTGCAAACTCTTGGCATCTCAAGGATTTTCCAATATCAGGAAAAATATATGATTTTATTATTTCTGTTGATAAACAAAGAAATCTGCAATACACTACTAAAGATCTCGAACCCTCTAAGAAATTTGATAAGTTGAATGTTAAATAAGAAAAATTTAAATACACTAAAACTAACTTCTGTCTAAAATGAGAATACCAAAAAACATAATGAATTTTCTGGAAAGGCAAAGGTTTTGTGTTCTTTCCACTAGCAGTCCAGCTGGAAAACCTGAGTCTGCTATTATGACTTCTGTATGGAAGGGTAAACAGATAGTTTTAGTCACATCCAAAAGCAGCAGAAAATATGTGAACCTTGTAAAGAACAAAAAGGTTGCATTGGTTTATGCAGATGCTAAGTACACTAAAGGTGCGCAGGTTGAAGGCACTGTTAAATTGATTCCTGAGGAAAAGGCAGCTGCATTGCAAAAGATGTTCATTAAGAAAAGGCCTGGTAGTGCTATTTATCTGAAGAAAAAGCCTTATGGTGACATGGTTTGGCTTATCATAACTCCGAATCTCATCAGGTTCTTTAACAAATATGGCATGAAGATGACTATAATAAGAAAATTAAGGTGATATTGAATGGCTAAAAAGAAAAGACAAAGAATAAGGCCAACAAAGCACATTCATAAGCACGGTCCTGCAGGAGGATTCTACTTCCTTGGATTCCTTGGAGCAGCAGTGTATTACATTTCAACTGCAACTGGTTTCTGGAACGGAGTCCTTGGCGTCTTGAAAGCGTTAGTCTGGCCTGCTTTTCTAGTGTTTGAGCTGATGAAGTTTTTAGGGATGTAAATGGGGCTGGGAAGATTTGAACTCCCGACCACGTGCGTTCCGGACGACACCCAGACGATCATAGTGAGTCTGTTCTTTTGGCCCTGCCCCGGGCACGTATCATACCAAGCTAGACTACAGCCCCGAATGAGAACTAGCTAATTACTTTAATTTATAAATCTAATTAAAAAAGAAAAAATTATTCCTCTGCAGGATTATTTATTGTAGGATATGCTCTCCTCACAGTTTCTGTGTCAACGCTTTCCATGAATTCATCGATTGCAGTATAATATCTTGCAAGGTCTTTTGTGCAGTGTTTCATGGCGATTACTCTTGAGTCCAAACTAATACAGCCAGCATACTTTCTGAGGTCGCTTATGAACATTGCATAATCTTCTGGTCTTGTGGTTACTGCTGTTCCCAGGAATCCTTTTCTTGATGTGTGCACTGATGTTGGGCCTCCTACGTCCATGTTCTGCCTGATTATTTCAAATGCAAGAGGGTTTTCTGCTAATGGATTTTTTGCGACTGCTTCTTCAAATGGATAGAAATTTGCCAGTGTCATGTCAATTGATGGTATTTCATGCTCTTGCATGTATGCTAAATCACTTTCAGTGTATCTGTGAGCCAGCATTCCGACATAAAGTTTTGCCTGCATTGACTTGACAAGCCCTGTAAGCATTTCAGGCCAGCCAGTAAACTCCCCAACAGGCATTACCTTGAATCCTGCTTTTTCAATCAAGCCAGCAGTTCCTCCTGTTGAGATTACAAGAGCATCTGGATTTACGTCAAATAATACTCCTATTATTCCATTCTCTGGAACGCCTGCAAGAACACTTCCGTCTTTTTTGTTAATATTGTCTACTAATCCAGATTTATCTGTTGCAGTTGCAAAGACTGTTTTTATTGGTATTAGGTCATCTATTTCCTTGACATACTCTATTTTAGCCATTTTTCCACCCCATCAATGAATATTTACAAGAAAACAGAACTCACTTATATTCTTTTGTCATCCCAGGTTGGGGATTAATATACTTTTCTGCTATTTCAACCAATCCGTCTCTAATCGCTTGAAACGCCCACATTCTTTTTCGTCCTTGTTCTTTTGTTGTTTGGTGCGAGTATTTTTCTTTTAGTAGTGCGTTGATTACTGGGTTTTCTTCTTCCTGCATTTTATCTATTTGTGTTATGTCATCACAGGTAAGGACTATTTTCTTATGTCCATTTTCATCAAACATCTCTGCAAAAGTATATTTTGACAAAAGTTTTTCTACATCTGTTATGAATGATTTTGCATGAGCATGTTCTTCAACATTCAGAAGGATGTACGCTCCTGTTACAAAGCAGCAGTCTGCGTCTGCTTTGATAAAGCCTCCTTTTGAGGGCATTTCTTCTGCCCATAGTTCTGCTGATTTGCATTCTATTGTGCTCACAAAACGCACTTTGTTAAGCTTGTATATCAGGTCTCTTACTGGCGCGTCTATTTTTGCATAGTTTATCTGGCGTTCTGCATTTCTGTCAAAGAACTTGTTTAGTGCATTAAGAAATTGGTCGTAAATCAAGGCCGCCTGGTCTGTGCCTTTTTTGTCTGGTATTGCAACATCTTCTTCTCTAAGGATTATGCTCTCTAATACGATTCCGTTTGGGCCGTGCGGCAGTGAAGGCGGGCTGTTTATTTTGTCAAGGATTTCTGCTATGGCGCTTGATACTTTATTATAGTCTGTTGGGTCGTCAATTTCTGGCAGTATTACATACTGGCGGTCTTTTTCAAGCTGTTCTGCTGGCCCGTTTCTTACTGTTGCTTCAGGATCTATTCTGCCGTTAAAGCTCTCTGCAGCATAAAGCACCCAGCCTCTCTCCTTGAATCTAGTTAAGACTTCCTCTGCCAGCTCTGTTGAGAATGTCTGCATTTACTCCCACCAAAGAGCTTTAAGCGGCATGAACTTATAAAGTTTTTGACGAATATAAACAAATACCTTTATAAAGGGGTGTTGACTAAAAATTATCATGGTCTTAGAAAAACTAGGCGACAGTTTAAAGGGAACACTGCAAAAAATAGCAAAAGCAGTTTTTGTAGATGAAAAGCTAATCAATGAATTAATCAAGGACATCCAGAGAGCTTTGCTGCAGTCTGATGTTAATGTTAAGCTGGTTTTTGAATTAACAAAAAAGATTAAAGAGCGTGCCCTGAAAGAAGAGGTTCCTTCTGGATTAACTAAGCGTGAACATCTTGTCAATATCGTATATGAAGAACTTACCAATTTCTTAGGCGGTGAAAAAGCAGAGTTAAACATCACAGACAAGAAGCCAAATAAGATAATGCTTATTGGTCTTTTTGGTTCAGGAAAAACCACAACAGCTGGAAAATTAGCAAAATACTATACTAAAAGAGGGAAAAAAGTTGCTTTAGTTGGCTTGGACATTCACAGGCCAGCTGCTATGGACCAGATTGAACAGATAGGGAAGCAAGCTAAAGTTCCGGTTTTCCTTAACAAGAAAGAAAAAGACCCAATAAAAATCTACAAAGAGTATGAAAAAGAATACTCAAAATATGATATTATAATCGTTGATACTGCTGGAAGAGATGCTTTAAGTGATGACTTAATCCAGGAACTAAAGAAAGTATATGACACTGTAAAGCCAGATGAAAATCTTTTAGTTATTTCAGCAGATATTGGCCAGGCTGCTCAGAAACAAGCAGAGACTTTCCACAAAAGCGCAGGAATAACAGGCGTAATGGTTACAAAGATGGATGGCACTGCTAAAGGAGGCGGTGCTTTGAGCGCTTGTGCAGTCACACAAGCACCAATAAAGTTTATCGGAGTCGGTGAAAAGATTGATGATCTAGAGCACTTCAACCCGCAGGGTTTTGTTGGAAGACTGTTAGGCATGGGCGACATTGAAGCGTTGTTAGAAAAAGCAAAAGAAGCTATTTCAGAAGATGAAGCAAAAGACATGCAGGCAAAACTCTTGAAAGGAGAATTCACTTTAGTTGATTTATACTCCCAGATGGAAGCAATGAAAAAAATGGGTTCTTTAGGAAAGATTATGGAGATGATTCCTGGAATGGGCCAGTTAAAGCTTCCTAAAGAAGCTCTTAATGTCCAGCAGGAAAAGCTGAAGATCTGGAAAGTTGTGATGGATTCCATGACAAAGAAAGAGCTTGAAGACCCGACAATAATGGATTCCTCAAGAATCGACAGGATTGCCAAGGGTGCTGGTGTCTCTTCTTCAGATGTAAGGGAATTGTTAAAGCAATACAAGCAAAGCAAGAAATTAGTAAAAATGCTTAAGGGCGGTGCAGATTCCCCTGAAAAACTGATGAAAAAATTCAAGGGAAAGATGCCTAAAGGAATGAAATTCTAATGCCGTCTGGCGAAGTTCTCAGTAATGAAATCTGCTTCTGATAAATCTGGAAAGTAAGCAGTTGCAGAAGCCTAACGAAGCGCGGCATTAGAAAAGCTTTTATACTCTTTATTCTTGAGATTTATTATGGCTACTGAAGTCAAAAAAGAGGTAAACTTAAGTCCAACGGACACTGCATTAGTTCTGGAAAGCCAACAGGAATTAAAGGTTCTTGTTAAGGATATTGAGGGCATCCTTGACAAGATTGATGCAGACTGTAACAAGGCAGTTGCTGCAGGCAAAAAATCTGTGAGAGAAACAGGGAAAGAAACAAAAGAAATTCGACTGCATGCAGGATACTGGATTGTTTCCAAAAACGGAAAAGAACAAAAAAATATAATTTTTGAGATAGTTGGTGCTAAAGAACAGGGAATGCTGCAAAAGCTCGCCATTGCACAGAGCTCAGTCATGGCCTCACCTGATTTTTCTTATAGCGATAAATTGCAGATTCTTATGAGCTACATCGGGGATGAATCCCGTATTTTATTGGATATTCTGAATAAGATTCACGAAGAGCTCTTTAGCAATAGGCCTATTGGAGCTGTTTCTGCTGCTTCTGAGGAGTTAAGGGAAAAGTGTGCCTTGATCAAGACTAGGATCCAGCAGGTTGAGGATTCTCTTAAATAAAAGTATGTCAACAGCTTTTTAAATGATGACTGCTTAATTAAGCATATGACAAACAGTGACTGGGTTAGTGACGGCATTGAACAGCTGATTGGTTGGCATGTTGAGAGTTTTAAGAAAAGTTCTTCTAATATTAAGACACTTCTTGAAAAACTAGGAATCAGAAGCAGGGATAAAATCCTTGTAAGGCCTGTTGTTGTGCAGAGGGATAGTCCTGATAATCATTTTGAGTTCTCAACAGTTTATGAAAATCCCGGCCGCAGGAAAAGGGTTGTTGAAAGGTATGCGTTTTATTCTGTTTGCGAGCATCCTGTTGAAGAGGTTGAGGATGTTGTTAATCTTGCAAAGACTTATGATGATTGTGTTTCAGATGAAGAACGGCTTCTGTGGTTGCGTGTTGCCTCTCCTGTTGTTAATTCTGCAGGAGTTCTCAGCAGCCGGGGTATTTCTAATAAAATCAACAATGCATATTTACAAAAACACAGGAGAAAGATTATTTCCAGGGCTCAGGAAAAAGGCATTACATTTCATAAGTATTCCTTGTACTGTGATAATATTCAGGCAGTGCCTAAAAAAAAATGTTCAGCAATCCAGCTGGCTGTTATTCACGCAATGGGCTTGCAATAGAATTATTCCTGGCATTTCTCGCAGCTTCCTTCTGCATAATTATTAAGAACTTTTATTGCTGTTTTTTCTGATATTTCGCGGCGTTTCACACCCTCTTCTGCAGAAGACACAATGCTGTAATATGCCACCTGCTGTTCAGCTATCTGCTGCTGAACATTCTCTCCAGAAGCGCAGAAGCAAGGCTTATTGACCTTTTCTATCAATGGCACAGGCTCTTCCTGCACAGCAAATCCAGTTGGTATTGGCTGCATAACTGCAAGCATAGCCACTAGTCCAATCACAAAAATTCCAATTATGAATGCTGCGTATTTCATTTTGCCTCTTTTAGGCCTGTTTTAGTGTATTTGATATTTAAACTTTACTAGAAACAGCATCAAAAAATATTTATATTACATACAACTATCACTAAAAATGGGCTGGGTTTATGCGTTTTTTAAATGTGCAGATAAGAGTTTTAAGGGTTTTTCTCAGCTTGAGAAGCTTAAGGCCCTCGAAGACAAGTTTAGTCTTGATGATTTCCTTGCCAAAGAAGACCTACCTTCTGAAATTCCCGCTTCACTTCCTGATTCTGAAGATGAACAAGAACGCATAAGCAGGTATAACCAAGTCAAAGAGCAGCTCCTGCAGCAGATTCTTCCTTTTTGCATTTGTTCAGAATATTTTCAGGCAGGTGCTAATAATCATCTTACCACGGAGTATCTGACGCATGCGCTTCAGGCTGCAGACCTTGCTCTCACTAGCACGCAAGAAAGTTTAGAACAGGTTCTTGAGCAAAACCACACAGATTATGATACTGCTAAAGCTACTGCATTAGTTGTTAGATACGCTATTGCAAAAGGATTTCTTAAATTAAAATCTCCTGCAGATTCGCTAGTAAAAAACATTTTCATGATCTGCCCGGTCAGAAATTTAACAGATAAAGAAAATGAATACTTGCAAGGCTATATTGCAGAGCAGGAGGCAAAAGGCCACAAAGTGCATTATCCTCCAAGAGACACTGATCAAGATGACCCCATTGGATTAAATATCTGCATGCAAAACAGAGAAGCAATACAGGATGCAGATGAAGTGCACATTTACTGGAATCCCGCCAGCAGCGGAAGCAATTTTGATTTTGGCATGACTTTCATGGTTTATAAGCCAATAAAATTCATCAATAAAGACCACGTGCCGAAGACACCCCATAAAAGCTTTCAGAATGTTCTTCATGCACTGGATGAATTGTATGCATTGGACTGAATTCTGCAAAACATTTATATAACCAAAACCTAAATTCTAATCAGAGGTGAAACAATGGTGCATTACATCGCAATCTTGTTAGGAGTTCTTACAAGGACAATTGTTCCTTATTTAGTCCAACTTAAGAAAAAACCAAAATTAAAGTGGGACAACAAATACTTGATTTCTGCTTTTGCTGGTTTAATCTTAGCATTAATATTGGCATATATTGTTTCAATGCAGATGGCCCCTGGACTTTCTCCTGCAGGAGAATTCTTTGCAGCATTTACACTGCAGGACTTGAGCAGGAATGTTCAGAAGAGTTTTGAGTGAGAAAGTTTAGCTATTTTGCCAGGCTTCATCTTCTTTATTGTCCTGCAATTCTTCCATTTTTGGTTTATATTTCCATTTGTAAGCCTTGTCGTGATGTGCAAAATAATAGATGTCGACAAGTTTGGATGTATGGTCAATACAGAATATCAGCACGAAATGAGCACCTATATGGATCCTGTTGAAGTTCTGAAAAGGATTTCTCAGAAATTTATACGTATGATAAGGGTTCTGCCTTATCTCCAAAATCTTTTTATTGACGGTTCTCAGCAGATTTTTATCTTTTTTCTCTAATTTTCTGAATATCTTGTCTGCTTCTGGCTTTATGCTGAGATCATACATTTTTGTTTTCCTGCTGAAATTCATTCAAGATTGTATCTCTTAGCAAAATCTTTTACTCTGATGCTATCCTGTTTCTTTATCTCCTTAATCTTCTTTATGAATTCTGGCCTTAGTTCAGGCTCGTTTTCAGATTCTATGAACCTGCTTACCACAAACTGGATAGCCTCTCCTTTGTCCTTGAGTTCATATTTTGCTTTTACAATGTTTAACACCCTGTTAGTGTTCTCGTCAAATTGTACGAGTGCTTGTACCATATTACATCACCTTAGTTTAACTAAGATGAACTTATTTATAAAGATTTTCATTTTTCAGTCTAACGGACTTTTGATAGCAATCATCTTCGGTCTTAATGCATGCGAGTATCCGAGGGTTGTTTCTGGCCTTACATGGCCTAAAAGCGATTGTACTGAAGTTATGTCTATTCCTGATTCTAGTAAATGTGTTGCAAATGAGTGCCTGAACATGTGTGGATGCAGTTTTTTCTTTATTTTTGCTTTTTTTCCTGCAATCTTGACTATTTCCTGCACAGATCTAGTGCTTAATGGGCCTTTTCTCCCAGAAAAGAGCCATGTTTCTTCCTTCACACAATAGGCTTGTAATTTTTGCTTTAATGATTGAGGTATTATAAAAGGCCTGTCCTTGTTTCCTTTTCCTCCTCTCACCCACCCAATATTTTCTTCAAAAGAAAAATCAGTTGTTTTTAAGTGCGTGACTTCTCTTACTCTTAGTCCTGCTCCATACATCAATGAGACAATAAGCTTGTGTTCATGATTATCAATCACAGACAAGACTCTGCTAATCTCTTCTTTAGTCAAATATTCAGGCGTTTTCACAGGCGTCTTTGCATACCTGATCTTCAGATAGCATGCCTTGTGCAGGACCTGTATCATCATGAACCTTAAGGCATTATGCGCTACATTCAGCGTGCTTCCTGAAACGTCTTTTTCTTCCATTTTGTAAAGAAACTCTCTGACATCTTTCTTTGAGAACTCTCTTATCTCCTTGTTCTTGTTTGCCAGCAGAAATTTCCTTACATAAAACAAGTAAGTCTTCACAGTTCTTGGAGACAGCTTCCTTCTCAGCATTTCCCGTTTCATGTTGTATAAGACATCAATACTCATGCCGGAACAAGAGAGTTTATTCTTAATATGCTTAACCATGAAAAAACCGGAAAATACAGCATACAAGCCGTAAAACACCTGAAAAAGTCTTTTAAACAGCTGTAGAACCTGAAAATCCTTCTAAGCAGGCGAAATATTTTCAAATCCTAAAATCCCTTATAAAGCAGTTAAAACAGACACTGCTGCTTCGCGCATTCATCTAATCCCTAGAAATCATTTGTAAACATCTTTTCTGTGATCAAAGCAATTTATGATGATTTTATCATTTTCGATTCTGTAGATTATCCTAAATGGCGGAATCTTTATGCTGCGGTGGCCTTTAAGATTATACTGCAATGGCTTTCCAGATTCTGGAAGTGACGATAGTTTCTTTAAATGATTTATGACTTTTATTCTTGTGGTTTTATCTTTAATTTTCTTAAAATCCTTCCTAAATTCCTCAGAAAAAATAAGCTCCATTTTTAAGCCGTCAATAAATCATCTATCTCTTCATCACTCATAGATGTATCTGCTTTTACAAATCTTCCTTCTTTTATTTGTTCTTCACTTCTCCTTATTTTCTCGATTAATAGCATATCTTCCCTTAGTGCTTCTTTTTTTATCTGTTTTAGCATTATGTTGCCATCCTCATTAAACACAATGAATTTTGTTGATGGAGTAATGCCTGCATCTTTCCTTACTTCTACAGGAATAACAACTTGTCCGTTTTCTGACATTTTAGTTATTGCGACTTCCATCTTATCACCTACAACACATTTTAATATTAAAACATCTTTTATATTTAAACTTTTCGCTTTTTGCACGCCAGATCAACAAATCCATAATTACTTGCATTCACCACCCTTCAAAAAAAACACTTTTTCCACCTCAAACTCCCAAAATCAACCCCCACAAGCCTCAAAACCCAAGAATTCACGTTTCTTCGCTTATATATGATTATATGAAATTTTTCCCAGACCATATCGGAAGTTTTATTAAACCAACAACAATCACTTAACATTATGGTAGATACAAATTCAATAGAATGGCAGAAGTTCCGAGATGGTGCTTCCATAAAGA